>OBLI01002964.1_pt1 | contig 13658 bp, 3 predicted proteins | sample 1519701 | NCBI WGS metagenome assembly OBLI01 (sample SAMEA3663005, study PRJEB22513) | pig gut metagenome | biome: pig gut; feature: pig-associated habitat; material: faeces | place: France | collected 2012 | reverse complement strand
TGAGTATTATACTACATTAAATGGTGAAAAAGAAAATCAACTTAGAGCTAATACACAATCTGATGGAGCAATATATTGGTATGATGCTAAAAGAAATGAGTTATGTTCATTTAATGGTAATTTAAATTCTGTATCTAAACTTAAAGGAGTACAATCTTATTTAAATACTAATAAAGATATTATACTTAAAGATCCAGTTACAGCTTATGATAAGAAATATAATGAAGTTCTGTTTACTTTAGTAAATAATACTCTTGTATTTAATGAGCGTATTGATGCATTTACTTCATTCTATAATTATTCTCCTGACTATTACGCAGAATTTAGTGATAAATTGTATACTTTTAAGAATTTAAAGTTATTTAAGTATAACAGTGGTGATACTAATAATTTATATGATGGCAAGTCTAAAGAAGCATATATATCTTTTGTAGTAAATCAGAATTATCCAATAAGTAAAACATTTGATAATGTAGAATATAGTGGTGATTTTACTGATAATACTAATTTTAGTGAAATATATTTTGAAACTAAGAGACAAACAAGTTATACTTTAGACAATGAAGATATAGATTATAGAGAGGATACTTACAAATTCTGTATACCTAGAAATAGTATAGAATTGAATGATGCAGAAAACCTAGTTAATAAGTCATATAAGGATAGAATGAAAGGTAAATATCTTATATGTCATTATAAATATGACTGTAATAATGGTAATACATTTAAAGTACCATATATAAGTACTGCTTATAGACAATCATTTATATAATATGAAAAAGAATAAAAATAGAAAGATAAAAGTCAATGCTTATTATAATGGTATGAATACCATTAATAATATAGTTGGTGCCACTAGTGTTGTTGGTAGTGCATTATCTGGGATATCTGATGAAGGAAGTGCTGTTAATACAGCTGGTAATGTACTATCATCTGCTGGTTCACTTGCTGCTGCAGGATCTGCATTTGGACCTATTGGTACTGGAGTTGGTGCTGTTTTAGGTGCAGTAGTTGGTGGTATATCTGCTGCTCGTAGAAGAAAGCAATTGATAAATAAACGTATTAGAGATAATTACATTAAATCTACAGAAGTAGGTATGAACCAATCGGCAGCAGATGCAGAAGAATATTGGAATAATAACAATGTTGCTTATTCATTCGAAAATGGTGGTATATTACCAGATTTAGCATATGTAGATAACAATGAAATTCTTCGTGATGATAATGGTAATATTACTAAGGTTCCAAATAATATACCTGGCACAGATAATCATTTAATAGATTCTTCTTCACTAGATTCAGTATTATCTGATAATATTAAAAGACCTGGTACTAAGAATACATTTGCTAAAGAAGGAGAAAAATTAGTAAAGAGAATGAAACCAAGTAAAGGTAAAGATAAGTTTGCAGAGAATACTAATAGGCTTAACAAGCTGAATGCAAATAGAGCATACGAAGCATTACTGGCTGAACAAGAACAAGTAAAGGCTAAAAAAGGTATTAAACCTAAAACTAAGAGTTTAATACCTGCGTATTTAGATGGAACAGAAAGATCTGGTATAGCAGAATGGTTAATAAATGAATTTAATTCTAATCAAACAGGTACTGCTAGGTCAGATGCAAAGAAGCAAGCAGCTAAAAATATATTAAATAGTGGATGGTTAAAGAAAATATATGATTACTTTAGTAATTCACCTGCAACTACTAATTATAGTAGTAAAGATAAGGCAAAAGAAGAACTAGATATAAATACAATATTAAGTCAAGCTGCAGATTATCATAATGCTTTAGCATTACAGAAAAACAATAAAGAATCAAATAAAAATGATGTAGATGGAATGACATATGAATCTAAGTCTACTAATACACCTAGTAATTATAGAGTTGACAAATCTTTATTTAGATCTACTATAGATGATGTAATGCCTGAAGTTAACTATAGTATACAACCTGTTACTAATACTAATTCTAGTAGCCCTAAAGCAACTACTTATGTTTCTACTACAGCTACAAAGCCAGTAGCTTCTACTAATACTACACCCACTAATACTAAACCTAATAGTGAAACTACTACTAATGTTACAAAAACACTTAACCTATTCTCAAAGAAATTAGAGGCTAAACCATTATCAACTAAACCAAATTATCCAACTACATTACCAAAAGTTGATACTAGTAGCATTAGTAAAAAGAACACTCAAAGTAAGGATAATAATAGTGCTTATCCTATTGATTGGGCTTCTCTAGCTCCAACTATATATAATACCTTACAAGGTCTTAAAGATCCAGAAATTGATCCCCTAGTAACCAACCCATACAACAACCAAATAATTAATTCTATGGCAAAACGCAGAATGAATATTGATCCAATATTATCTGCAAATGCCAGAAGTAGAGCAATATCTAATTATAACTTAGCCAATTTAAATGCTAATACTGGAGCTAACCTTGCAGCAAGAACTCAAGCTGCAGTTAATGAATATGCTGCTAATGAAGCTTTATATGGTACTAAGCAAAATACAGATAATGCATATATTGCAGACTACGCAAATGCACTTAATGATTTAGGACAGAAGTATGTTAGCAGTAAATTTGCTAATCTTGAATCTAATGCAAGGAATAGAGCTGCTACTAGAGCATTTACTTCAAAAGCTGCTTCTCAGTTAGGAGAATGGTCTCAGATTAATTCTAAGATGAGAAATGAATATAATAGAGACATGATGATGTGGCCTTTATTGGAAGATTTCCTTAGTCAAGGTTATACAACTGATAAGTTAGCTCAATTAAAAAGATACATGTAGAATATGGCAATAAACAGATATGATTCGCCTGCTGAAGCACAATTTATAGATACATATGTACCAATACCTTTTGAAAAGCTTTATACATTAGGTAAGCAGGCAAAAGAAGAAGTTGACAAAGCATTAGCAGATGCATCTGCTGCATTTAAAGAATGGGGTGAATTCCAGTCATTATCACAAAAAGATATACAAACTTTTTACGATGAAACAAAAGGTAAAGCATTACCAGTAGTTAATGATCTGATTAAGAATCCAGATAAAATTAAAACAGTCGAAGGTAGAATGGCTTTGCAGTCTGTAATTAATAATGTGGATAGTGCTAAATTAAGCGCTCTTAGACAGAGTGCAGAGAATATGGCTACATATGATAAGCTTACTAAGGAGTTAATGATGAAAGGGTTATATAATCCTGGTTGGCATTATAGAGATTTTACCAATTATGATTCTACTCAAGGTATGTTCAATGAAACCCCAATTGCATATATGGACCTTAATGAATTATCTAAGCCATATATGGATCAAATAGAAAAAGGTTACATAGAAACTTCTCCAGATGGATTATGGGATTATTATGGTAATACTAGAGAGGACATTGAAGCTGTAGCTAATGCTCATTTAACAGATATGATCAACACTCCGCAAGGACAAATGCATATTAAAATGTATATGCAGAATAATCCAAATCTTACATATGAAGATGCAGTTAATAAATTTAGAGAAGCTGTTGTATCTTCTAATATGGATATTACTAGAAGACCAACCAGAGTTGCAAATGAGTATGCTAAATTAGCAATGGCTGCTAGATATAGTAAAAGTGGAAAATCTGGTTCAGATACTGAAAGTATGCCTCAAACTAGAGTAGGAGAAATTAGAGCATCTATAGGTAATAAGAAAATTGCATTGTTAGCTGGTATAAGAGGAGAAGATGCTAATAGTTATACTCAGGAACAAGGAAATCAATTAAAAGATGCATATTCCGAAATATGGAGAAGTGCATTGTCTGAAGGAGATACTAAAAAAATGAAAGCATTGATGGATTTTAACAGTGCTAGAATCGGTGAGGAAGCAAGATACATGATAGAACCATTATATGATCCAAAAAATGCTAATACTATTAAGATAGGTGATGGTACTCCAAATAAGACACAAACTGTAGGTAAGGGTTTGATGTATGGTGCTGTTGCATTTAATAATAATGGTATCCCAGTATCTGAAATACCGAGAGAGTTCTTGCTCAATAATGATAAGAAGTTATTAAATGCAATTGGTGGAAAATGGAGCATGAATTCTGCAGAAGGTAAATTTAAAGATTTACTTAAAGATTATGGTAATATTATTAATGACGTTTTAACTTCTGCTGATTATCAATTTATACCAGATGGTACAGTAATGGAGTACGATAGATTAAGCAATGAGTTTTATCCATATTCAAAGAGTATGCTTGTTAAAGGTAAAGCATATATCAGTGAAGACGAATTAGATGCTGTAATCGAAGCAAATAAGGGTAGATACGGTAATTTAAGTAAGGGAGATATTAAAACTATATTGTTTGGGGATGGTATATCTGGTAAACATGTAATAGGAAGCAAAAAGAAAGATGTTAAGTTTAATGATGAAGAAAAAGGTAGAACATATTATGAATTAAATGTTGGAATACCTTTTGATGAAAATGCTAAAGTAAAATCTTTCGATGACATTAGATCTAGTGATGTATTCGGTGGAACTAATTCCTTTAAACAACATCCAACTCATTTAAATGTAGCATTTGATAGTGATTTAAAAAATTCAACTCTTTAATTATGTATCCAAATTTTGACACTATAACTAACAATCCTGAAGGATTAAAAAATTATCAAATAGGATATGCTGCTTATAAATCTCTTCCTAGTTTTATTAATGATAATTTTAAAGAAGGATTATCAAATGAAGAGACAGAATCTGTAGCATTGTTTAATGCTATAAAGAATAATGAATTTATAACAGCAGATGAATTTGGTAGTGAGAAGGGTAGATTATCTGATTTAGGTCTAGATAAAGACCTTCTTGGTAATACCTTACTTAGGAAATCCTTAGGTTATCTTTCTAGTAAAGATGAATTAGATAAATTTGCTGATAATACTGAAGGTAATACTAGAAATAATTTTATGAAAATTATGAAAGGTAGAACAGATGAAGTATTAAAGCAATTAAAAGATAAAGAAGAAGGAGACTTTCAAGTATACAGTTATTTTGTTCCCACTGTAGATCCTGAAACAGGAGAATTAACATTAAAGCAAGTAGTTGGAACTAAGGAAGCTTTAGGTAAAATTGAATTAGCTGGAGCATCTACTGTAAATTCATATGGCCCAAAACAATTTTCTTCAGGCAACGGATTAGCTGGTTTTGCTACCGGTATTACAAAGGGTTTTGCTTCTGGTATTCATGATATATATTCGTCAGTATTAGGTGCTGCATCAGCAGTTAGTAATACTGCAGAGTCAATGTACAATCTCGCTACTAAAGGTGAATATAAGTCTGATTATAATAATTTAGACGCTCTATATGATTACCGTAAAATGGAAGAAAATATGGATGTTCCATATTATAAATCTACCATTAAACAAGATAAAGGAGCTTTTAATAATCTTGAATCATTTGGAGCTGCATTAGGTAATGGGCTATCTTCTTTAGTAGGTTATGCAACTTATGGTAGAGCACTAGGAGGATTAGGTTTTGGTACTTTAGGATCTATGTGGGGTGCTGGTATGATACTTAATGGTGGAGAAGCATACCAAGCGGCTAAAGAAGCTGGTTTAGATGATGCATCTGCAGCTGGTGTCATGATGTTTACTGGTGCTATAAATACTTTAGTAGAACAGAAACTTGGTTCAAATAAGTTGTTACAATGGTTAGCTACTGGTAAATCAGGTAAAACTGCAGCTAGAGCTATTGTTAATGAAGTAGGTGGAGACATATCTAAATTAAGTAATAGAAATATACAAAATAAAATTGCTAATGGTATTGTTAGTACTATTGATAGAATAACTAATGCTGGAATAATAGGTAGCGCATTTGAAGAAGGTTTAGAGGAAGGAATACAAAGTGCCGTAAAAAGTAATGTAGAATTCCTTTATGATAAATTTATTGCAAATAGCGATGCTGAAATAGGAAAAGGAAAGTTTGGTACTGATGTAACAGATGCAGATGCTTGGAAACAGGCTGTTGAAGAAGCAGGTATTGGAGCAATTATTGGTGGAATTGGTGGATTTGTACATTCTAAAACAAAGGAAAATACATCTATAATACCATACATTGCATCTGGTGAATATGAATCTTTGATGGCAGGTTTAAATCTTGCATTATCTAAAGGTGCAATTAGTCAAGAGCAATATGATGGAGTAAAAAATAGAGCTGAAGTTCTTAATACTATATATAATGATAACAAATCATTATTTGCTCAAGTAGCTTCTCAAGACAAAGATAAACAAATGGAATTGTCTGAAATTGTAATGAAGCAACTTAGAGACCAGGATGATTATATAAAAAGCACTGAGAACGGGGTACAAGACAATTATCAGAAATTTAACGAGCTCTTAAAGCAATCAATGACCATTACTACTAAGGATGGAGAATCATTTGCTATTTCTACTGCAAATAGATTTGAAGAATCTTTAAGAAATGCTGGTAGAAAGGAGGAAGCTAATATAATATCTACTTCAAGAAATGATGCTAAAAAGAAAATAAAAGATATACTTCCTAAGCCTAAAAAGTTCAAAGATGATAACGAGAGAGTAGGTTGGATTCAAACTAAAAAGCAAATAGAGGATTTTATATATAAAGCTAATATTGATTTACAGTTAAATAGAGAAAGGAATAAAGTTTATTTAGCTGAAAACAAAAAACAATTAGCTGAAAATCAAGAATTAAGAGATGCTTTTGATACATTCTTAGAAACGTCTGGCTATTCAGATCTTTTGAAAAATTCTATAAATTCTATCAAAGAATCTAAAACTAGTGATGATGTTGATAATTCATATAAAACAGCTGTTAAAGGTTTAATTAGTAAGTTAACTTCATTTGCTAAAGACAATGCAGGAATTATAGGTATTAAGGATTTCATTCAGAATCAATTAGATCTTAATGCTTCTCAATTATTAGATCAGGCATATAAAACTCAAATAAAAAAATTAACAACAGATAATACAGAAGTTAAGAATCTTCTAAACGAAAACATTAATACTCGTAAACAATTAGCAGAAATAGTTCGTATTGCTGCAGAGCGTGCTGCAGCAGAAGCTAGAGTAAAGCAGATTGATGATTATTATAATAGTGAAGAATACAAGAATAAACTAGATTCTGTTATTAATGATGATAATACATCTGAAGAGGATAAAGTATTATATCAAAATGCTAAAAATGGATCAATAGATGCTCAGATTGAGATTCTTAACAGAGAAAAGAAGTTACTTACGGAGGAACTTAATAATACTCCTATAAATGAAACGGATACTAGAGAATCTCTTAAGAATCAATTAGCTGATTATAATGAAAAAGAAAAGTATTTAAATAAAAAGAAAATCGAAGCTGACAAAGAAGCTGCTGATAATGTATATAATCCTATAGATTTGGATTTATCTTCATACGGAAGTAATGTGCTTGTTGATGAAAATGGAGAAACATATGCATTAGACACAACTGGTACAAAAAGATCAAATAAAAACGGTTTCTCTTTTACTTTGGTTAATTCTAAGAATAATGAGAAAATTGAAGTAAAACAGCAAGATTTGCTTAAATATAAAGACAATAATGCAGGTGAGTCATTAGCTATGTTAGCTAACCGACTAGAAGAAGAATATCAAAAAAGTTTATCTTCTGATAAAGATTTAAAAGGAACTCCTGGTGATGATGAACCTACTGAAAGTAAAGCTTCAGTTGCTCCAAAAGCTCCAAATACTTCTGTCGTAGCAAGATTAGCAGCTGATTCTAAATTTAACAGTATAATAAATAATCCAAAAACCGATGTAAGTAAATTTTCTATAGAATTAGAAGTTAGTAAAAATATAGATAATTTAGATGGGTACCAGAACGAAAAATGGGCTAAGAAATTATTTTCTAAGCTTATAGAATCTTCTAATCCTGTAGAAGACTTTAATAATTTAAGTGATTCAGATAGAAATAAATTACTTAAATTTTTACCTATTCAGGGAACCATAGTAAACAAGAGCTATAAAAATGTAGTATACACATTCTCAGATACTAGTGAAATTAAAACAGCACTGATTCTTAGAATGCTTAGTAATAATGGAAAATTAAGTATTCCTGCTGGTAGTATAAAAAGAACTGCTGGATATTTAAATTATCAGAAAGGTGAATCTAATAATTTAAAAAATGCTTTAAAATTAAAGAATACAAAAGACGGTCTAGTATTTCCTGATGGTTCACCAGTTAGAATAGGTATTGCAGATTCTACAGGAGCTATATTTTATCCAAGTACAGATCCTTCATCTGATAGTTTATCTGTAGCTAATGCAACTGGTACACCTGGTTCCCCTTATTTAATTATTCCAGCTAGTTATCAACTTACTGGAGAAGAGGGTTACGTAGCAAAATTAAATCCGTCTCAGATATCCTTGCTAAAATATTTGCTGATATAGCTGCAAAGAAAATAAATCTTAGCGATGCTATTTCTGAGGATAATGATTACAATATTAAACTAGAAGAAGCTGGATATCTTACTTATGGTAAACTTCTTAATCAATTAATATTCTTTGGTGATAGAACTATAAAATCTACTAGAGAACCAAATAAGATATTATATATAGATTATAAGAATGGAGGATTAATAAAGTATGGTGCTAATCAAGATGTATTAGACCCATCTAGTAAAGAATCTATTGCTAAATTCTCTTTGTGGATAAGTAGCAATAAAAACTATTCTTTATCAAGAAAATCTTTAAATGGCGTAGAATCAGATACTATAGAACAAGGTTTTTCAATAATTAGTACAGATGGAAAAGCTCTAGTTAATTTCCGTAAAGGAGAATCATATTTGAATAGTATAATATCTAATGGATTTATAAATACTGACTTATCTATAGATAAAGGGTTAATTAATAAATCTTATTTATATATAGATAATTTACCAGCTCTATCTACCAAAAAAGTAACTAGTGATAACATTCCTATAGATTCTAAGGGTGTAGATTCCGGTACTAAGAGTACAGATAAGGAAAGTGTTCCAGTAAAAACAGAAATTAACTTAAACGAAACTCCACTTACTAATGATCAATTAAAAGCTTTACCTGATGGTACATCTATTGTTGCTAAAATATCAGGTTCACAAAAATATGCCAATGAAGTAGGATTAATTAAAAAAGGAAACAAATTAGTTTCAAAAGATGGAAGAGAGTTAGTTGATTTAGATTCTGAAAATGTAGATAAAGATACTAGAAAAGCTCTTGTAGACGAATTTAATAAGAAAATAGATGAAATAGTTCAATACGAAAACGAACACCCTGAGTCTTCTATGGAAGAAGAGAATGGTAAAAAAGTAAGAGTTAGTAGTATAGGACTTAAAATTAACACTACAAGATTTGTAAAAGAGGGCGTATATGAAACTATACCTGATTACTATAAGAAAATATCAAAAGTAAAAATATCTACTCCTGCACCAGTAAAAAATGAAGCTGGGGCTTTAAATAAACCTAAAAAGGATTCTAAAAAAGCTCAAGCAAATACAAATTCATTTGGTTTATCATTATCTAATCCATTTACTTCTGTTGAACAGACAGATGAAGTAAAAAAATTATCTGATAGATATGAAAAGCTTATCAATGAATTATCAAAGGCTCCATCAAAAGAAATGTATATCAGTAATGTTCTCATGATTCTTCAAAATCCTATGGATATGCTAGGATTTAGTAAAGAAGAAATAGTAGAGCTGCGTGATTATGTATTCCCAGATGGTGTATCGGTAGGTAGAATATTATTGAATCTTGGTAAATATTCTTCTACTACTTCTAAGCAATCCAATCCAACAGAATCTAAAAAGGACAAAGAATTAGATAAATCAAACAAGAAAAAAAGTCCAGCTGAAGTAAAAACTGAAGCGACTAGTGATGATATAACAGTTGAAACTAAAGTATACACAATAGCTAAGCTTTCTTCTAATGAAGACAGATTTAATGAATTGCTTAAAAAATATGAGAATGAAAAGGATAATTTAGGTGTTCCTGAAATGAAGGAACTTCTAAATGAACTTAATTCATTAATTGAATCGCAACCAAAATTAAGTAATTTTGAAATATATAATTACTTTAGAGAAGGTAAGTTAAAATTACGAGTCCGTAAAAATAAAGAAGTTGTAAAAGATGATGAAAATATTAAAGATAAACAAGTAGTTCAACCATCTACTCCAGAAGAATTGAATGAAGCAGCTGGTATTACTCCAGAAATGACTGGTATGCAGCGTAAAAAGCCAAGAGGAAAGTTTGGTTCCTTTAATAGGAAACCTTCTGTTCCAATGCAAACTTCTGAAAACGATAAAATATCATATAATTTATCGAGAGAAATAACTAGATTCAGAAGAATGCTTAGTAAAAAAGCTGGTGGTGATATAAAGATTGTTGACAAGTTAATCAAAGTTATTGGAGAATCTGGTAGACCAGGATGGGCTTGGGCTATTATGAACGAAGATGGTGTCACATTATATGAAAAACCTGCTGAAGGTGCTATTTATCACGAGGCATTCCATAGAGTATCTCTTTTGCTTTTATCTCCTGAAGAACAAAAACAGTTATATAAACAAGCAAGAAAAGAATATTCACTATACAATAGATCTGATAATGAAGTAGAGGAATTCCTTGCAGAGAAGTTTAGAGAATCTGTTTTAAGTGAAAGAAATGAAAAGGGTTTTGTTGGCAGAATATTATCTAATATAAAGAATTTCATTAAAACCTTCTTAGGATTAAATAAAACTAAAATAGATGGTATTGATTCTTTCTTCAAAGCTATTAGGGATGGTAAATATAAGTATGCTAAGATAAATAAAGCTGCTTTAATTAACTTTAATAACAGGTACACTAATGCTGATGTACCATTGTCAATAAATGGTATTACATTACATAGAATTTATAATAGTTCTATACTGACTAATATTGTTAATACATTAACAGCAATGACTATTGATGTTAATGGTATACAGGATATTGAAAGTTTATCAAGGGGAATCAGTTTTAAAGATGTTAAAAATCAATTAATCACTCTTAGAGATAAGCATTTAGCTGCATCTGAAAATGAAGCTTTTGACGAAATAACTAGAATGAATTATAAATCTAAAGTAGACTTATACAATGAAATTATAGATAATTTTGAAACTGTATTTGTTCCACTTATAGATGTTAAACTTCAAGGTTATAATATTAAGAGGATAGAAAACAAACTAAATGACAAGGATGATCTAAACGATTTAGTAAATGATGAAATAAGATCTTCTTATGAATTTTCTGCTAAAGAAAACTCTCAAGCAGATGTTAGAATTATGTTCTTAACATTGAAGAGTTCTGAAGAATATGATCCTGTAACATTATTACCAATGTATATTAATCCAGATATTGCATGGTTTAATACATTTAGTGCTGTTCATAATGCTAATTCTATCCAAGAAATGCTTGACATACTCAAGAAAAAGTCTGAAGAAACAAACACTATTAGACAGTCTAATGGAATATCTAGTAAAGTAAACATGTATTCAGAATTGTATGAAATACTTACAATGAGTGATGAGGATGGTAATCAGGATGAAATGTTAAAAACAAGATTCTGGAATACCTTTAAAAAGCACAAAAATGCATTTGTTAATGCTTACTTTAGTTTAGATTCAAACGAAAAAGGTAAAAAACTATCGTCTTATGATATAACCTTTGGTGATGCTGATGTAAATAAGAGATCAATTAAATTGGAAAGGAATTGGTCTGCTACATTTGGAGTAACTGGTAAATTCTCGGATAAAGAGTTATTAAAAAATGCAGCTAAAAGATATAAGGCATTAGCAGATAAATCTAAAAAGAGCTCCTTCTTACGAGGAGATAATTACACAAGTGCTGTAGATGAATTAGTAAGTATATTAAATTCTATTGATATTGCTGTAGATAGTAATACTATTGGAGTTCTTCTCAATCAACATTATAAAGATTCTAATTTGAATAGGGCAATAAGCAATTTGTTAAATAGTGTACCTAAGAAAGGTAATACCGATTCAGTTGGTCTAAATCAAATGTTTTTAGGAGAAAATGGTATAATTCAGAAGCTTATTAATGATGATATAGAGAATATAGAAGAAAAAGCACTAGAACTGCTATCTTCTGAAAAAGCAACAATAGAAATTGCTAAATCATATGTAGCAGCAAATCCTACAGCAGAAGATGATAGTGTACTTGGTCCTAGCGGTAATCTAGTATATGCTTATAGTGAAAATAATACTATTACTTCAATGTTCGAGGAATGGATAAAGGATGATGCATTTTTTAATCAATTACGAGCAGTAACATATAATAAAGCTTCTTTGTGGTTACAGCAACTAGAAAATAAATCTGCTAGAAATAAGGTTCATGTAGATACAATGTTATCTATGATTGGTAGAGATGAATATGACACTGGTAGAGGATATTTGGAAATTGCTCCAAATGAGGACTTATTACTCAAATTTAATGCAGTATTAAATGATAAACTTCCTTTACCTACTCTAGCTAATAAGAGAACTTTCTACTTTATTACAGGATTAAAGAGGCTTGAAGTAAGACTTCAGGATGGTAATCTGAATAAAGAAGTAATAGATGCATTTACTAATTATGCAATATGTGAATATGCTACTATAAAAGAAGCAGAGAGAGCAAGAGATAAATTCTTATCAAAAGTAGGAGTAGACTTGGACACATGGAATAAGATGCCTAAAAAAGACCAAGATGCTCTTATGAAAGAAAAGGGCGTTAATTATAAAGATCTCGTTGAAAATTACCACTATATAATGAAAGGTAATATGAAATTGACTGGTAATGGATATAAATTTAGATATTTTATTTCATTACAAGATAAATTAAATGACGACGAGTTCTTTGATATAAATAACAAAACTCTTAGAAAGAGAATAAGTAATTCCTTAAATCAGCAAGTAAATAACACTATTAAATTATTTATAAATCAGAAGTTAATATCTGGTAATGAAAAATACTCAGATTCTGAAGAAATAAAGAGAGATAATAGTAATTCTAGTTCTGTTGGTATTAATACAAAAATGATAACAAGAAATAACTTGTTACCAAATAAATTGATAAAATCAAAACAAACAGAGAAGATTGACCTAGCAACTGCTATTGCTGATTATGCTATTAACTCTGCAATTGCTGTATATGAATTTGAAAAGTTAGTATCAGGTGACGTAGCTTACTATAAAGGAAGTAAGACTTACCAAGCTATGCTTGATGACCGTGTAAAACGTTATTCTGCTCTTACATCTACTAAATCAGTTCTTAGACAAGAATGGCCTCAAGATTTCTTAGATTTTAATACTGATAAATATAAGGTATCTATATTCAGTAGTAATATTGTAGAATCTAAAGTAATGTACGATGAAATGATGTCTAAATACGTAGGAACTGATGACAATCATGGATTACTTTGGAAACAATTTGAAATGTTCAGAGAAAAGCATATTGGTAGATTTGCTAATATGACAGATAAACAGATCGAAGAGGAGGCAAAAAAAGAAGCTGATAGACGATTAAATGGTTATTTGGAAACAGACCAAACAGATGCGCAGGTTCTTATAAGTCCTAAAATGTTTAGGAAACTTGCTATTATGAATGGTGAGTGGAACGAAGA
>OBLI01002963.1_pt1 | contig 13660 bp, 12 predicted proteins | sample 1519701 | NCBI WGS metagenome assembly OBLI01 (sample SAMEA3663005, study PRJEB22513) | pig gut metagenome | biome: pig gut; feature: pig-associated habitat; material: faeces | place: France | collected 2012 | reverse complement strand
ATGGTTGTAGTTAGCAGTTAGTTCACGATGAGCGTTGCAAATGTTTGCGGAACATAATTTGCGCATTCTGCCACTTCACAGTTTACATAAAAGTTTCTGATACCTGAGCCTCCATGGTCTACTCCATATTTTCTATCAGGTCAGATCACATCGATCTTGCTGTCTACCCGGTACTCTAAGTTCCTGCGGTATGCCTGTGGCCTGTCCTCGTATTTTTTATAAAGCTTGCGGTTATAGCCGCCGAGACTGTAATAACTGTTCGTCAGATCCAGATCATTAGATGTCAGGCTGTTTGCTAACAGGACTGCGAGATAGGAATTCAGATATTCCCGGATCTGTCTTTCTGCTCTCTTTTTCTCTGCTGCATCTGCATTCTTACTTATGATCTTCGCATCCGCTGACAGGCAGACCTCTTTGACTGTTTTCTCCTCATCCGACGTCACACCGCCACTGCACCGGATCTGTGATAATTCAATGGTCTCTCCGGTATCTAAGTCAAACTGATACAGCTTTCGTTTATTTTCAAGCAGGGTGGCAACCTCATATACCTCCGGCTTTATCATGCCCATTCCGTTATATTCTGCCAGCGCATAATAGCCACAGATCACAGGCTTTTGCTCCTGTTCCTCTAAGACCGGAAGATACAGATTCTCCATACGGTTGTAACGCTCATTCATCAGATTGCCGAGCGTTACCACTGCGGTGTCCTTCTGCATGGTCATGCCATCGGTCAACTGCTTTAAGTACATGCCCTCTGCCATCGGAAGACCACCTTCGAGTGCCAAAAGATCAGCCGCACGATCCCTGCATGTAAAAACAAGGGTGTTGCGTGAAAGCAGTTCTTCTGTCTCGAGATAATCCAGCAGGTAATTTAACATCTCCTTATCTTCGAGCACTGCACGGCTGATGATGACTGCCTTCACATGATTGTAGTCCATGGTTTCCGGATTTTTTTCATCCTGATCCGAAAATGCTTCTCCCCAGTTTGCTGCTGCCATGACCTCTTCTTCATCTTCCTCTTTTGCACTTTCCTCTTCCTCTGCCACTCCGGACAGATACTCAAGTCCAAGTGTCAGCACACAGCCCTGGTCCTGCTCATCAAACGCTATGGTAAGCGGGAACTTCCGCTCCTCTAACTCTGCGCTGTCACAGCCACAGAAAAGCAGCATTTGTAACCCTAAAATCAGACACAGCACACATACCTTTTTTACCATTCCATCACACCTCCCTTATAAAAGGCAGCAGACACCAGAAACGTCAGAAAAAATACAAGCAGGACATAACGCTTGTTCCCTTTTTTCCCGATTAGGCTCTTAATGCTCTCCGTTCCATAGAACATGCTGCTGTTTAACAGTGCATATAAGGCAAAAAACCAGATTGCAACCATAAACGCATCCTGCCGCTCGAAAAATCCACCCGGCAGACGGATCATGCTCATAAGCGTGATCACCGGACGCTTCATCTCCCGTAAGGACGCTTCACCAAAAATCCCAAGTGTGATCAGATAGATGGCTGCATTGAGCAGTGCGGTCAAAAACAGGGTGCGATTTGCCACTGCGATCCCCTGCATATAATTTTTTTCATAGGGAACTAAGAACAACAGGAAAAATACCGGCAGATAAAACAAAAATACAAGCAGTGTTCCAAAGACCATATCCTTACCACTGCAAAAAAAGACCGGTGTCCAGTAATCCACATTGACATCGCGGCATGCCAGAACAAGCATCAGGATAAGCGGAATCAGAAGCGGCCAGAAAAGTACCTCATAGATCCTTGCTCTTCCTTCCATACCACCTGCCATTCCATATGCTCCCAGAATCAGGATCAGCAGACTGACCAGCCAGTAGGATTCCCCTTTTAAAAGCTGTGTCGTGATCAACCGGCTGACCGTATCGAGCACAAATCCTGCCAGTACGATCCCGGATGCTCCGCAAAGGATCAGAAGCACTTTTTCCATAACCTTTCCCTTTGTCTGTCTGATATAATCCGGAAATCCTGCCACCATCCGGCTGCTGGTTTTTCGTATTAAAAGCACCACTCCGTATGCCGGAAGCAGCGCCAGAAAAATACAAAAGATCCCGTTTTTTCCGGCAGTCTGCGAAAGCAGCGGCGGAAGAAGCAGGGTACTCAACCCCGCAAGATCAAAAAACAACAGCCGCCGGATCTGTCTGCCGGATATTTTTCGATTATTCGAAAACATCTTATTTTCCATTTTCATTTCCATCCTTTTTTCTTAACCGCACACGCTCCTTACGTCTTGTAAAGATCGGGCGGTACCTCCGCATAAAGGTCGGATAGCGGAACAGCGCATCCCGCTCATCCTCATAATCCGTCAGGTCTGCTCCCACAAACGGCATCAGATACGGAATGCCAAAGCTGCTAAGTCTTGACAGATGGATCAAAACAGCAAGCAGCATCAGTAAAAATCCAAAAAATCCAAGCCATGCACTGAATGCAATAAAGACAAACTTCAAAAGCCGGAACGCCGTTGCAAATTCTTCGTTTGGTATGGCAAACGAACAGAGGGCTGTAAATGCAATCACAATTACAACAATCGGACTGACCAGGTTTGCTTCTACCGCAGCCTGCCCGATGATCAGCCCCCCGACAATGCCAATCGTGTTGCCCATTGCTCCCGGCAGCCTGATGCCAGCCTCCCGCAAGAGTTCAAATGACAATTCCATCAAAAGAACCTCGACCACGCCCGGAAATGGTACCCCCTGTCTGGCTTCTGCAAAGGAGAGCAACAGCTTCGTTGGTAAGATCTGTGTGTGAAAATTACACACAGCCAGATAAAGTCCCGGCAGTGTCATGGCAAAAAAGGATGCGATAAACCGAAGCATCCTTGCAAAAGATGCAATCTCCCACCGGTTGTAATAATCATCACTTGTCTGTATAAACGAATTGTAATCCGTCGGCAGGATCAGTGCCTCCGGCGAATTGTCACATAATACGATAATACGTCCTTCTAAGACCGCCATTGCCGCCCGGTCCGGACGCTGTGTCGTCTGAAACTGTGGGAACGGGGAATACCACTTCTCTTCCGATAACTGTTCGATCATTCCACTGTCTAAGATACCATCGATCTCATAGCGGTCGAGCCGCCGTTCGATCTCTTTTAATACATCCGGATAGATCAGCCCTTCCATATAGACCAGGTCAATATTCGTCTTTGAACGGACACCGCCCTTGACCTCACGCACCTTGACCTTCGGGGAACGGATCCGTTTACGGATCATGGATGTATTCACCTTCACCGAATCGGAAAATCCCTCACTCGATCCCCGGACTGCCTTCTCGGAAGTCGGTTCGGAAATCCCCATTCCCGGATACCCTTTATCCGGGATCTTAAGTGCGCAGTCAAATCCATCTACAAACAGGATCGTATCTCCTGCTAACATGCCATATGCTGCTTCCTCTAATGTCGCAAATGGTGTAACGTCCGAAAGTCCCAGACTGTTTTCCTTTAACCTTACATAGATCTCTTTTTTGTCACAATCGCAGAGATTGTTCAGCAGCTTGCCAATCATGGACTTTTCAAACAGCGCATTTCCACCGGTGATCTCGATATACGCAATAAAGCAGGCAACCGATGCATCCCTTCCTAACTTCATCTCGATCATCTTAATATCCGCACAATCTGCAAAAATCTGTTTATAGCCTTTTATATTCTCTGCAAGCGAACACGAAACCGGTGTCTTTTTTTCTTCCTGCGCCATCTTTCCACCTCTGCCGAACTGTATTTTTGTTCTTGATTCGAATGGACAAAAATGTTTGTGAAACATATTTGTGTATTCTGTCCACCGGAGTCTTATACGAAAAAGGAACAGACCATCGTCTGTCCCTTTTAGCATCTCCATATTCCGTTCTCTTATACACAAAATCTTCCACTATTCCTGTTGCTGGATCATCTGTTTTACTGCTTCCGCCTGATTGCTGACATGTCGTTTCATCACGGCTGTCACGTATTCCTTATCCCTTCTGCGGATTCCCTCAACCAGATCCTGATGTTCGGTGATCAGTGTCGGATAATTCGCTTCATCCTTCAGATATTCCACACGGTAACGATACATCTGCTCCCGCAGATTGTTCAACATATTGATCAGCTTTGCATTTCCGGTTGCCTGATAGATGCGGTCATGAAACTCCACATCCGCTTGTGCGATCTGTTTTACATCTCCTGACTGGATACAATTTTCAAAGTTACGTCTGGATGCCTGAAGCAGCTTTAACTGTTCATCATCAATCTCATCACATGCAAGCTGTGCTGCAAGCTCATCAAGAGCAGCCCGGATAACTAAGACATCCTCCATATCCTTTTCCGTCATCTTGGCAACTTCTGCACCCTTTCTTGGTACCGTAACAGCAAGTCCCTCCTGCTCAAGCATACGGATTGCTTCCCGGATCGGTGTCCGGCTGACACCTAACTTGGATGCAAGCTGTAATTCCATCAGTCTTTCACCCGGCTTTAATTCTCCCTTTAAAATAGCCTCCCGCAACGTGTTGAACACAACATCCCGTAGGGGGAGGAATGCATCCATATTTAATTCCAGATTCTCTGTCATAAGCTTCTCCTTTTCTACGCTGTACTCTGCTTCACGTTCTCTTTTCCGTACTGATACTACTTTCTTCTATTATTATAAATATCGGTCACATAGATCTGTCTGGCAAGTCCTGTGGCTCTTTCCGCATCTGCCGCCTTTCTTGCATCTTCTATCTTCTCATAGAGGCCAAGTACGGTAGGACCGCTTCCACTCATCATCGCATTCAGCGCTCCATGCTCGCACATGCACTGCTTGATCTTATCAATCTCCGGATGTAAAGGTACGGTCACTGTCTCAAGGATATTGCCCATATCACCGGCGATCGCATTCAGATCTTTTTTGCGGATATCTGTGATCAGCCGGTCAATATCCGGATGTGCGGACTGATCCGACAGGTTCAGATGCTCGTATACATACTTCGTGGAAACACCGATCTGCGGCTTTGCGATCAGAACCGGGCACTTTACCATCGGCGGAAGAGAGGTCAGCTTTTCTCCGATTCCCTCTGCCAATGCCGTTCCACGCATCAGACAGTACGGTACATCCGCCCCAAGCTTCACACCACGTTCCATCAAGTCCTTACGTGATAATCCGAGATCGAAGATCTCATTCATTCCGTATAACACCGCTGCAGCATCCGTACTTCCACCTGCCATACCGGCTGCTACCGGAATATGCTTTTTTAAATCGATCGCAACGCCCTCAGTCAGTGCGAATTCCTCCTGTAACATAGCAGCTGCACGATATGCAAGATTATGTTCATCCACCGGAAGGAATGACAGATTCGTATGCAAAGTAACTTCCTGTTCCTTCTGCTTACGGATCTCTAACCGGTCGTACAGATGAATGGTCTGCATGATCATCCGTACCTCATGATAACCATCCTCTCTGCGTCGTACCACATCCAGTCCAAGATTAATTTTTGCCAATGCTTTTACCGCTATCTTATCCATATTGTATTCTCCCTGTATTTTGTATACATTATACATATTTATATACTATCATTTATTCCTCAAAAGTCAATTCAGCGTCGTAAAGTTTTTCCCGCTTTTTACCGATATATACGGTAACAGAGAAATTTTTTCATGTATCCGGACACGGAATGCCGGAACAATTCCACCAAGGAGGGTCATCCATATGGATATTTCATCAATTAATACTTACACTGCTGCAACCGTTGCAGACAGCACTGGAAAAACGACAGCCAAAGACACCACGGAGAAGAAGCAGAATACCAAAACTGCTTCTGATACCAATAACTCCGGTGTCATCTATGAGAAAAGCAGTAATGATACCACAACTGCTTCTAAAACAAATACAAAAACAACAAATGCTGCTCTGATCGCCAAGATGAGGGCTGATTCTGACAGCCGTATCTCCCAGCTTCGCGGCATCGTCGAACAGATGATGACCAAACAGGGCACAGCCATTGGAAAAGCTGACAGCATTTGGAGCTTCCTTGCAGACGGCAACTTCACCGTTGATGCTGCAACCAAGGCCCAGGCGGAAGCTGATATTGCTGACGATGGATACTGGGGCGTAAACCAGACTTCCGATCGTATTGTAGACTTTGCCAAAGCTCTTGCAGGAAATGATTCTTCCAAAGCCGAGGAATTATTAAACGCCTTCAAAAAAGGCTTCTCCGAAGCAACCAAGTCCTGGGGAAAATCTCTTCCGGATATTTCACAGCGTACTTATGATGCGGTAATCGAGAAGTTTGATAAATGGAAAAACGGTGAGGAAGAATAACCGGTAATTCCAAGCAGGCTTAAGCTGACAAAGGGATGTTACTTTATGGGAATCACCCCATGAAAGTAACATCCCTTATTTTATGCCTGTTCCTGTGCTTTCGAACCAATCGGTTCTGTCTGTTTCTCCTGTGCTTCCTTCGCCTCTAAGATAGCTTCATTCAGGGAGAGCATCTTCGCGTCTAACATCGATACAATCTCTGCACATTCCCGCAGATCACGGCTGATATAATCCGGCGCATTTCCTTCGAACTTATAATAGATCTTATGCTCTAAGCTTGCCCAGAAATCCATTGCGATCGTACGGATCTGTATCTCTACCTTCGTATCTACCACACGGTCTGATAAAAAGATCGGAACGGTTACTAACATATGATAACTCTTATATCCGCTTTCCTTCGGATGCTTGATATAATCCTTGACCGATACGACGGTCAGATCATTCTGTCTTCCGATCATCTCTGCTAAACGATAGATGTCGGAGGTAAAAGAACATACGATCCTGATACCTGCCATATCATTGACATAGTTTACCATGTTATCGATAGTACTCTCATAGCCATACCGTTTGAGCTTCTTTACGATGCTCTCCGGTGACTTGATTCTTCTTTTTATGTATTCGATCGGATTGTACTGATGTACGTGCTGGAACTCGTCGTTTAGAATCTCTAACTTCGTTCCAACCTCCTTTAAGGCTGAATTGTACAGAAAAATCACTGTCTTCCAGCCGTCAATTCCTTCATTTATCTCACTATTTATGTCCATATTATTCCTCTTTCCGTGCATGTTTTCTGCACATATCGAGTTTGTGCCAAGTTCACGCAGGCACAAATCTCTCGTGTGAAAATCTTATTTTCACACTGTCCTCATTTCCGTGCATGCTCTCTGCACCATGGCAAAACAAAAAGTATGGTACCCCATGTATATCTTTAGTATACCACACTTTTGTTTATTTTGTTGCATATAGAATGTTTTTTTATATATTTTTAAGAATTATGCACAAACCATTTGTTCTGTATTATAGGTCCAGCTTCAGGTCATTTTCACGGATGGCACCGATCTTACGGAACACCAGTCCGATCGCCCAGGTTAAAACACCCGGCAGTATAAAGCAGATCAGGATCAGTCCGATCCAGTCAAAGGCTGTCACTGCCTGCTTCGTTCCTTCTGCAATATCCGAAAGCCAGCCGGTATAGACACCGATCTGTCCGACTAATCCACAGGTTCCCATTCCGGCTGCAACTGCTGCACCATCCATCTTAAGCCGGAATACACAGGTTGCGATCGGCCCTGTGATCGCGGATGTGAGGATTGCCGGCAGCCAGATCACCGGACGCTTTACAATATTTCCCATCTGTAACATCGACGTTCCGATACCCTGTGCGAACAGACCGCCCCATTTATTCTCACGGAAGCTTAATACTGCAAAGCCGACCATCTGTGCACAGCAGCCGGCAAGTGCCGCACAGATCGCAGCACTGCTGATCGGCAGTGTCAATGCGATTCCTACCAGTACCGAAACTACGATTCCCATGAAAAACGGCTGTAACTCGGTTGCCCACATGATCGCATTGCCGACTGCACTTGCCACCTTGCCGATCGCCGGAGCCCACCACAGGGCAAGTCCGACACCAACAAATATCGTTACAAACGGCGTTACGATAATATCGATCTTCGTTTCCTTCGAGACGATTTTTCCTGCTTCTGCCGCAAAAATAGCAACGATCAGAACCGCAAGCGGTCCGCCTGCGCCGCCTAATTCATTTGCTGCTGCACCAACTGCCGCCAGTGAAAACAGTACCAGTGACGGACACTGGAGTGCAAAGCCGATCGCAATCGCCATTGCAGGCCCGGTGGCTGCTTTTGCATAAGTTCCGATTGTTACAAGCAGTTCAATCCCTGCCTGCTCACCGATGGTACTGATGATCGTTCCGATCAGCAGGGAAGCAAAAAGTCCCTGTGCCATTGCACCGAGCGCATCGATTCCATAACGCTTTGCAGAGATCTCTACATTTTTCCTTTTCAAAAATGCCTTAAGCTTTTCCATTTCTATGATTCCTCCTGAACACAATACAAGACACATGCATGTTTACACATATCCATACATGTGTCTTGTCAGTCACAGAATAGTCTATCACAGATTTGAAAAATGTCAATTTTTTTATAACAGTTCTTTCAGTATCTGATTTACCATGGCAGGATTTGCCTTGCCTTTCATCGCTTTCATCGTCTGTCCGACTAAAAAGCCAATCGCCTTTTCCTTACCGTTATGATAGTCATCCACAGACTGTGGATTATCCCGGATCACCTGCTCGATCGTACTGCGGAGTGCGCCTTCGTCGTTTACGGTCTTTAAGCCGTGTTCTTCTACATACTGATCCGGATCGATATCTTCGGCAAAGATTTTTTCAAACACTTCCTTTGCCACATTGCCATTGATCGTTCCCGCATCTGCCAGTTCAATCAACTTTGCAAGATTGCCCGGTGAGAACTTCAGATCTTCCGGCTCTACATTCTGTTCCTTCATCAGACGCATCGTCTCACCCATCAGCCAGTTTGATACCTTTTTCGGCTTCCTGCAAAGTGCTGTTGTTGTCTCAAACAGATCTGCTAACTTCTTATGACCGGTGATAATGTCTGCATCGTATTCCGGCAGATCGTATTCCTTCTGGTAACGTGCCTTCTTCTCATCGCGGAATTCCGGCTGGGCAGCACGGATCTCGTCTAACCATTCGTCACTAATCACAATCGGTACAAGATCCGGCTCCGGGAAGTAGCGGTAATCCTGCGCATCTTCCTTCGAACGCATTGCATAGGAATACTCCTTCGTATCATCCCATCGTCTGGTCTCCTGAACGACCTTTTCTCCGGATTCGATCAGATCAATCTGACGCGCACGCTCGCCCTCGATTGCTCTTGCAATCGCCTTAAAGGAATTTAAGTTCTTCATCTCGGTACGTGTACCGAATTCTGTTGCTCCAACCTCGCGGACAGAGAGGTTTACATCGGCACGCATCGAACCTTCCTGTAACTTACAGTCAGATGCTCCGAGGTACTGGATCAGCATTCTTAATTTTTCCAGATAGGCAATCACCTCGTCGGCGGAACGCATATCCGGTTCTGATACGATCTCAATCAGCGGTACACCGGAACGGTTATAATCGACCAGCGAAACACCTTCCCACTCATCATGAACTAACTTTCCTGCATCCTCTTCCATATGGATCTCATGGATTCCGATCGTCTTTTTTCCTTCCTCTGTCTCAATCTCTACGCTTCCGTTCCTGCAGATCGGCAGGTATAGCTGTGAGATCTGGTAGTTCTGTGGGTTATCCGGATAAAAATAGTTCTTACGGTCAAACTTGCAGTTCTGTGTGATCGTGCAGTTCGTTGCAAGACCGACTGCTGCGGCATACTCTACCACCTTCTTATTCAAAACCGGAAGAGAACCCGGCATTCCGGTACAAACCGGACAGGTATGTGTATTCGGTGCTCCTCCGAATGCAGTAGAACAGGAGCAGAAAATCTTTGTTTTCGTTGCAAGCTCGACATGTACTTCAAGTCCGATCACGGTTTCATACTGTTTACTCATTTTCTTACTCCTTTCTATGCCTCACCCAGTGGGCATTTTTCAAATTCCCTGCTCTGCTCATAGGCATATGCTGCGCGGATGATATTTTTTTCCTTGAAGCAGTCTCCAATGAGCTGTAAGCCGATCGGAAGTCCTGACTGATCCACACCACATGGAACGGTAATACCCGGAAGTCCTGCAAGATTGACCGATATTGTATAGATGTCACCAAGATACATCTTGATCGGATCGCTTAAGGACTTGCCAAGCTCCGGTGCGGTTGTCGGTGCAGCCGGTCCTAAAATCACATCATATTTTTCAAATGCACGGTCAAACGCCTGCTTGATCAGTGCCTTGGTACGCAATGCCTTCAGATAATAAGCATCGTAATATCCGGAGCTTAATACAAAAGAGCCTAACATAATACGACGCTTTACTTCTGCGCCAAAGCCCTCGGAACGTGTCTTTTTATACATATTATGAAGTCCTTCGTACTCTTTGGTACGATACCCATACTTCACACCATCAAAACGTGCCAGATTCGAGCTTGCCTCGGCAGATGCAATGACATAATATGCCGGGATTGCATATTCTACCAGACTCAGGTCGAACTCTTCTACGATCGCGCCCTTTTCCTCTAACTTCTTTGCTGCTGCAAGGATCGCATTTTTTACTTCTTCATCTAAGCCTTCACCCAGATAATCTCTTGGGATACCGATCTTCATGCCGGCAACATCATCCACAAGTGCTTCAGTAAAGTTCGTATCCTCACGCTTTACGGAAGTGGAATCCTTCTTATCATAGGAAGAGATCACCTCTAGGATCGTTGCACAGTCCGTTACATCCTTTGCAAGCGGTCCGATCTGATCTAAGGATGATCCGTATGCGATCAGTCCATATCGTGAAACGGTTCCGTAGGTTGGCTTCATTCCGACTACACCACAATAGGAAGCCGGCTGACGGATCGATCCACCGGTATCCGAACCTAATGCGAAAAAGCATTCCGATGCTGCAACCGATGCTGCTGCTCCACCGGAAGAACCTCCCGGTACATGTGCCGTATTCCATGGATTCTTCGTTGCACCATAGGCAGATGTCTCTGTGGTAGATCCCATGGCAAATTCATCCATGTTCGTCTTACCGATCAAAACAGCTCCTGCCTTTTCTAAGTTCTTCACTGCTTCGGAAGAAAAAGTCGGTACAAAGTTCTCTAAGATCTTCGAAGAACAGGTCGTCTTTATCCCTTCCGTACACATATTATCCTTGATGGAAACCGGAACACCGGCAAGCGGTCCGGTCAGTTCTCCTGCTTCTATCTTTTTCTGTGCCTCTCTTGCGCGCTCTAACGCTGCTTCTTTATCAAAGGTCACGTAACAGTTTAACTCTTTTTCGGTCTTTTCGATCTGGGCGATCACTGCTTCCATCGCCTCTACCGCTGTCGTCTCTCCTGCACGGATTGCCTTTGCGAGTCCTACAGCCGTCATATCCAGTATACTCATCCCTTAGCCTCTTTTCATCGTCTCTATCTTCATTGTTCTATGCTTCTACCGTAACCGGAACGACAAATGCATTGTCTCTGCTCTCCGGTGCATTGGCAAGTGTGGCACTGCTGCCATCGCCATTTTCGACCACGTCTTCCCGGAATACATTCTGTACCGGGAACACATGTGACATCGGCTCTACCCCTGTTGTATCTAATTCATTTAACTTATCGATATAATCGAGCATGCTTTCCATATCCTTTTTAGCATTCTCTTTTTCTTCATCCGAAAGCTCTAACTTTGCAAGGATTCCGACATATTCGATTGTCTCATCACTGATCGTGTTTGCCATACCGCTAACCATTCCTTTCTTCTCTATCTGCTAGGCACGGATCTTAATATGTGTCTCACGAAGCTGCTGTTCGGTAACTTCGTTTGGTGCGCCGCACATCAGATCCTCTGCATTTCCGTTCATCGGATATGCGATGACCTCACGGATGTTCTCCTCATTGCGGAGCAGCATGATCATACGGTCAACGCCCGGTGCCATTCCTGCGTGTGGTGGTGCTCCGAACTGGAATGCATTGTATAAGGCTCCGAACTTCGCCTTTAAAACTTCCTCATCATAGCCTGCGATCTCAAATGCTTTTACCATGATCTGCATATCGTGGTTACGGACTGCACCGGAGGAAAGCTCTACACCGTTACATACAATATCATACTGATAAGCTAAGATATCTAACGGATCCATCGTATTTAAGGCTTCTAAGCCACCCTGTGGCATAGAAAACGGATTGTGTGTAAATCCGATCTTCTTCGTCTCCGGATCTTTTTCAAACATCGGGAAATCATTGACATAGCAGAAACGGTATGCATTTTTCTCGATCAGGTCTAACTTCTCGCCTAATTCTGTACGGATCATGCCTGCATAATATGCGGCACGCTCTTCCTTATCTGCCATGAAAAAGATCGTATCTCCGACTTCTAATCCGGTCAGTTCTTTAAACTCTGCCTTTAATTCATCCGGGATAAACTTGTCGATCGGTCCCTTGTTTGTGCCATCTTCTAAGACTTCTAAGTATCCGAGTCCACCCATACCGATTCCGGTTGCGAACTTCAACAGCTTTTCGTGGAAGCCCTTAGACATCTCTGCATGAACCTTGATCGCGCGGACGGTTTTTCCGATAAACGGCTTAAACGTACATTTCTGGAAAAAGTCTGTTACGTCCATGATACGAAGTGGGTTACGCAGATCCGGCTTATCCGTACCGAACTCTAACATTGCCTGCTTGTAGCTGATAATCGGATATGGTGCCTTTGTCACCTCATAACCTTTTGGGGCAAACTTTTCAAAGGTTGCGGAAAGCACTTCCTCACCTACTGCAAAAACATCTTCCTGTGTTGCAAAACTCATCTCAAAATCTAACTGATAGAACTCTCCCGGAGAACGGTCTGCACGGGCGTCCTCATCACGGAAGCAAGGTGCGATCTGGAAATACTTATCAAAACCGGATACCATTAAAAGCTGCTTATACTGCTGTGGTGCCTGTGGCAGTGCGTAAAACTTTCCTTTGAACTTTCTCGATGGAACGATGTAATCTCTTGCACCTTCCGGGGAGGATGCACAAAGGATCGGTGTCTGTACTTCTAAGAATCCCATCTCTGTCATCTTCTGTCTGAGGTAAGAGATCACCTTCGAACGGAATACGATATTATCCTTTACCTTCTGATTTCTCAGATCCAGATAACGATATTTCAAACGGACATCCTCACGTACTTCCTTACTGGTCTGGATCTCGAACGGAAGTGTCGTATAGACCTCTCCTAAGATCTGGATCTCATGTGCCTCTAACTCGATCGTTCCGGTCGGGATCTTTGGATTGTAGGTATCTTCGCTTCTCTTTTCGATCAGACCCTTGATCGATAATGCCTGCTCCTTTTTGATTCCCTTTAACAGGCTGCCATCCCGGATAACGATCTGCATTACCGCATACATATCACGCAGATCGATGAAGGATACTCCACCATGATCACGGATATTTTCTACCCATCCGGCTACACGGATCTCTTTGTCAATATCTGCTTCGGTTACCTGATTCAGTGTCACATCTCTGTAAATGTTGCTCATACTCTTCTACCTTTCTTCTCTGACTGATTCCGGGACGGACAACAAAAAGCCCCGGAATACTTGACGTATTCCGGGGCGAATATACATATTATCCGCGGTACCACCCGTTTTGAAAGATATCTGTCTGATACGGATTCTCTTTCCTCTCTTGATGCGTAACGTGCACTTACGTACTGCCCTACTCCGTT
>OBLI01002962.1_pt1 | contig 13660 bp, 10 predicted proteins | sample 1519701 | NCBI WGS metagenome assembly OBLI01 (sample SAMEA3663005, study PRJEB22513) | pig gut metagenome | biome: pig gut; feature: pig-associated habitat; material: faeces | place: France | collected 2012 | reverse complement strand
ATAGGCGGTGGCTGGACACTCTCTGAAGGCGACCACGGCTATCTGACATATCATGCAGCAGAGGATTATGTATGGGATGATGCCAAGGACTATCTCTGGCCGATTCCTGTGGATCAGCGCACCTTGACAGGAGGAGCATTGACGCAGAACCCTGGTTGGGAGGACAGTTACGGAAAGTAATATGAAGATTAGAAACATCATATCTGCATTGACATTGACCTTCGTGCTGATGGCGGCATCTTGCGGGAAGGAGAACACTCCGGAGGAGAAATCCTTCGAGGTGACTCCTCTGACTCTCGAGATCGACGCCCTGGGCGGACAGGTCTCTGTCAATGTCGTTTCCTCCGGCAGCTGGCTGGTTCGCTCCGACGCATCGTGGGCGAAAGTGCTCACGGCATCAGGAAAGGGCTCGCAGACGTCCGAAGAGGTGAGGATATCCGTAGAGGAGAATACCTCCAAGGAAGCACGCTCGGCGAAGATTTCCGTCAGCAACCTGTCAGGCGACAACGCTACGGTAGCATTGACACAGGCAGGGAGCGACGGCGATACGGGCAAACGAGGAATTTCTTCTGTAGAGGACCTTCTGGCATTTGCCACGGCAGTGAACGAAGGTGCTTCGGTGAACCGGTATATGTCCAACGGCATTGTCAAAATCATTTCCGACATCGACGCCTCATCCATACGGGAATGGACGCCTGCCGGGACAGCGGAACACCCTCTGACATACAGCATTGACGGAGGCGGACACCGCATCACCGGAATCAGCTGGTTCATTGACCTTGCGAAGACACCGTATGCCGGGCTCATCGGATATGCGAAGAACGCATCCGTCAGGGACCTTGTCCTCGAAGGCAGCGGAATGGTGCTGAAAGGCTCGGCGTCCAAGGTCAATGCAGGTGCTTTCGTGGGTCGTTCAGATGGCTGCACCATGTCAATGCTCGTGAATAAGGCGGGTGTCACCATGGTGGAGAACACTTCCGAAGGAGCGGGCATCGCCATAGGCGGCATCTGCGGTTTCATGGACTCCGGTTCCACTATGGGCGGGGAACTCAAACGTGACGGTTGCGAAAACCAGGGAGATATCCTGGCTTCCGCGTCCTGCAACGTAGGAGGCATTGCCGGTCATAATGAGGGCTTGGTGATGAACTGCACCAACAGCGGCGCTGTCCTCGGCAAAAAGTCGTCAGACGGAAAGTGCGGGCCGGCGTGGGGCTGTTCATATAATAAGGAAAGGGATGGCTTCAAATCGAACTGTGGCTATGGCTATGTGGGCGAGTATGCTGAGCATAAGTCCGACCCGCATAAGTCTGCGCCTGCGATGTTCGTGAATGCTGTCGTCTATCCGGAGCATAATCTGGATGTGCTGGAAAATACGGTGGACTGGACTCTGGACGCATACTATGACTGGGAGGAGGTCGGCTCTGCCGATATCCGTTCTGGAGTGAAGTATCATCACTATTCCTGCACGAACATCCCTAGACACATCCATGTGCTGGAGATTGACCTGAACGATGCTGGCGTGGATATCACGACATCGTATGCAGAAGATATTGTCCCGAATCCGAACGGAAACAAGAACGGGAACAACGGAAAGAACATCCGCGAGACACTATCCGAGCTCTGCGCCCGTAAGCGCAAGGAGGGGATGAATGTCATTGCCGGTATCAATACAGGTTTCTTCGACTCGAATGACGGTATCTCCAGAGGATTTCACATAGAGGACGGCGAGCCTGTCTACATAAACAACCCTAAGGTGTTCAAGGACCAGTACCATGTGCATGGCTGGGGCTTCACGGTGTTCAATGACAGGACAATGTCCTGCGGCAAGAAGACTTTCTCCGGGAAGATCAGTGCCGGGGGCAAAGAGTATGACTACTATACTGTCAATGACACGACTCTCCGCCATGTTTCCAAGACTTGCCCTGTCAATGTCTATACGAGCCGCTATGTGCAGTATCCTCATCCGGAGAAAAAGTCGCTTGTGAACGGGTTGGCGGCCAATGCGTTGTATGTGGTGGCGAAGTATGTGGCCGACCCGATGAAAGTGAACGGCGGGGATGCGGATGCCGACATAACCGCCATTTATGACGGGAGGACAGCTGCATTGACACAGACTCCTTATCTTTCCGACAGGAAAGAGGTTGCGATAGCCCTTTCCGGTTCTGAGGCTGCGTCTCTTGCGGCTGCGGTGAAGGTCGGGGACAGAATCAGGCTCAGATGCGACATCGGGATTAAGACCGATGATAATGACGCAAGTCCAGTCACCAAGCCGATTCTCACTCAGAATTCTTCGGCGTATTATCTGATGAAGAATGGGGAGGACTATAGCCAGACTCCGGGGGCAGCCGCGAGCGTTTATTCCAAGTATGATCCTATGACGTTCCCTGTGCTTAGCAGGGATGGCAAGAAGGTCTGGCTGGTGGTCGTGGACGGCCGACAGGACTGGTATTCTACCGGAGTGAAGGGATATGAGGTGTACCGTATAGCGAAGAAGCTCGGCGGATGGACCTGCACCCGCTTCGACGGTGGCGGCTCGTCTTGTATGTGGCTCTATGACAACGGCTCCGGCAAAATAGTGAACAGTGTCTCCGATTCGAAGGGTGAGCGCAGCTGCCTTAACTACCTCCTCATAACCGGGAAATAAAACAATAAACAACAATGATAATGAAAAGATATATCAGAATAATAGCTTCGATGCTGCTTGGCGGTGCCATCCTTGGCGCCTGCAACGGCACGGATTACGATTTCAGCGTCTGCGAGATGAATGTGGACAGAGATGCCATCGTGGATGTAGCGGCGCAGAATCCTGGGCAGGAAGCCGTGGTGCTCACCACGACAGCCCCTTACTGGATGGTCCAGACTCCGGACTGGATTACACCTGATGCCACCACAGGCTATGGTGAGAAGTCCATAATCACGTTCACTATAGCATCCAACTTCAAGAATGAAAACACAGATATGGCTGCCAGAAGCGGAGAAATCAAGATTTCCGGTGGCATGACATCCGTCATCATCACCGTGAACCAACTCGGGTATACAGCTCCGGTCGATCCTGACGCAAGCATCGGCGGCATCACGGATATGGATGAGTTCAAGGACTTCGTCGCTGCTGTGAACAACGGCAGGAGCCTCTCCAGATGGTACAATGCAGATGGCGAAGTCGAACTCCTCACTGACATTGACCTTTCCGACTTCACGGAATGGGAGCCTATAGGAATGCCGGAGAAGGTTACTTACGGCAACAATAGCCTTACTTATACAGGTTCTGCATTCAAGGGCAAGTTCAACGGCGGCGGGCATACCATCTCCAACTTCAATCTCACCACCACGGTCGGGAAGGACGCTGCAGTCGGCTTTTTCGGAATGCTGGAGGGCGCTACTGTCAAGAACCTGACCATCAATGGCAAGATGTCCATCTCGGCTACAGGCGCAGGCTCTGCCGGAATGCTCGCTGGCGCGATGATCAGCACCACTGTCGAGAATGTGAAGGTCAATGCTGATGTCGAGTTCAAGGGAACGATTACTTCTGACAGGTTCGCCACAGGCGGTCTCATCGGTTTCTCCTACGGAACAGGTGATGCCAATTCCCTGATAAAGGACTGCATTATGACCGGCAATGTGAATGCCGTGAGCGGTGAAGGAAACGTCACCAACGGAGCTACGGCTGTTGTCTATGGCGGTATCGCCGGATTCTCCACGAGTCCTGCCGAATCGGCAACGGTTATCGAAGGCTGCGAGAACAACGGTAAGATTACCGCGTCTCTCGGTCGCTGCAGCGGAATCGTGGCTACGGCTCATGCCGGAACGACCATAAAGGGCTGTGTAAACAATGCTGACCAAGTGAATACGTTTGACAATGGTCGTATCGGAAATATCGTGTCCGTGATAGGAAGCAATGGTCGCATTGAGGACTGTATCAACAACGGAAACCTCACCACTACAACCGCTAAGACTACGACAGGAGCCATTGCCGCACTGCTCAACGAATCTCACGTCGTGATAAAGGGTGGCCGAAATAACGGTACTGTCATCGGCGGCAATACTTCTACAATCGGACTGATTGCAGCGAACTTCTCCAAGTTCTCTTCAGTGTCAGGCTTTACGGTGAGCGGAAAGATCGGCTACTATAAAGAGGACGGAAACCACGAGATGCAGGATCTTAACGAAGGGACATATATGAAGTTCATCGGAAAGATTACATCGGCCAACTTGGCTAAGGTAACAGATATCAAGTTCGAGCCTGCGAAATAGTAATTTATCAATGAAAAGATTCTTTAAGATGATTGCCGTACCGGCATTGACCCTCGGACTTATGCTCTGCGGGTCAGCCGCGTCGGCGCAGAAAAGTCCGGCGTTCAAGGCTAAATACAAGATCGCTGAGGGCGCTGACCTCCGTATTCTCGATGACAATATCTGGGACTACAGCAAGGACACTATTCCTCCGAAATGGAAGGAAATAGGCGAGGATCCTCGTGATTTCAAGAGGGCACCGCAGTTCGCCCGTCTGGTGAAGGACTATATGCCAGATGTATTCGCGCTTCAGGAGTATTCCTCTCATATGCACAAGGAGTTCTATCCTCTGGTTCAGAAAAGCGGATACGTCATCGCCTGGGAGTCCAAGGAGGACTGGAACAATACTCCTATCTTCTATAATGAGAAGAAGATGGAGCCCCTGTATGTTTTCTATAACAAGTACACTCCGGAACAATGGTGCAACCACGGCTCCAAGTCATTCACCTCGGCTGTGTTCCGCCGTAAGTCCGACGGCAAGGTATTCGGCCTTATCGGCACACACCTCTGGTGGAAGAGCGACAAGGCAAAGCCTGGCAGCACGATGGCGAGGGCTTCACAACTTCGTCTGGTCATGGCGGAGACGGATATCATGAGGGCCAAGTTCGGAGACATTCCTGTGTTCGTCGTGGGCGACATGAACTGCGAGGAGGGTACAGTCCCTATCCAGCAGATGCTTCAGGGCGGATATGTGCCTTGCTACAAGGCTGCCACGGTATATGGAGATACGCATAACGGTCATCACGTCTGCAGTCCTGGCGAAGGCTATTCCACTGTCAGCCGCAGGCGTGGCGCGGACCGTGAGACCGGAGCGATAGACCATTGCCTCGTATATGACCCGTCCAAGTCTGCCGAAGTGAAGGTTTTCGACTGCATCATGGAAGAGTACACCGTAAAGCTTACCGACCACTATCCGAATATCATTGACGTGAGACTGTAGTCCGCGCAATCCTTTCTGCCAGAATATGTTGACAATAAGTAAAATTCAAGTATTTTATTGTCAATTAAAAAATTATGTGTAAATTTGTAGTCCCCAAAATTTGGGGAAAGTAACATAAATTAAAGATTTACAATCATTTATGCCAACAATTCAACAATTAGTTCGCAAAGGACGCGAGGTTCTTGCTGTGAAGAGCAAGTCTCGTGCGCTGGATTCAAATAATATCACTAAAATAAAGACATTTAACGGAGTGCCACATGAAGCAGTTGTCTTATAATAAGAATCTAAAGAGATTGCTTGTATGCCTATTTGTTATGCTTGTATCTTGTTCCGCATTGTTTGGACGCAACCCTATAAATGATAGTAGAGGCGATACTGAGTTTTTGCGGATTGTAGAAAGTATAAAACCGGGAGCAAGCAGAGATTTCGTGAAAAAACGTTTAGGAGAACCGTATAAAGTTGCATTTGCTCAGATTGCAGATAGTTGTTTATATGAACAGATGTCTTATCTCATCAATGTGAGAGCACGTGATTGCTCTGGTGGGATATCAATTCCGATGACAATTGAATATCACTTTATATTTAAAGATGGGGCTCTTATAGGTGTCTTTGAAAATGAGATGGTCTCAAATAGTGTTAGAAAACAGAAAGAAAACCATTTGACGATAGATATGTTTGGTAAATTAAAGAAACAATAAGAATCATGAATAGATATTATAGACTGATTACAGCATTGCTGCTTGGGGGTGCCGTTGTGGGAGCCTGCAAGGACAATGAATATGATTTCAGCGTCTGCAGCATGGCTGTGGACAGGGAAGCCATCGTGGATGTTGCTGCGCAGAATCCTGGGCAGGAGGTCGTGGTGCTGACAACGGAGCGCCATACTGGATACTCCAGACTCCTGACTGGATCACTCCTGACGCCACAATAGGCTACTGAGAGCAGTCCATCGTGACATTCACCATTGCGTCCAACTTCAAGGACGAGAACACCGACGTAGCTGCCAGAAGCGGCGAAATCAAGTTCTCCGGCTGAATGACATCCCTCACTATTCCGGTGAACCAGCTGGGCTACAAGGCTCCGGTGAATCCAGACGCCAGCATCGGCGATATCACGGATATGGACGAGTTCAAGGATTTCATCTCTGCCGTCAACAATGGCAGGAGTCTCTCCAGATGGTTCAATGAGGCAGGCGTGGCGCGGACCGTGAGACCGGAGCGATAGACCATTGCCTCGTATATGACCCGTCCAAGTCTGCCGAAGTGAAGGTTTTCGACTGCATCATGGAAGAGTACACCGTAAAGCTTACCGACCACTATCCGAATATCATTGACGTGAGACTATAGTCCGCGAGCATCCTCTTATTGAATAATTACTGATGCAAATGTTCAAATCCATCAAAGACCAGACGGACGAAGTCCTTCTCGTGAAATTGAAGCGTGGCAATATCCGCAGTTTCGAGGCGATATATGACCGCTACGCTCCGATGGTATTGAATTTTGTCCGCAAGATGATCAAGGATCAGATGCGTGCGGAAGATATTACCCAGAACATATTCATGCGGCTTTATGTCTCACGGAACAGCCTGGAGCCGGGGCTCTCGCTAAAGAACTGGCTGTTCGTGTGCGCCAGGAACGAGGCGTTGGATGTTCTCAGGTCCAAATGGGCGAAGGATGTGGCGAAGGTCCAGGAGATAATGGAAGATGCCCAGGTTTCTGTTCCGGAAGACGAGATGATACGGAGAGAATCCGCCGCGCAACTGCGTACTATGGTGGACGACCTTCCGGACCAGCGCGCCAAGATATTGAAGATGAGTAAGCTGGATGAGCTTTCAAATAGAGAGATAGCCGAGAGGCTGGGGCTCTCCGTACGCACAGTGGAGAAGCATCTGGAACTCGCCCTGAAAGATCTTCGTGGAAAGCTGAATTGACCTTTTATGGCATTGACATAAAAAATCAAATTTTTTTCTAAACCGTTACGTAAATTTTCCGAGTCGTACGTTCTTATGGTGAAAGGCAGTGAAAGATTGCCACAGAAATCTGTTTTCTTATCATATCGTAATGGACAAGAGACTGAAAGATTATTATGACGGCTTGTTTTCCCCGGAGGAAGAGTCAGAAGTCCAGAAGTGGCTCGCTCTCCACGGGAAGGATGAATTTGTGTCCGACTCCTTGCGGGAGCTGTTCGACGGGGAAGAAAAGCGCTCCTGCGAACAGACATTGATGTATAAGCGCATTGTCCCGGAAAAGAAGAGCATCTGGCGCAGCAGTCTCATGGCAGCCTGCATTGCCGGTCTCCTCGCAGTTGCGGTTTCTTCGCCGATTGCGTATTTCGTCGGGAAGAAGGATGCTCCGGTGCAGCTCGCGGAAGTGGAATGGCGCGAGTATAAAGTCCCTGCCGGCGAGAATCACCGTATGGTGTTGCCTGACAGTTCGGAGATTTGGCTGAACGCAGGTTCCCGCATCACCTATCCATCACGTTTCGAGGGCAATGAACGCAAGGTGTTTATCGACGGAGAGGTCTATGCGCATATCACGTCTGACCCTCAGCATCCGTTCATAATAAATTCCGGCGACACACGCCTGAAAGTCTATGGAACTACATTCAACTACAAGACTTACAGTGAGAGCGAATGTGTCGAGGTCCTGCTTCTGAAAGGTTCCGTCAGCCTCGACGTGAATGTCGGGGGCGAGATGAAGACCGTGCAGATGGCACCTGGATATATGGTGCAGTATGACAGGAATACCTGCTCTGTCGATATGCAGACATTCGAACGGACGAACTATCGGGCATTCTCTGAGAAGCATTCATTCCATTTCTTCAATCTTACTATGGCTGACATCGCCAGGGATCTGTCCCGATATTTCGGGACCAGGATTGTCGTGCAGGACGACAAGCTGGCGAAGACGCATTTCTACGCATATTTCACTAATAACGAAACCCTTGAGCAGATTCTTTCTGCGATGAACACTGACAAGAAAATGAAAATCAAGTCGAGTGACGGAGTCATATACTTGTCATCCCGATAGAATCCCACATATTATTCATTTAACCACATTAAACAATCGATGAAAGTTAAAATTTTACTTGTATCGCTGCTTGCCGTGGTGATAAGTTTGTCCGCTTCGGCTCTGGAAATAGACCTGAAGTTGCATAATGTCACCATAAGAGAAGCGATTGCCGCATTGAACAAGATGGAAAACTGGTCCATCATCGTTAATTCTGACGAAATCGATTTGTCCAAGAAAGTGTCTGTCGATGCTGCCGGTGCCAGCATCAATGATGTCCTTGACCAAATCTTTGTCGGACAGAATGTGACTTATGTCATAAACGGAAGCAGCGTGTCCATTACCGGGCATCAGGCTGCGCCAAAGGCTGAAGATCCTGCGAAGATTACCATAAAGGGCAAGGTGACCGATCCGTCGGGAGAGCCTCTTGCTGCAGCCTCACTCATGGTGAAGGGCACCAAGACAGGCTTCTTTACTGATATGGACGGAAACTTTGAATTGTCCGGCATAGACTATCCTGCGACTCTCGTGGTGTCGTATATCGGATTCGCCGAAAGGGAAGTCAATGTCAATGGAACAGAGACTGACCTCACGATCAGCCTCTCTAATGACCAGAACCTTCTTGACGATGTTGTCGTGGTCGGATATGGCACACAGAAGAAAGTGAATCTGACCGGAGCTGTCTCTGTGATCGACGGAAAGGATCTCAATGCCCGCCCTGTCACCAACACTGCCATGGCTCTCCAGGGAGCAGACCCTTCCCTCACTCTTACCACAGGAAACGGTTCCATTGCTGGAAATCATTACAAGATGTCCATCCGTGGTGCGGTGTCATTGAACTCAGGTTCACCGCTCGTTCTCATTGATGGTATCGAGGGCAGCCTCGCGCAGGTGAACCCTAACGATATCGAGAACATATCAGTCCTCAAGGACGCATCCGCCTGCGCTATCTATGGTGCGAAAGCTTCTGCAGGCGTGATCCTGATTACCACCAAGAGCGGCGCTGACGGAAAGGCGAAGATTACCTACAACGGGCGTTTCAGTATTTCCGACAATACCACTTCCACGGACTACATCACATCAGGTTATGACTATGTCACTCTGACCAACGAGTTCTATAACTACACCAAGGGCTATGGAGCATGGACTTATACCGACGCTCAACTGGAGATGCTGAAGGAGCGCCGCTATGACAAGACTGAGAACCCTGCGCGTCCGTGGGTGGTTCCTGACGCTACCGGAACATACACATATCTCTATCTGGGAAACTTCGACTGGTACAACTACCTGCTGAACAAGACACGCCCTGAAACGGAGCATAATATCACCGTACGTGGAGGTAATGATAAGATAACATATTATGCTTCAGGACGTTATCTCTACCGTAAAGGTCTATTCGGGAACAGCGTGAATGATACTTATAATGGTTACTCTTTCCGTTCCAAGATAGATGTGAAAATGACCAAGTGGCTGAACTACTCGAACAATATCAGTTTCGAGCGCACCGACTATTCTTACGGTGGATTCTGGGAAATCGACGGTTCCGACGGTCTGGCTTCCAATGGTATCCTCTATGATATTATGAGAAACGTCGGCCCGAACATCACTCCGTACAACCCTGACGGAACCATCAATATCCAGTCAGGATATATGGCGGATGCCACATCGCCATTGTTCTCAGGACGAGGCGGAACCTTCATGGACGGCAGGAACCATAACCAGGTAGTGAACAATTATCTGACACTTACTAACCGCTTCACGGCGAACATAGCCAAGGGGCTCCAGTTCATCGCTGACTATACCTACCGTCGCCGCGACCAGCTGAAGGCATACCGTAGCCTCCCTTCAGCGAACTGCTATGACAATGCCAACAAGCGTATGTACAAGGGCGCTGACGACAGCGTTCCGCAGGGACAGTTCACAAATGGTTCAGTGTTCGACTTCTATCAGGAGAACCGCTACTATCAGGACGGTCATATCATCAATGCTTACTTCAAGTACAATCATACTTTTGCTGATGCTCACAATCTCTCTGCCACTGTCGGAGGAAACTTCGACGACTATCGCAGCAGTTCATTGGTAAACAGACAGAAAGGCTCACTTTCTCCTTCATTGTCATATATCAACATGGCGAATGGCGATATCGACAGGGACAGGGAGACGAACTCTTCATACAGGACTCTGGGCTTCTTCGGCCGTGTGAACTATGACTGGAAAGGACGCTATCTCCTGGAAGTGTCAGGCCGTTTCGACGGATCTTCACGATTCCCTGCAAATCACAGATGGGGCTTCTTCCCGTCAGCGTCAGCGGGATGGCGTATCTCTGAGGAACCGTTCTGGAAGAACCTGAAGAATGCCGTGAACAATGCCAAGGTACGTGTTTCCTATGGTACACTCGGAAACCAGCAGGTAAGTAACTACTATTACTGGGACACCATCGGCACTGGTATGGCATCAGATTCCAAGGTGTCATATACGTTCGACGGAAAGAATAAGGCAGGTATGGCAACGGCATCGGCTCCAGTATCCAGCAGCCTTACATGGGAGACGGTCGTATCCGAGAACCTCGGTATCGATCTCGGCTTCCTTCAGGGTAGGCTGAATTTCTCGACTGACCTCTATATCAGAGACACCAAGAATATGCTTACCAAGGGCAAGACAGTCCCTTCCGTATATGGCGAGGCTGCGCCTAAGGAGAATGCCGCAAACCTCCGCACGAAGGGATATGAGATTTCTCTCGGATGGAGGGACTCCTTCAACATGGCTGGCAAGCCGTTCTCTTATGGAGTGACTGCTACGCTCGGTGACTATCAGACACATATCACCAAGTTCGACAATCCTGAAAAGAAGCTGAGCGACCACTATGTGGGAAAAAGGCTCGGTGATATCTGGGGCTATGTGTCGGATGGTCTGTTCGCCACTGACGAAGAGGCTGCCGCTTATGAGGCCGCCATCGATTCCAAAGGTACGGTACACAAGACATTGTTCGGCTGCAAGGCTCCGTATAACCACCTGATGGCAGGAGATATCCGCTATAAGGACTTGAACGGTGACGGAAAGATCGACGCCGGCTCGACCACTCTTGACAAGCCGGGCGACCGCAGGGTGATCGGAAACAAGCTCCCTCGCTACAACTATTCTGTCAAGGGAGACTTCAGCTGGAACGGAATAGATCTCAGTGTCTTCTTCCAGGGTGTCGGCAAACTAGACTGGCTGCCGTCACAGAACTGTCTGTATTTCTACGGCCCTTATGCCTTCGAGCGTCCAAGCTTCATCTCCAAGGACTTCGACAGCCTCTGCTGGTCATCCGAGGAAGGGGCTGACAATAGCCACGCTATTTTCCCGCGCAAGCGAGGCAATCTCGTAAAAGGCAAGAACTACGTGGCGACTGACTATTTCCTCCAGAAGGCAAGGTACATCAGGCTGAAGAACCTCACGGTAGGATATACGCTTCCGATTAAATCCAAGGCACTTGAGAGAGCGAGAATATACTTCTCGGGCGAGAACCTGTTCTACATATCTCCGCTCATGAAGGCATGCAAGACCATAGACCCTGAGGTGGCTACGACCACTGCCACGAACGACAGTATGTATCCATACTCAAGGACATTCTCCGTTGGTGTTGATATCACGTTCTAAAACATTGAGAAACAATGAAAAAAATACTTAGCATAATATCATTGTCCGTAGCGGTGCTCCTTTCGGCATCCTGCGAGGATTTCCTTACCAAGGTTCCTGAGACAGACCTTTCTCCGGACACGTTCTTCACGACCGAGGCGGAACTTGAGATGTGGACAAACAACTTCTATGCGGAAATCCTTCCGGAGGCCGATAACCTTACCGCACAGGTGGCTGACGACCATTATACGTCTTCCCTGAATGCCGTCGAAAAGGGAACCCGCTCTCCGTCATCTGCCTCATGGGGTGTAGGCACATGGCAGCCTCTCAGGCGCATAAACTATTTCCTTGAGAACAACAAGTGCGCTGATCCGGCCATCAAGGCTGAATATGATGGCGTTGCATACTTCTTCCGCGCGATGTTCTATTTCAACAAAGTCCGCCAGTACGGCGACATCCCTTACTATGACAAGGTCATCGGCTCCTCTGACGAGGCTATGCTGAACAAGCCGCGTGACCCTCGCGGATATGTGGTGCTGAAGATATGCCAGGATCTGGACAGGGCATACGAGCTTCTTCCTGATAAATGGGAAGCATACAGCGTATATAAGGTGACTAAGGATGCCGCTATGGCTCTCAAGTCACGTGCCGCCCTTTTCGAGGGAACGTTCCGCAAGTACCATGCAGGCACCGGGTATGTTCCTCAGGACGAGCAGACTTTCGACGGTATCACGGTATCTTCCAAGTGGTTCCTTGAGCAAGCAGCCGAAGCGGCTTCCAAGGTCATGGGCAAGCATAGCCTCTATACGGGGAATACTCTCGGTCTCGCAACGAAGGCGACAAAGGCTTCATATCGCGAGTACTTCATCCTTGAAGATGCGGAAGACAGCGAGACTATTCTTTCCAGACGCTACAGCGTGGCTCTTCTGATTCGCCACGGCATTCAGTTCAATATGAAGAACGGACGCCACAGCGCTACGGCACGTTTCGTGAACCATTATCTCCAGGCGGACGGCACACCTATCCAGAACAGGGCAGGCTGGCAGACGCTTTCTTACAGAGATGCGTTCAAGAACCGCGACCCACGTATGGAGCAGACACTTCACGGGCCGTCCTACGTGGCTTATCAGGGCAAAGGGCACGAGATGATGACATTCGACAGAAACCTCAGCGGCTACCGTGTCATCAAGTTCATCAGCAGTACAGATCACGAGAACGCCACGACATCTACTACGGACTATCCTCTCCTCCGTTACGCTGAAGTCCTCCTGAACTATGCTGAGGCGAAGGCGGAACTCGGAACTCTTACGGCAGACGATCTCGCCAAGACCATCAATGTAATCCGTGCCCGTGTGGGAATGCCAGGGCTTACGGCAGTGCCTACAGAGGCTGACGCCCTCATGAAGGAGTACTATCCTAATGCCAAGGGTGAGCAGCTTGCTGCAATCCTCGAAATCCGCCGCGAGCGTACCGTGGAACTCTTCTGCGAAGGCTTCCGTCAGTGGGATCTTCTCCGCTGGGACGAGGGAAAGTGGCTAGTTCCTTCCACCAACAAGGGCTTCCAGGGCATTTATGTCCCTGCGCTCGGCGAGTATGACCTGGACAATGACGGAAAACTCGATGCCGGATTCTACGCGAAGTCACTTTCCTCAGATGATAAAACCACTGTCCCTGCCACGAACCAGATCGTGATAGGCGGTGGCTGGACACTCTCTGAAGGAGACCACGGCTATCTGACATATCATGCCGCAGAGGATTATGTCTGGGATGATACCAAGGACTATCTCTGGCCGATTCCTGTGGA
>OBLI01002961.1_pt1 | contig 13662 bp, 15 predicted proteins | sample 1519701 | NCBI WGS metagenome assembly OBLI01 (sample SAMEA3663005, study PRJEB22513) | pig gut metagenome | biome: pig gut; feature: pig-associated habitat; material: faeces | place: France | collected 2012 | reverse complement strand
AAGGGGATGGTGGCTACATATTGATGTTGTGCTGTTGCTTTTTACTGAAAGCTGCTACTAACGACTCATAAATCTACCCTTAATCGTGTATTGGATGATAGTTGCGGATTTTAGGAATATACAAAAACATGAGTTGAAATGAATAAATATCCAAAATCGCGATTGTAAGCGATTTTGGGTGTTTTTCTTTCTGTTTTGAAAAATAACAGGTATTTTACTTATTGTTTTTGTTAACAACTCTTAAAATAGGGGTGGTTTTGTCAAAGAGCCTCTTTGAGGCTGTCAAAGGGCCTTAATGAGCTCGTCAAAGAGCCTCTTTGAGGACGTCAAAAAGGCACTTTCAAATCGTAAGTTGGGCTCTTTTAGAACGCCGCTAAAAACAAGGGCAAAAATGCATAAATATGCAAAACGCTTCTGTCCTTTTTTCTTGCTGTTTTTGGCTCTTTTTGCCGCCGTTTTGTTCTCTTCTGAATCTGCGTTTTTTTTAACGGCAACAGCTGTTTTTTTGAACACGAATAACTCTCTAACACGAATTTTTTTATGATAAGTAGGTGTTCAAAATTAATCGCATATATGAATCTAATAAAAAAGGTTATGCTTTCAAATGCCTCTACGCCCTCTTTTGGTCCGTATGCCCAGCTCTCATCGGTCGTGTAGCCCGCTACACTCCCTCTTCGGAGCTGAACATCCAGACCAAAATAGAGCATAGAATCATTTAAATTAATTTTGAACACCTACTTAACAGCGATTTTTTTAAGACAATAGAGACAATAGAGACAATTCTTTTTATGTGGTTTTTGTTTGCACCAACAATTTAAAGAATTGTCTCTATTGTCTCTATTGTCGTTTAAAAATATCGTTGTTGTCGTGTTAAACATCGTTGTTGCGTGCCACAACATCGTTGTTGTCTTGAATAAAAAAAACGCAATGAAGATGGCTCCATTGCGTTTTTATATCTCTTCGTTAAGAGATTGTTTTTATAATCTTTTTCTCTTTGTCTTTTATGCGCACATGGTGAGCACCGTGTAGAGGTAGACCACGGCGGCGGGGAAAGCTATGAGTGAGGAGTCGAAGCGGTCGAGCATGCCACCGTGACCGGGCAGAATGTTGCCGCTGTCCTTGATGCCTATGGTGCGCTTGAAGAGCGACTCGACAAGGTCGCCCCATGTGCCGAAGAACACGACAACCAGTCCGAGACCCATCCACGCAGGCAGGGAGAGCACATGTCCACCCTCACCGCTGTTCATGAGATGGCCAATGAGCGCTGCCACGGCAAGCACCAAGATGCCGCCGCCAATGCTGCCTTCCCAACTCTTGCCCGGGCTGACGCGCGGGAAGAGCTTATGCTTGCCAAAAAGCGAGCCACTGAGGTAGGCTCCCGTGTCGTTTGTCCACAGGAAGATGAAGATGCTCAGCGGCAACATGCTGTCGTAAACCGTCACGCCGCCCTCGCTTCTGAATGCCACAACGTTGATCATGGCAAAGGGCAGGGCGATGTAAAGCTGCGAGAGCATGGTGTAAGCCCAGTTGTTTATTGGGTTCGGAGCTTTCGTGTACAGTTCGCTGATGAACAGGTAGACGACGGTGAGCAGGTAGGGTATGAACACCGCCGACGGTGTGATGTTGCTACAGAACCCCGCGAAGGCGAGGAAGAGGTATGTGCCCGCTGCTGTTGTGATGAAGCGGTTCACGCACACCCCCTTGATGTTGTTCACCAATCCCGTATATTCCCACACGGTGAGAGCTGTGACAACAGCAAAAAGGAAGATCATGGCTTGTGGGCGCATGAAGCACACCACCACAGCTGCCACGAACAATGTGCCTGTTATGGCACGCGTTATCATGTTCTTAAGTTTGTCGCTCATTCTGACTGTCGCTTTTTTTTGTTATTTCTCCTTGTTGCTGTCGCTGCTGTTGCCGCTGTTCCCGCTTTCGCTATCGCTATCGCTTATGGCTTCAGCCTGCTCAGTTGCAGCCTTCTCTGCTTCATCCTTCTCTGCTTCCGCCTTCTCAGCCGCCGCCTTTTCAGCTTGTGCCTTTTCGTGCTCTGCCTGTGCTGCCTTCACAGCCTCGGGCATGTCTTCAAGCTTAGGCTCGTTGTCGTTGATGATCTCTTCCGTGCGGCTTTGCCATGGACGCTTGCCGAAAATCTTCTCCACATCCTCAGCATATATGACCTCACGTTTGATGAGCATCTCTGCCAGCTGACGGTGTCCGTCGGCGTTCTCTTTAAGGATGTCCTTGGCGCGGGCATATTGCTCGTTGATCATCTTCAGCACCTCATCGTCGATGAGCTTGGCTGTGGTCTCCGAGTAGGGGCGCTGGAACTGATATTCCTGGTTGTTGTAGAAGCAGATGTTGGGCAGCGCGTCGCTCATGCCGACGTATGCCACCATGCCGAATGCGCTCTTTGTGGCACGCTCAAGGTCGTTCATGGCACCTGTCGATATGTGTCCTGTGCAGAGTTCCTCGGCTGCTCGTCCTCCAAGCAGCGAGCACATCTCGTCGAGCATCTGTTCCTTTGTTGAGATCGGCCGTTCCTCAGGCAGGTACCAGGCGGCACCGAGCGCACGTCCGCGCGGCACGATGCTGACCTTGACCAGCGGGTTGGCGTGCTCACAGAACCATGACACGGTGGCGTGGCCGGCCTCATGGAGAGCGATGGTGCGCTTTTCCTCCAAGGTCATGATCTTTGTTTTCTTCTCAAGACCGCCTATTATGCGGTCCACGGCATCGAGGAAGTCTTGTCTTCCTACCGCCTTCTCGTTGCGGCGGGCGGCAATGAGGGCTGCCTCGTTGCACACGTTGGCGATGTCGGCACCCGAGAAGCCAGGTGTCTGCTTGGCCAGGAAGTCGATGTCGACGGTGTCATCGGTCTTCACAGGACGCAGGTGAACCTGGAAAATCTCCTTGCGCTCAGGCAAGTCTGGCAGGTCAACGTTTATCTGGCGGTCAAATCGTCCGGCACGCAGCAGAGCCTTGTCGAGCATGTCGGCACGGTTGGTAGCTGCAAGAATGATCACGCCGCTGTTGGTTCCGAAGCCGTCCATCTCGATGAGCAGGGCGTTGAGCGTGTTCTCGCGCTCGTCGTTGCCGCCCATCGACGGGTTCTTTGCGCGGGCACGGCCCACGGCGTCGATCTCGTCGATGAATATTATACATGGAGCCTTCTCCTTGGCCTGGCGGAAGAGATCGCGCACGCGGCTTGCTCCCACGCCCACGAACATCTCGACGAAGTCGCTACCGCTCATCGAGAAGAACGGCACGCCTGCCTCACCTGCCACGGCCTTGGCCAGCAGGGTCTTGCCCGTTCCCGGAGGTCCTACGAGCAGCACGCCCTTAGGAATTTTTCCTCCCAGCTCGGTATATTTTTCAGGCTGTTTCAAGAACTCCACGATCTCTTCAACCTCCTGTTTTGCTCCTGCCTGTCCTGCCACATCCTTGAAGGTCACGCACATGTCGTCGGCTTTCTCATACATCTTGGCTTTGCTCTTGCCCATGTTGAACACGCCGCCGCCACCGCCGCCTCCCCAGCGGCGCATGAGCAGCACCCAGAGGAACACCATAAGGATGATTGGTCCAAAGTTGAAGAAGATGTTGGTCAGGAAGTTGTCCTTGTTGTTGTCGTAGCTCACGTCAACAATCTTGCCTTGCTGCTGCATGACGTCAAGATACTGTCCGAGCTCATCGATAGAGCCATAGTCGACGCTGACATAAGGTTTCGGTCCAACCTGTTGCGCTGTCTTTTGGAACACATCGCGTATGTGTTCAGGCTTGACAAACATCTTCAGCTTGTTGTCGGGCTTGATCACCACCACACTTTTGGCGTAACCTTTAGCCACATATTTCTTAAACTGGGTGTATGTTGCCGTCTGACTTGCGGAGCTGTCGCCTCCTAAGGCGTTGCCTCCTCCTGTAAAGAACAGGATGGCCAGCGCGATGATGATGATGGTGTAGATCCAAGTGACGTTAAACTTGGGCATCTTCGGCTGGTCGTTGTTTGGTTGTGGATTGCTGTTTTCTGCCATGAATTTGTTGTTGTGATGCTGTTGTGAGGATATATGTTGCTGTTATGCCTTTCGGCCACCTCGCTATGATCCTCTCTTCTTAGTCGAGGTCGGGGATGTCGGTAACCTTGGCATCTTGCCACAGGTTGTCGAGGTCGTAAAACTGGCGTGCTTCAGGAAGGAACACATGAACCAGCACGTCGGTGAAGTCGATCGCCACCCACTGGCAGTTTTCCAGTCCAACGCAGTTGGTTGCCTTCTCGTGCAGGTCTATGCGCACGGTGTCGCTCACCGACTCGGCTATTGCTTCCACCTGTGCGGGCGAGTTGCCCTGGCAGATGATGAAATAGCTGGCGATGGTTCCGTCGATGCCTTTGAGGTCAACAACCTTTATGCCTTGTCCCTTCTTCTCTTGTATTCCCTTGATGATGGTGCTAACCAATTTTTCTGTCTGTTCCATTCAGATCTCTTTTCTTTTGCTTGATTTTAAAAATTGTTTTCTGTCAAACTGCTTCCGCAGCTTTTTTTACTGTTGTTGATTGTTTTCCCTCGTTTTATATAAAATCTCTCTAATATATAAATAAGGTGTATCGCGACGTCGTTTTTCTCTGCACGCCCCTGCCTGGTTTTTTGGTTGTCTCATGCTTGGGTTTAGTGTGGCTCATGCTGTTGTCTGTCAGCAACCGCTGCAACGAGGTAAAAAACGTCCGATTTGAGTGCAAAGTTACACCTAAATATCTGAATAAGCACATAATTATGCGTTATTTTGACTTTTTTTTATAAAAAAAACGGTGAAAAAGTTGGAGTATGAAAAAAAATGAGTAACTTTGCACTCGCAATAGAGAAGCTACTGCTTTGCTACGGCGTTTTATTGGGATATGGTGTAATGGTAACACTACAGATTCTGGTCCTGTCATTCTTGGTTCGAGTCCGAGTATCCCAACAACTTTTTTAAGACTATTCATTGGGATATGGTGTAATGGTAACACTACAGATTCTGGTCCTGTCATTCTTGGTTCGAGTCCGAGTATCCCAACAACAGTTTGAGCATCATCCAACGAGGGTGATGCTTTTTTTGTTTATATATATTCCCGATAAAGTTGTTGAAATGACGTTTTGACGCGATGGTGTAAAAGACGGCATAAAAAAGGGACGACTTCTCACGAAGGCGTCCTTTCCAAAAAATCAGTAATTAACTCAAAATTTATAATCTAATTCTCACTAACTGTCTTGTGTATCTCTAGATACTTTAAATATATGGAATCTGAAATAAATATCGTGATTCGTTTGTTTTTGTAATGCAAAGATAATAAACAGAATTATTTATGACAATTTTCTTCAACCAACGCCCATTTTTTTTCAACTAATAGGCATATTTTGATGCGAAGATTGCAATGTGAAGATTACAAATTCTTAGTGCAAGCTCAGCTTATTGTTCGGCACAAGCCTTGTCAAACGCCTTTTTAAGCCATTCTTTCTGTTCGGCGATGGTCATGTTGCTGTTGTCGAGCACCAGCGCATCGTCAGCCTGGCGCAGAGGCGAGGTGGCGCGATGCGAGTCGATGTAGTCGCGCTCCTGAACGTTCTTCAGGATGTCGTCAAAGCAAGCGGGCATGCCCTTGGCCTTCAGCTCGTCATAGCGGCGTTGGGCTCTCACCTCAGCGCTGGCCGTCACAAACACCTTCAGTTCGGCTTTAGGGAACACCACGGTACCTATGTCGCGGCCGTCCATGACGATGCCTTTGTCTTCGCCCATCTTCTGTTGCTCCTTGACGAGCTTCTCTCTTACGGCAGGTATGGCGGCTATGGGACTGACCTTTTGCGACACCTCCAGCGAGCGTATGAGGTCTTCCACGCGCTCCCCGTTAAGATAGGTGTCGGGACGTCCTGTCTGCTCGTTCAGCTTGAAGCAGATGTTGATGTCGTCAAGTTTGCTGATCAGCTCCTCTTCCTTTACCTTGCCCTCCTCGTCAAAGAGGTTGTTGCGCAAGGCGTAGAGCGTTACGGAGCGATACATTGCGCCCGTGTCTACATATATGTAACCCACTTCCCGAGCCAAGTCTTTGGCCATCGTGCTTTTACCACAAGACGAAAATCCGTCAATCGCGATAACTATTTTTCTCATTGTTATATAATATTTTTTTGTTCTTGTTTATCTTTCCTTTATATCGAGTAGGCCACGTTGATGACCAGCGAAGAGCTCGACACATGATATTTTCCGTATGCCACATTGAGCTTGAAGCGCTCAAGGGTCACACCGCCACCGAACGACAGGCCCGCTCCGTGGCTGCTTTCCTCCTCTCCGTTCTCAATCTTCATCTCGTTGGCGCGACGGAAGTTGTAGCCACCTCCCACCCAAATGTTGTGTGACAGCGAGATGTCCACGCCGAAGACAAGGTGGTTGATGAACTTATAGTTCCAGTGGTTAAGGTCGACGAGCGTGGCAGAGAAGCGGAACGGCGTGTGTGTCAGCTGCTTCGATGCTCCGAGCTGCACGTCGATGGGCATGTTCTCGTAGGTGTCGTTATAGGCCTTGAGCTGTCCGCCGAGGTTCTTTGCAACAAGAGCGATGGACAGGTCGCTTTCAGGGTCATAATAGTTGAGTCCGAGATCCACGCCCATGCCTATAGAGTTGTAGTTGCCGATGTAGGAGGTTATAAACTTTGCCGTTATGCCGCCCGCCAAGCGGTTAGAGAGCATGTAGGAGAAATAGCCTGCAAACGCGATGTCCTTTGCCGAGAACTCGCCCGTCTGCGTGTTGTTTTCGTCCATCTCCTTCATCGTGCCATAGCTCATGAGCTGTGCCGACACCGCCCACGACGCCTTCTCCTTGACCACGCGGTTGAAGGCGGCACTTGCTGTGTTGACCCCCGACATGTAGTTCATGTAGTTGAGGTTTATCGTCTTGTCGCTCACCGACGAGAGAAGGGCAGGGTTGTTGAAAATCAGAGCCTCGTCGTCCTCGATAATAGTGATGTTGTCGCCACCCAGGGCAGCAGCATGCGCGCTTACGGGCAGGCGCAGGAAATTATATTCGGTCTGACTTTCCTGTGCCGAGGCCAAAACAGCCCAAAGTATGGTTATAATCGTTAAAATAGCCTTTTTCATTCGTCTTATTCGAATTTATTTCGCAAAGTTACTGCTTTTTTAAAATATCTGTGCTAATTTTGTAGATGAAAATGCTGTCGACATGTGTTGACATGCTTAAAAGATAACGCGATAAACGCTCTTTTAGTGTTTTATTGACAAAAGATTCGCATGTTTTCGCCGGGCTTTGCCGCTTGCTGAAGAAAGAGCTGTCTGCAAGACAAAAAGGCTGGTGACACTGTGGAACGAAAGGACAGAAAGAAAAGTGGAAATAAAAAAGTCGGAAAAGGCAAGTCTTGACAGTCGTCGCCCTGTGTTCTTCATGCTCGGGTTGGTGATGGCTCTCGCAACGCTTTATGTTGCCCTTGAGTTTAACACCTCGTCGGGCAACATGTCGGGCGATGCCTCACAGTTTGACGACATGCAGGACCTTGACCTCATGCCTGCTCTCGACCGTAGCGACATGATTGCCGCAGCACCGTCGGGAGCGCCCGCCAAGCCCACGCCTAAGAACGTGAAGGTTGTGGACGAGGTGAAGAAGCAGCTTGAGCGCAACGTCACCATAAACACGCTGCGCGATGCTCAAGGCGAGGGCGAGGGGGGAGCCAACGGCGAGCAAGCCTCTGACGATGAGGAGACCACCAAGGCCCTGTCGCCCGTGGCGGTGGACAAGGATGAGAACCCCTTGAAGCTGCGTGTGGTGCAGCAGTTGCCCGAGTTTCCGGGCGGCATGGTAGAGATGATGAAATGGATCACCCGCACGCTCCATTATCCTTACGCCGCGCAGAAGCAGAAGATCGAGGGTCGTGTGCTCGTCACCTTCATCATCAACCGCGACGGCAGCATTGCCAACATCAAGGTTGTGAAGTCGGTGCATCCGCTTCTCGACAACGAGGCAAGGCGCGTGGTAAAGCTCATGCCCCACTGGAAGCCAGGCATAGAGGACGGCAAGCCGTGCCGCACGATGTTTGCCATCCCGATAGAGTTTAAGCTATAAGGAAAACTTTTAAAAGCTGATACGGTGAAAGCTCTACAGCCCTAAAACATTAAGCATTGAACACTTAACAATAACTCTTAACACATAAAAAGATGTTGCTAAAATCAGACGAAATTCTGGGCATCGTAAACGATTATATCCAGCACATGCCCTTCGACCGCAAGCCCGTGTCGCTCTATGAGCCAATAAGATATGTCTTGTCGATGGGTGGCAAGCGCATGCGCCCTGTCCTCATGCTTCTTGCCTATAACCTCTTCAAGGATGATCCGCAGAGCATCCTCAGTTCCGCATGCGCCCTCGAGACCTACCACAACTACACGTTGCTCCACGACGACCTCATGGACAACGCCGACCTGCGCCGCGGACATGAGACCGTGCACAAGAAGTGGGATGCCAACACCGCCATCCTCTCGGGTGACAGCATGCTCGTGCTCGCTTATAAGCTCATGGCCGATTGCCGTCAGGACAAGCTCAAGGAGGTGCTCGACATCTTCACCGAGACCGCTCTTGAAATTGGCGAGGGGCAGCAGTATGACATGGACTTCGAGAACCGCATGGATGTGCGCGAAGACGAGTATATAGAGATGATTCGTCTGAAGACCAGCGTGTTGTTGGCTTGCGCTCTGAAGATCGGTGCCGTGCTCGCCGATGCCGGCGCTGCCGATGCCGACCGTCTCTACAGCTTTGGCGAGAAGATTGGTCTGGCGTTCCAGCTTCAAGACGATTTCCTCGATGTCTATGGCGACACCAAGGTGTTTGGCAAGGCCATTGGCGGCGACATCGTGTCAAACAAGAAAACCTACATGCTCATCAACGCGTTCTTGCGTGCCGATGAGGAGCAGAAATCTGAGCTGACACGATGGGTTGAGGCAAAGGAGTTTGACGAGCAGGAGAAGATTGCTGCCGTGACACGTCTCTACAACGCTATAGGCATTGACCGCCTGGCAGAGCAGAAGATTGAGAGCTTCTTTAACGAGGGTCTCAAATGTCTTGATGCCGTGAGCATTGATGCTGACCGCAAGCAGATGCTCGTAGAGTATGTTTACAAACTGATGAAACGCAAATATTAAGACTACGGGAGAGCTGATGATGCAATACATAGACACCCACACGCATATCGATGGGGAAGAGTTTAATGACGACCGCGCAGAGACCATAGCGCGTGCCAAGGCTGCAGGCGTGAGCCGCATGTTTGTGCCTGCCATAGACCTGAAGTCGGTAGACACTGTGCTCAGCGTGTGTCGCGAGAACGAGGGCTACGCCTATCCCATGGTCGGCTTGCACCCCGAAGAGGTGAAGGCCGACTGGCGCGAACAGCTACAGCAGATGCGCCAGATGCTCGATGGACAGCATCCGTTCATCGCCATCGGCGAGGTGGGACTCGACTATTACTGGTCGCGCGAGTTTGCCGACGAGCAGCTACAGGCTTTCGAGGAGCAGGTGCGCTGGTCGGTGGAGACCCGTCTGCCGCTCATGATCCATTGCCGCAAGGCACAAAACGAGATGGTGGCTGTGATGCGCCGCTACCAGGACCAGTTGCCGGGTGGTGTGTTCCATTGCTTCACAGGCAACCAGAAAGAGGCCGCCGAACTGTTGACGTTTCCGCGGTTTGTCCTTGGCATTGGTGGCGTGTCAACGTTTAAGAGCAGCCATCTGCGTGAGGATCTGCCCGCCGTTGTGCCCTTGGACCGCATTGTGTTGGAGACCGACAGTCCGTACATGGCGCCCGTGCCGCTCCGTGGCAAGCGCAACGAGAGCAGCTTTTTGCCTCATGTCATCTCTACGCTCGCAGCAAGCTACGGCGTGAGCGACGATGAGGTGGCACGCATAACCACCGCTACGGCCTTGAAGGTGTTCCCAAGAGTGGAGAAAATGTAGTGTGGTAAAATAAGTTAAATAGTGAACCTGCATAGCGGAAATAAGTGGAAAAGCGATACCTTTGCATCCGCTTCGTAAGGAAAGGTGCTCGAGTGGTTGAAGAGGCACGCCTGGAAAGCGTGTATTCCCCTAAAGGGAATCGGGGGTTCGAATCCCCCTCTTTCCGCACAACTTGTTTGTTTATCAGCATTTAACAAGACATTCTACTGTTAGACTTGTTTATATCTTTGGGTAAAGATGGGTATATTCCACCGCAAATACACCGCAAAAACCGCAAATACACCGCAAATATTCTGTTTCTTGTTTTATAAAACCGCAAATTATGGCAACCGTTCATTTATATTTAGATAAGCGTTCTGTTAAACGAGGCGAAGAAGCTCCATTAAAAATAGGCATTAATAAACAGGGTTCATCTGCCTATATCAACCTTGATGTTAAAATTTACCCTACGCAATGGGATTCCAAAAAGGAACGTATAAAAGACCATCCGAATAAGAAGGCCTTACAGAGCTACATTGACACACAGCGTAACAAGGTTGCTAACATTATAATGGATCTAACCAAGGAAGGAAAGCTAACCAAAATGACTGCTACACAAATTAAGAATAAGGTTCTTGATATTATAAATCCAAGCGTAAGCTATTCTAATAGTTTTTATAATCGTTTTGTTAGTTTTGCAAATTCGCGTGAAGCTCAGAGGACAAAAGACATCTATATAGTAACTGCAAAAAGAATGATAGAATATGATAGCCATTTGAAATCCAAAGCTTTTGAAGACATCACAAAAGATTGGCTTACTGGGTTTGACAATTTTCTGCGTAAATATTCTCCTTCTACAAATGGAAGGAGTATACATTTTAGAAACATAAGAGCCGTTTTCAACGATGCTTTAGATAATGGTATAACGCAGTGTTATCCTTTCCGTGTATTTAAGATAAAGTCAGAACAGACAGAAAAACGCTCTCTAACAATTAGTGAGCTTAGAGAACTATTTGCTATTGACGACCCTGAGCAACAGAGGACTATTGACCTTTTTAAATTATGTTTATTCCTTATAGGAATCAACATTGCTGATTTGTGCGAATTGAAAGATATTGATCCTGATGGACGTATTAACTATAAGCGCAAAAAGACTAAGAAACTGTATTCTATAAAGGTCGAACCTGAAGCACTAGAGATTATCAACAAGTATAGGGGTAAAGACCATTTGCTTGATATTTTGGAAATATACGCTAATACTCATGCTTTTACAACTTGCTTTGATAAGCATTTGCGTAGAGTGGGCAGATCTGAAATAATCCATAATCCAAATTTCTCAAAGACGCATCGACATGAGTTTATAAAAAAAATTCATCCTATGTTTCCAAGGCTAACATCTTATTGGGCTCGTCATACCTGGGCAACTATTGCAAGTGAATTAAATATATCTGAGGATGTCATAAGCCGCGCTTTGGGACATTCTTTCTCTACTGGAGCTGCTGTAACGCAAGTATATATTAATTTTAATAAAAGTAAAATTGACCAAGCTAATAGAAAAGTGATAGATTATATCCTAGGTTATAGATAACCATGCTATTTCCGTATTGCATGGTTATCTATTAATGATGAATAAGTCAAGGCCACATAAATGTTTTCAGCTTTCGCAATCAGCTATGTGGCTATGACTTTTTGCAAGAGGGCTGGGAGCATAGCCAAAACGCTGTTAAGACCGCCGCCAGTGTTGGTGCCGTTCTCTCCGAACACATAAGTTTTACTCTCCATAATACAATGTTTTTCTGTTTTTTAATAATAGGTTTATTAACTCGTTTTCTGTAACGTTACATAGGCAAAGTTAGCAAGTTCTTCACAAACGGTTAACAACTCTATCAACATTTTTGTTATCCTTTCATTATCAGTCGGTTAGCTTGATAGGAGGTAATATCATTTTCTTTGTACATAAAAAATGCCCACCTATATAATATAAGGTGAGCATCATATATAAGAGTTTAGAAATTTATCCACTCTTCCATGTTTCTTTCATTACCCCAAAAATCTTCAACACGCGCGTATATAGCGTCAATATTTGCACCGTGTAATGACTTTATTTTTTGTAGGAAAGTGTCCATGTTTACATCAAATTTCTTGTCTAAGTATTCATATTTTGCGGAATCTTCACAATGGGCAACAAGAGCTTGTACATTACATCTGAAAGCGTCGGTTATCATCGTTCCATTTAAGCTGTCGGCTAAAAAGCTCCATTCTGAGGGGGTAAATTTTCCTTTTATTTCTCCTGTTGACACCGTACGGATGCGCTTTAATGTTTGGCAGCTTTCAATGATTGCTTGATTAATTGATTTTCCATCTTCTGTTAGCCATTCGGCAATTTCTTCAGGAAGACGTATTGTAGCGTTTTTTGTCATATTTTTCATGTTATAAGAATTCTATTACTAAATTGTCATTTAAAACATTTTCTATTTATTGATCTGTTAATACTCGCCGTTCTTGTAGGGTATTACAATCTCCTGCTCGTCGCCGTTCTCAAAGATATGCGTGTGGTGGAGCTTATATCCCTTATCAACATAAAACTCGCCATCAACCTCATACGTCTTGCCGTCGGCCTTGTACTGGAGGTTGTCGCTTCCGTTGCTGTGCTTAGTGAGCATGATGTCTTCGATACGGTGCTCTATAGGCGTTGTGTAGTTCTCACGGAGGTACGTTTTCAGCTCGTCTATCTGAGCATCTGTCGGTTCGCCGGTCTCGTCAAGTTCATCATCGTCGAAATACTCGTAATAGCCTGTACAGCTCTCAGCATCGTTGATGATGTAGTCAGCTACTGTCATGTAGTTGTCACGAATTTCTTGCTCGTTGTCGTGAGCAATCGCCTTAATGTAAGTGTCTATTGATTTTCGCATATCATTCCGCTTAACCGTGATGCAGTAGGGCTGAACGTTTTTATTAGTTTTTCTTTAATGCAAAGATAGTAATTTGAAATGAATTATGCAAATATGCTGCACATGTTTTTGTGTGCATTAACTTTTTTTACTTTTTCTTCTTTCGGTAGTATACGTTTTCTTTAGATATATCTATGTTAAGCTAAATGTTTAATTTAAATTTCAGCTCTTCTTCTTTCTCAAGAACCACAGCACGTCACATTTCGTCCAGTACCGCGTGTGCCCGCGCCTCTTCTTCTGTCCGTTGGGCAGCTCGCCTTTGGCAACGAGTCTGTTAAGCGTCGCCTCGCTCACGCCTAACCTGTCCTTCACCTCCTCCGTTCTCTTCATGTACCAAGAACATCTATCGCGGGTTGTGCCCGAAATCCCACATGCCGTACATGTGAAAGAGCATGACCATTACTGGCATCCACTTGCAGAACCATCTGAAAAACAGCAGCGTCCTTCTCGAATATCTGTTGCCTGTGTGCATCAGCGCATTCAACACCTCACTGGCGTCCCTGCCTCTCAGCAGCTCCATTATCTCTTCTTGTTCTTCTTTTGTCATAGTCGTTGTTTTATTTGATTTTTGCAATATAGCAATTTGTCAGCATGTTATCAAATAAAATGTTGTTATGTTTTCAAAATTTTTACGTCAACTTACATATCGCAACATGTTATCGCACACAAAAACAAAACCTTTCCCATCCTCACAGACAGGAAAGGCTCAAAACATAACAATTAACAACCTTTTAAAAAATTAAGAAATGAGCGTTTATCTTTA
>OBLI01002960.1_pt1 | contig 13668 bp, 13 predicted proteins | sample 1519701 | NCBI WGS metagenome assembly OBLI01 (sample SAMEA3663005, study PRJEB22513) | pig gut metagenome | biome: pig gut; feature: pig-associated habitat; material: faeces | place: France | collected 2012 | reverse complement strand
CTAACAAGCGTTACAGCGAATTGATTCGTCTGCGATATTTGGAGCTGAAGACCAACGAGGAAACCGCCGAAGCTTTGGGTATGACAATGGACAATTACTATAACAAACATAAGCTCGCAAAAGAGCAGTATGAACGTGTATGGAGAAAGGAGGCACACCATGGATAATCTATTCAACTCAGGTATAAGTATAGAGAAGATGGCTGCCTTCCTTGATGGCAACCTATCTTCAAGTGAGATGCAAGACATTTCGTCACTCATTGATAATGATGCTTCGCTCAAACAGATTGTTGGTGCATCTGCAAGGATTGATGACACGATAGGTAGTTATACAGAATCAGACCTACAAATGCCACCAGAGATCATGGGCGAAGACTTTTCTCTGCCAGATATTGAGAATGATGATTTTTTTTCGTTTGGAGGTGATGGATTTTCAGAAAACGATAATCTATATCACCATGAAGGCTTAAATGCCAGCGAGAATAATTTTCAAGAATCTGAATTTCTAAACAACAGTGAAAATATGGCAAAGAATTATCGTACTTATGGCGAATCTGGTGAGAATATCTATGACCCAATATTCATAAAGCAGCCAGATGATCATTCATGTGGTTTGCGCAGTCAGCAAATAGTGCTTCGTGATTTCGGAATCGATATTCCTTTTGAAGAACTGGAAAAATATGCACTTGGTGCTGGTGTGTATTCTGAAAATGGAACATACACTTACGACATTGGCAAAGTTTTAGAGATGGCTGGTGTAGGAATGCATCAGGTTCAAGGTGGAACTATATACGATTTAACAAGCGAACTGGCGCAAGGTCATCGTGTGATAGTTAGTGTTGATGCCAATGAATTATGGTACAATGATAGCATTCAAGGAAAATTGTCCAATTGGTTTGAAGACGTTTTCGGAGATCAAGGAGGCAATCATGCACTAATAGTTGCAGGTGTAGAGGTAAACCCTCTTAACCCAGATGATACCAAAGTTGTACTTACCGATCCAGGTGCAGGACATTTGAGAATAGAGTACCCACTAAAGCAATTTATGGATGCTTGGAAAGATTCTAATTGCTTCATGGCAGCAACTGATAATCCAGCTCCTTATCAGTATGATGCAGCTACAGGTATGGAGGTTCCCTCGAATTTTGTAACAGAACACCATTACAATCAGTTTGTCGTTGATAATAGCTATCAGCTATCCCCTGACATGATAAATATACCTGATGACTATCAGCCTATGTTATCTGGACATCTTGACATGATAGGTGATATACCTTACAATGATTTTGTCTCTGAACATCTAAATGGCTCTAGTTTTGACGACTCTCCCTTCTCACACGGAAGTGACCCTTATGACAACAGCCATAATACAGATTTATTCGGCAATAATCTATTAGAGACTGAAACGGCAGGAAGTCTGGGTGACAGTTTGTTCGGAGGCGCACACGATTCTAATAGCTTTGAGTCTGATAATCATAACCATGACGGATTTAGTGATTCTCATAATCCTGACTCTGAGACTGTAGAATGGTAGTTCTGCAATTGAGCCTAATAGTAAAATGACTTTAGATCGTATAAGATTATTATGAGCATACAAGAAATAAATCACAACATATCAACTCTCAGAACAATATGTGTTCAACATGAGTTGCCTAAATATGTAAGTGTTTTGGATTCCATAGTTTCATATATGGAAGCCCAAAACTCTATCATAAGTATTGTCGGTGCTCGAACTTCCGGCAAAAGTGCTGTTGTTAATGGTCTTGCTGGTGCTGATATACTTCCATCCCAAATTTTCAAACCACATATTTTTTATAAAATATCCCATGGCAAAAGTGCACCAAGGTTACGTCTCACAACTGGAGAAGAAGGGACTTTGCGCTCTTTTGATGACATATCACGTTATTCAAAACAAGACTATGACTCTATCGTTATAGCTCAATGCCATACAGGACTATTTAATGCCCCTAATATAGAAGTTAGGTCAGGTTTTGAGACAGGTGAAAAATGCCCTTTGGTTAATTGTCACCTTTCTGATATTATTATATATTGTGTGAAAGCAACGGCATTGTTCAGTATAGATGACGTGTCGTTTTTAGAGGACTTGGTTAGTAAAAAGTATCGAAATGCGATAATCTGCGTTACGCATATAAACAATATCAGCCAAAAGAGTGTTCCTGAGATTGTTAAGTTTATCTCATCAAAACATATTGAATATCCTATTGTGTATTTCTCTGACGAACCGATTGATGAGATTCACGAATTGATAAAGAATCAATATGGAGCAGTGTATCTCCGTCAAGTATTGACACAATGTCTTGAAGAGAGAACAGGTCTTGAAGTTCGAATGAGTGTAGTACAATCTGCATTAAACGAAGTAATAGATAATATTGCACAAAATCTATCTGACAAGAAAAACAAGTTAGAGGAAGTTAAGGATCGTAAGTACAGTACATATCTGTCTAAATTAAGCCAACTTGAAGCTATGCGGTTGGGATGGACAGATATTCTAACTGAATACAATAAACGTGAAACAAAGTGCGTGGAGTTAATCTTGGCAGAGCTTAATAAAGCCAAAAGTAAGATTGAGTTACGATTGCTTCCTTCTATTGCAACAATATCTTCTCCTAAAGATTGGTGGGAAAACATATTCCCGTCAACCATTAAAAATGAGATAGATAACTTGTCATCGGGAATAGACAATCTGATTCAGCCCAACCTTATTCGCGATTTCAACTGGTTGAACCACGAATTACAATCACGTTTCCATCAAACACCAATTACTGACAATCAGCCTATTGGAGATACCCATCTTGTTTTCACGATTGATTCAAATAGTTTGTCTATAAGCAACCTTCGGACAGCTCGATACTTATCAAGATTGGGAGGTGCAGCAATGGCTACAACCCTTTTCTTTGTTGTTGGTCCTGTTGGAGGTTTAGCTTCAGCTGCATGTAGTATTCTTGGTGACCGTTATATCCACAACACCATTCAGGAACAAAAGGAATCATTAAAGGGTGCGGTATCAAATGTTATCGATGAAGTCTTCACAAAGATGGCATCAATGATACCTTCTCGTGTCAATGATTTATATGATGAGTTGGCAAAAGAAATTGCCACAAAAGAAGAAGCTTGGACAAAGAGTAACGAGAAACAAGATTTTACTTGTGAAGAAATTGATGCAATAAATAAACTTACTCAATCTATTCATGACGTTAATTGCATGAAGAAATAGCAGAACAGACGTATGGAACAGATTAATTTATTCAACACCAAAAAGAAGCAACTGCTTCAAAGCATAACACAAGCCTCAGGCATAATGAAAGAAATCAATATGTCAAAGGAATATGCTATGTGTGCAGAGCTATATAGGAAACTCCATGACGATACCTTTAAGGTTGTTGTCATGGGAAGGTTCAAAGTTGGTAAAAGTACGTTTATCAATGCCTTGTTGGGCAATGGTGATGTACTCCCTGCAAAGGCAACACCATGTACAGCTGTCATAAATGAAGTCAAGTACTCCAAGGATAGATATGCTGTCATATATTTCAAGCACCCTATACCATCGCCATTGCCAAAGCTTGCTCCAAACTTAAAGAAATACATCGAAGGCTTTAATGGAAAGCAAGTAAAACCGATTAAGGTTGATGCAAAATACCTTAACCAGTTTGTGGTAATTGACGATGAAGCAGAGAATCAGAAAGAAGGAGTTGCACAGACGCCTTTTTCTAAGGCTGAAATCTATTGGGATCTACCAATCTGTGAACAGGGCGTTGAAATCATCGATACACCTGGTCTTGATGAGAATATGACAAGAACCGATGTAACGAAGAACTACCTCTCACAAGCTGATGCAATTCTATTTGTGATGGATTGTATGGCACCATGTGCATTAACTGAAATGCAATCCATTGAAAATGATGTGGTAAAAGCTGGTCATGAATACACAATCTTTGTCTGTAACAAAATCAACATGATTAAAGAGAAAGAACGTGAGTCAATTAAAAACCACATGAAGAAGATGCTTCATTCCAAGACAAAACTTGGGGTGAAGGGCATCTATTTCCTCAATGCAGAAGATGCAAAAGATGCTCGTGCAGAAAATGATACCGAAAAACTCAAAGGTTCAGGAATGGTCGAGTTTGAAGCACAACTTGATGATGTTCTTGCAAAAAAGCGAGGAAGTATTAAACTGCTTCAACCTGCTCGCCAGTTGAGAACAGCAATTGAATATGCAATCGCAACAGCCATCCCAAATGAACGTAAGATGCTCGAAACTTCTGTCCAAGAAATTAACTTACGTTTGCAGAGAGAACTGCCTAATCTTCAAAGGCTGAAACAAGAAAAGGATTTGATTACATCTCAGATTGAGAATGAGATTAGCAAAATATGTCGTGACTCAGAACTACTTCTTCAACAGAGATACAATGACATTATTACTCACCTGCCAGAATGGATTGATGGTATTTCTTGTACAAACACTGTTTCCTGGAATCCTCTTAAAATCAAAGATAGTATTCGTGTTTTTAGCGAAGAGTTGATTGAACATTTCCAGGAGAAGCTGACAGCAGAACAAGAGAAGTGGCAGCAAAACGAACTTGAACCATTCGTGACAAATCGCTTCCAAGAGATGGCTCAGAAGTTTGAAGCAACTATAACTCGCATTTTTGTTGACATCGAGAAAATCAAGCTTCGTATTGCTGGTGTTGATGACACAGAAGTAAGTAGCAATAGCGAACGAATTGGTGCACTTGTCGCTGGATTTTTTGGCGGTGGTGTTGCCGGAGCAGTCGTTGGTGGCACATTAGGCTTCTCAAAAGAGTTTATTGCCACATTAGCGGCACAGATTGCTCTCGGTGTTGTCCTTGGTTCTATCATAGGTGCAACAAACCCAATTACTCTTATTGCAATTGTTGTTGCAGGTCTGATTGGTATGGGTAAAGGTCTATCTAAAATAGAGTCAAAGATTAGGACTAAGATTGCAGGACAGGTGACGGATCAGATTAGAAATGAAAAGGACGAAAGCATACGAAAAGCAGTTGGCATTCTTCGCGACAATCTGAGCAATGGCACATCAAATATGAGTGCTGCAATAGATAAAGAACTTCAATCTGTTGAGGACTTGGTCTCACAAATCCAGCAAGAAAAGCAACAGGGCGAACAGCATGTTCAAGAGTGTATTATCAAACTTGAACAGAACAAGAACACTCTGATAGGGTTATTGTCTAACATTAAATCATTTATTAAAAACATGGAAGAAGTTAACATTGATTTTACGCCAGTGCAGGATGATAATCCTACACCAGCAGAAATGCCCAAACCTGAGGAAAGTCCTATTCCTCAACAGCAACCACAAGTGCCAGATGGTAATTCAAATAATCCACAGCCAGAACAAGAGAAGCCTGAGCAAAGTATGCCTGTAGAGCCTTCAGAACAGATGGTTGAGCTTTGTTTTGTTTTACCATCAAAGCAAGAACAAGGTGAAGATGCAAAACCTGAGTCATGGCATTATGCAGGAACTGACAATAAATTGTATTTAGATATGAGTTCTGCATCAATTGTTTGTCTTGTTAATTCTGTTAATGCTCCTATCAAAAATTGGATGGTTAACGAGAATGATTATTCAATGACTGTCAATACTGATGCAAAAGAAGGGTATAAGGTAATAGATGATTCCTTTGTGACATCAATGGTTGGTCAGTTGACAATCAAAAAATATGGTATAGAAAAATATCTCCATATACTAAATTTAATTTCAAAGTAATTATGCCAAAATTAACTCAAGATCAGATTCGCGCCAAGATGCAAAGGCTCGATAATGTATTCCATCGTATGGTGGTTGCATTGGAGCGCTTGGAGATTTTCACTGAAGCTGTAAGACTTGGTGGAAACGCGAATACGGAATTATCGACAACAGCGATTCGTACAGATCGTGATATGCATGATGATGCAAGTAATCCACCTACACGAGATTCATTTTATGGTGAGGTGCAACTACAATTGTCTGCTCTATATTTTCAAACACAGATTGATGATAAAGAAATCTTCAATCCAGCTGTAAAGTATTTCCTTGGTGATTTGCTTGAATGGTATGGTGGCCGTAGCGAATCCATCCCATACAACGGAATTGATGCTTTTGTTCTTCCAATTATTGTTGCATTGAGTCAACAAGTAAAAGACGTGGCAGAAATAATGGAGGTTGTAGAAAAATATGTGGCTGTAATACCTGGCATCTCTTCATATTCTGACGAAGAAAAAGCAGAAGCTATTGCGAATGGAATGGAAAAACTTATTCTGGTAACAGAACATAATCATGAACAAAGTCACCAATCAGATCTGCAGGAAGACGTTATTTTTACTGTTCATAAACGTGGCGAACAATTAGAAGGCTATAAGCGTTTGATTAATGCTATGCTTCATATGTACAATGAAGCGATGCCAGCCATTGTAGTATTTAGAACAATTGATAATTTCTTGCCAGAGATCACTGCAGCTCTTCCAACTATAACAGAAGAAAACATAGTAGAATTTATAACTTCAAAGAACTCTCAAGATAGTGTTTCTACGGAAGAGTCAGAATCAAATTCTAACACATCAAACACAAATGATGAGTCTGGAACAGAATCAGATGTCGAGCCTATATTTGAACCATACGATTCTTCTGAGAAATTTTCTGATAAAGAAGAAAATGTAGAATCAGAAGTCCCTGCCAATGATAATTCTGACGAGGAAAAAGCTGCAAAGGAGCCTGGCTTCATCGAGAAAGTTGTAAACCTATTTAAATAATGCATTAAACAATAATATTATGGCTAACGAAACTATTGATAGCTTCAAGAAAAATGGTGTATCATACTATCAGTTATTCATCAAATGTCCAATATGTAATGAACGCGGTGTAAATGTATCTCCAAGCTATTGGACCCATGCAACTGACGATGGTGATATTTATATCGGTGAAAATGCACATTACTACTGCAAGGATTGCGGTCATACAGAACATCTCATGAAATGGAGATACAGATGTTCTACCCATAGTCAATCAGATGATGACTATGTTGAATTGACAGATAAAACGGTGTATGCAGATGTTGTATCAGCAGCTGGTCAGTTAGTTAGAACCGCTGGCATCCCATGGCTTCAGGAACTTCTTAAGAATCTATAATGTTCATATAATAATGAATACTATAAAGGTGAAAATTAAGCGATTTATATCCTCTGATAATACATCAAAATTCCCACCTTTTGACATGCACATGTGGTTATCTCCAACTGCCATGTCTGAATTAGGAATTTTTGATGCTTCACAAAGAGCACCTCAATATATTAGAGTTGAGTGTTCTTCGCCTCTAAATCGCTTTTGCATCTATGGAACTGTCGCAAGTCTTAATTCAAAGGTTGAGGTTGAAGAGGGTTACCTTTGGATTCCATCAGAGATCGTACATAAAAGTATTATCTTTGACAAGAACACCGAAGTAACCGTTTCTCCCTTAGTCTTGTCTGATTGTCCTATCGCTGAGTCCTTAACAATAAAACTCAAGGAGGACGAAGTGGAGAATTGGTCAGAAGAAGAGTCGGAAAAAGCAATTCGCAACTACAAGGTTCAAAATGGCATTACATTTATGAACCAATGCGCATTCATCAAACCTCGAACTAAAGGTGTTGTAGTCGGTGTAGTTGATAGCATATTCCCTCGCCCAGAAACTCATTCACAAGTTTATGCGGTAGGTAAAGAAACGAAAGTGTTTTTAGAAGGTCTTCCTAAAAATCAGCAAAAAGTTATCGACTTTAAGCAGATTGGTGGTCTGACAAATGTTATCGAGAAGCTGCGAGAAATAATCCAGTTGCCAATAACATGTCCTGAACAGTTGACTCGTTTCGGTATTAAGCCTCCAAAGGGCATGATAATGTATGGTCCTCCCGGAAACGGAAAGACCATGATTGCTCGTGCAGTTGCTCAATCTATGGGCTCTGCATTTATATCTATTGAGGGCCCTGAACTGATGTCAAAGTATGTCGGTGTAGGTGAACAACGCTTGCGTGAAAAGTTTGAAGAAGCACAAACAAAGGGTAATTGCGTGATATTTATAGACGAGATTGACTCTATTGCTTCTGTTCGAAGTGATTCTGCTGCTGAGTACCAGGTTTCTATTGTTGCAACTCTTCTTAATCTTATGGATGGCATGAAGAGCAACAATGTTTTTGTCATTGGTGCAACAAATAGAATTAATGCGATAGACCCAGCATTAAGAAGACCAGGACGTTTCGATCTCGAGTTTGAAGTTCCACTTCCTGCAACACCTGCTCGTCTTGACATTCTGCAGAAATACGTTAAGTTAGATAAAGCTCATCTTTTTGAAGATAATGTATCAATAAATACATTGAAAAAAATAGCCGATCTTACCAATGGCTATTCTGGTGCAGACCTTTCACTTCTATATCGAGAAGCAGCGATGCTTGCTGTACGAAGAAATGTCAAAATAGATAGCAAAACAGGGAAACTAGAAGAAATATCATCTTTGAGTGAAAGTCGCATATCTTCTGAAGACTTTTATGAGGCAATGAAACATATTGTTCCAACTGCTATGCGAAACGAAGAATCGTCGTCATATCAAGTTCAATGGGATGAAATGATTGGCGTTAAATATGCTCAGGACGAATTGTCGCAAATACAGGAAAAGATGGAATTGTATGCTGACGCAGAGACCATTTTGACGCGACCTTCCTTTTCTAACTTCATACTTTGCGGTGCTGTTGGCTCTGGAAAACACACACTAATCCATGCATTTGCCTCAAAATATGGATATGAGACGATAGATATTGATGTTATGAGGTTGATGACTAAAGATTTGACAGAAGCCTATACAGAGATAGAGAAGAAATTCTCTAAGGCAAAACAAATTGCTCCATCAATTGTAATAGTTTCTCATGTTCCAGAATCTTCTACATACCAGCACTTTGTTGAAAAAATAACTCATGAGGCCAATTCCATAAATAAGAGATCAATGGTCTTTGTGGTATTAATCCATGACTACAATGCAGAAACAGCTGACAAATATCTGGGTTACAAGAAATTTGGAAAAGCCATTCTGTTGAAGACACCAGATAAAGAAGTTGTTAATATGTTATGTGACAGATATAATATTCCAGAACAGGAACGTGCTTCATTTGCAGAAATCCCGATAGGTCAATTGATTACTATGTTGAACGAGTATTCTATAAATAATATGGCGTAGGGATGAGAAAAGTATATTTATATATGCCATGCCCTAAGTGTCAAGAATACGGCTACAGTTACCCTCCTGAGTATTGGACTCATGGAGGGTACTGTGGTGGTAAACTTTATCTTGATGAGTATGCTTATATTCATTGTGAACGATGTGGTAGATCTGCCTCGCTCATGCAAATGCATTTAACTTGTAACAGTGGAAGGCATGAATTCTTTGTTACGTCGAAAGAAGGTTATGCAGAAGCTATCAGCGCATCTGGAATGTTGACAGATAGAAAGGCGATAGCGTGGTTCCAAAGTGTATTAAGAAATCTATAATAGGATTCAACAAATATGGAAGGTAAGATATACCCAAATGGCATCTATTATGGCGCTTTAGTTAATGGTAAGCGCGAAGGTAAAGGCACCATTATATTCAATGATGGTAGTCGTTATACAGGCAATTGGGTTGATGACCAAATGCAGGGGTCGGGTTATTTATTCGATGCAGATGGTAACCAACTTCATCATGCCGTATGGTATGAGGGCAAAATAATATATGAAATAACAGATGAGTCTTGGGAACAGAAACCAAGACCAAGTTCTCAACATTATAGTAATCGCATTGCTTTGTGTATAGGCAATTGTGTATACAATAGGAGTGGATGTGCGCCACTTAATAACTGTATCAGTGATGCCGAAGTTCTATCTGCTAGATTAAAGAACCTTGGTTTTGATACAACCGTAATTAAAGATGCTCGCAATTATGACTTTGCGAGATGTCTAAGAGATTTTGCTCAGAAAGCACAAAACAAAGAAATGGCATTGGTTTTCTACTCTGGACATGGAGTATCACACAATGGTCGCACATATATGGTTCCTGTTGATGAGGGCTTTTATTGTATAGATGAAATTATTAACCTCTTAGACGAAGTAGGTTGTAAAATCAAGATTGCAGTCATTGATGCCTGTAGAAGTAACTTGGATGAAGGGACTAAGGGCTTGTATCATACAAACGCACAAAATGCTCTCGTAGCATACGCTACTTCGCCTAACTATACAGCGAGTGACGGACACTGTGGTACACATAGCCCATATATACGTGCATTAATGGAAATGCTTGACAAACCAAGAATCCCTCTGTCCTTCTTCTTTCAAGAGGTTAGTGCATTGGTAAACGGCTATACAAATGGTATGCAACAACCTTTTATCGAGAGTAGTTTGACAAATATAGAATTTTTCTTTAATCGAGGATAGTTAAGTGAAAATTGATGAAGACAAAATAGTCTTGGATGGTGTTACATATTGGCGTTTATGGTATAGATGTCCAGTGTGTTATCATTTAAGAGGGTATGACCTGTCGCATAGTTTTTGGGTTTGTAAACAATGCGGTGGAGATGTTTTCATTGGAGACAATGCGAAGTTATTATGTAAAGATTGCGGATGGTCTGTGCATGTATCAAAAACAAAATTCAATTGTACAAATCATTGCAATTGCGAGGATGATACCGTTGAAACATCTGATAAGGGAGATTTATTTGACCCAAGTAGTATACGTCCTTCTATACTACATCGTGCAGGTGCCCTATGGTGTGTGAGTCTTTTATCTAATATGGAAAACTAACATGGATGAATTCTATCAGAATGGCATACACTACATAAGATTCATATCTTCATGCCCAGTATGTTTAGAGTTGAGCGGCATAAACACTCCTAAATCATATTGGATGCATGAAGAATGTCATGGTGATATTTATATCGGTGATAATGCTACATTATATTGTAAGCATTGCGACAAAAAGGTGTCAATTGAAAATGCGGTTTTTTTGTGTCCTAATCATAATTCTACGCCAAATGACAATCTGATCCGATTTGGTGGTGTCGGACGTAGAGTTATCAATAAGGAAAGTATCCTTGAATCTTTGAATTTATCATCTATTCCAAAAGAGTGGATACTTCGTCTTGCAAAGTGTTTAATTCATAACGCATATAACGGGTTTAATCAACATAGATAAACATGGGACAAATGTACTTTCCTGGTGAAGGAAGAAACAGTTCTTCCTCACGACCTACATATACAAATTATTCCAGTGGTGGCTCTTCCAATAACGACGATGATGATTGGAAATGGGGCTGCGGTATAGTTATTGCTATAATCATTGCCTTCTTTATGTTCAAATCATGCGATGATGACTCATCTTCAAGTTCATCTGCTTATGAAGAGGAAATCATTGAAGACTCTGTTGTCTGTGATGACTATTCTTATTCTGAACCAGAGCCTGCAAGAGTAGAGCCTGTTACTACAACTCAATCCACCGCCAAAACCGTTGATTTCTCTTCTCTAAGAGAAACAATTAAGAAATGGAACTCTTTACGTATAGCGACAATAACTGATACTGGTGAAGGTGCAGCTGTTTACGGAACAAACGGCTTTTCATGTCATAATGCTCCTGATGGTCTTTATGAGAAACTACATTACATCAACAACGAGAAATATAATATTGATGATCTTAACATAGTTGACAACAATTCTTATGTAGTAATATATGGTGATTATGGCTACAGTGTAAAGGGAGCGCCGCAAGCATTTATTGATAAACTACATGAGTATAATTCCGCAAAGGAAACAATTTACTCTGCTTCCTTTAACAATTATGATGAGTGGGTAATCATAACAAACAAGCACTATTCTTGGTCAAACTCAGAAATTCGTGACTTCTGTAGTTCTGCTCAAGATAATTACGGAAACATAAAGTACATGTTTATATCGGATTATGGAAAAGTAGCATGTTGCGAAAGAGGCGTATACTATGCAAACCTACCCTCTAATGTTGAACAAGCAATTGACAACTTTAAATATACTCCATCCTCAATTAAGTTTACGGATAGCGGTAAATACGCAATCGCAAATGAACGAGGTGCTTCCTCATTTAATTTCTAATACTTAGAATCTTAACCATGGTAAAAGAAATCCGAGGACTTAAATGTCCAAATCATGAGTTTGTGAGAGATAATCACAACTTTACATACGACCTTCCTAATGGTCTTAGCCCAACGAGTGGCACACGCTGTATGCGTTGCGGTTATACAAAATCACTACATAAACCACAGAGATAGCAAATGGGATTACTTTCTGATATATTTGGATTCATAGATGACCTCGCTGGTGGAGGTTCATACTATAAGGAGAATAGCATTGAGTGGTGTGACAAGGCATGGCGACGTATGCGCAACGCTGAACGTGGCGAAGCACGCCTTTATCAAATAGGTGATAAGGTTTACCGACAACTATACGTTGTGCTTGAAGATGGTATGGAGGGATATTTCACGGACATAAACGACCGAGGATATAGTCCAGACAACTTACATCTTAAACGTGAAGCCAGAAAGGAGTTGGAACGTGTAGGACATATCGTAATTAAGAAATATCGATAAAAATATTATGAACGGAATAGATTTCAAGAACTTGATGTTCTATATAGGTGAATACACCAAGAAGGTAGGACGTGTGGCTGCACGACCAGTGCTGCTTACCTATTTTGTGATGTTAGACAGCAAGACACCTGCAAGCGATAAGGTGGCTTTAGCCACAGCCATTGCGTATGTGGTGCTGCCCATTGACTTGATTTCTGCAAAACGTATCCCGATTATCGGGTGGTTGGACGAAGTGATGTCGTTGAGCGTAGCTTATAGCAAGGTGCAGAGCCATGTCACCAGAGAAATGGAGCGTAAGGCTGATGAACTTTTGGATAAATGGTTGCCTGAATATACGAATTATGAAATGATGAAATAGTATGAGGAAAAATTTTCTTGTATTGTTAGCATCAATGCTAATGGCGACATTTGCATGTGTCCGTGCAAATACTCCCGTTGATAAGACCTCTTTATCCCTTATACAATCGCTCAATCTGCCTTCTACGACACAAGTTGCAGCAGAATCAACACATCTCGTTGTTTTTACCAATGTAGATAGCATTGACAATGGTACGTGCCGTTCGACATACGGCGGTTTCGTGCTTTTACACCTTACGGCGTGTGGCAAGTTGTTTTCAGCCATCCCTTAGAGATACGTCACTTCTATTCTATTGTCGGATTCCGTCCTATCGTGTGAATAGAGAGTTCCTTTTCGGACATCTGACTACAAAAGACTCTCAAGGTAGCAGTCATTTACTGTTGCACTGCACGATTCAGTCCTTCCCTATAGACAATCCTTGTCTTGGGTACTATAACCTCTGCTGACTACTTACGACAAGCTTTACTCCGTCATGGTACATCGAATGATCCATCTTCACCCATGTTTCCGTGAGACCTCCTCGGATAAGGGCTTATTCTTTCCATCTTATACCCACTTCATTTACACCAACCATTCCGAATAGCTATGGGACTTTGATTTGTCTTGCAATCTCATCCATGGTCAAATGCCTTATATGAAGTTTCTGTACGTTAGGTCAGATGTTTGCCGCC
>OBLI01002959.1_pt1 | contig 13670 bp, 6 predicted proteins | sample 1519701 | NCBI WGS metagenome assembly OBLI01 (sample SAMEA3663005, study PRJEB22513) | pig gut metagenome | biome: pig gut; feature: pig-associated habitat; material: faeces | place: France | collected 2012 | reverse complement strand
GGAGGTTCGCACACCGACAGGGCGTGTGGATATTGTGATGAAAACCGCAAAGGCTCTTTATCTCTTCGAACTAAAGCTCAATATGTCGGCCCAGACTGCAATGAAGCAGATAGACCTCAAGGACTATTCTTCTAAATTTGCCCTCTCAGGTCTGCCAATAGTAAAGGTAGGCATCAACTTCGACCCTGAACGCCGCACCATTGGCGACTGGAAAGTATGCGCCCATGTTTAAGAAACCAGACATATATCTTATAGATTCAATGCGCCGGGATTCCCAGAAGGCATTCGAAAACATATTCGAACGCTATTCGAAGGAACTATATGCCTATTCTCAGCAATTCACCAAGTCGGCAGAAGAGGCCGAGGAGATTGTTCACGATGTGTTCTTGTGTTTGTGGAAAAATCGTCAACAGCTGAAATCTGTGGAGTCGCTGCGCCCGCTGCTATTCAAAATGGCGAAATTTCGACTCATCAATGCCTTCAGAGCGAGAGTGGGAGTGCCTGCTTTTGATGAATATGTAGAACTGGAAGACCAAAGGCCTGCGGATGACCATCTGCCTATGGAATATGAAGAAACAATGAGCCAGATAAAGCACAACCTCAATCTCCTTCCACGACAGCAGAGAGTGATTATCGAAATGGCTAAGTTTGAAGAACTTACTCCTGCCGAAATAGCAAAACAGCTTGGAATAAGCGTACAGACAGTAAGGAACCAACTATCAACAGGCTTGAAAAAGCTACGCCAACTACTTTCCGACATTATGGTGATGGTTATGTTATTATTTATTAAATAACAAGTAATCCATGTTACATTTCTATTACTGCTATGTATATATAAATAAAAAAAGATGATGAAACAACTCATAAAAAAAGATGATGAAACAACTCATAAAAAAATACCGCAATAACTCGTTGTCGCAACAGGAGCTTGATACTTTGAGGCAACAGTTGGCAGAGACGGATGATGAGCAACTGGCAGTCTTGCTGGAAAACGACTGGCAGGACGCCAACATTGACGTGTCTTTGGCAGACTCCGGAAGATTGGAGGCTGTGAAGGAACGACTAATTAAAGAGACTCACCAAAAGCAAGGCAGAGGTGTTATCTATACCTTATTTAAATATGCAGCAATAATTCTCATACCTCTGCTAATGGCATCCACTGTCTATTACTATATGAAAAGTAAGACGATGCTTGACGAGGGGACTGTTGTCAGCACCGGTAAAGGAGAGAGTGCCACGGTGTACCTGCCTGACGGTTCGAATGTGACTATTTTTTATGAATCGCGACTTGAATATCAGCAGTCATCGTTCAATAAGGATATACGAGAAGTAAACTTTGACGGTGAGGCACATTTCAAGGTAAAACAAGACAAGGAACATCCGTTTGTCATAGACAATGAGCACCTCAAGGTTACTGTCTTGGGAACAGTGTTCAGCCTTGCCGCCCGTAAAACCGACAATAGAGCGGAAGTATATCTTGAGGAAGGCAAGGTGAGCCTGCAATCGCCCTCATCTGGCAAAACCATAGTGATGAAACCACAAGACCGTGCCACCATCGATTATGCCACAGGAGAAATAACGATAGAGCATCTATTGTCATGCCCAATGAATATATCTCAAGGTTATCTGACATTTGACAGCACACCATTATCAAAGGTTACGACGACAGTAGGGGCAAATTTCGGTTGTAACGTCAGCGTGGCCGACAAGTCGCTGTTATCCAAGACCTTCTCTGGTTCGTTGCCATCAAGAAACATCAACGAAGCCCTTGAAGTGCTATGTCTCTCATTTGAACTAAAAGTAAAAAGGGTTGGAAATAAATATACTTTATACTAAAAAAAATAGATATCAAGTAGTATATCGTCCAGAATTTGTTGTATATAATGGTAGAGAGATTTATCGACACCATTTTTATTAACCCTTAAAAAAGAACAAAGAATGGACAAAAACATGAAGCATTTCATCGTGCTACTGCTTATGGCAGTATTTTGTTGTGGTAATGTCTTTGCACAACACAAACAGACGGTGACGGTCAAGGTGGAGAAAGCCAACTTGAAGCAACTCTTCGCCGTCATCGAGAATCAAACGACCTACCACTTCTCCTATCGCGACGAAATCATCGACAACAGGAAAGATATCACTGTCAATATGACAAAGGTATCTGTAGAAAAGGTACTCGACAAGGCATTGCAGAAAAGAAGTCTTGCCTATCGTGTAGTATCTGAGAAATCTATCGTAGTCTATGACAAAGAGACAGTAACGAAAATGTCAAATTCAAAGCCTGCCTTGGAACGCAAGATCTTCGGCAGGGTTCTTGACAATATGGGAGAGCCCGTCATTGGAGCCAGTGTCATGATCAAAGGAACAGGCAGCGGCTCGGTGACTGACATCAACGGCAGCTTCAACCTGCTAACCGACAAAAAGCGCGCCACTCTCGCTGTGTCATACATTGGTTTTGAGTCGCAGGATGTGGTGTCTGAAGGCACTAAGGAACTGAATATCATGCTCAAGCCTAAAGACCAGTTGCTTGAGGAGGTTGTGGTCACTGGTTATGGAACATACAAGAAGTCGGCCTATGCCGGTTCTGCCTCCACCATTAAGACAAGTCAACTGAAGGACGTACCGGCAGTGTCGTTCTCTGGACTGCTTCAGGGTGCCGCTCCTGGCATTCAGATTAGTTCCTCTTCCGGCCAACCAGGTTCTGCCACGTCAATCAACATCCGCGGTATGGGTTCTTTCAACGCCTCCAACTCTCCTCTTTATGTCATCGACGGCGTACCCACAATGTCGGGCAATGTATCAACTCTGGATACTGATGCAGGACTTGACATCATGAGCACTATCAACACATCCGACATTGAAAACATCACAGTGATAAAGGATGCCGCAGCAGCATCCCTTTATGGTTCGAGAGCCGCAAACGGAGTTATCCTCATCACTACCAAGAAAGGAAAGGTGGGAAAACCCTCTGTAGCATTCAAGTCAGACTGGGGATTCTCTGACTTTGCTATGGACTATCGCCCTATCATGAGCGGAGAGCAACGACGTGAATACATCTACAACGGACTGAAGGCGGGACAGATAATCAATAACGAAGCCACTGAGGAAGAGGCAATAAAATATGCCGATGAGAATATCGACAAATATGCACCTATACCATGGTGCGGATATGTTGACTGGGATGACATCCTCTTCAAGAAGGGAAATCATCAGAACTATGAGGCTTCTGTATCGGGAGGCACCGAGAGGTTTAAGTACTATAGTTCTCTTGCTTACCTCAACCAGGAAGGTATCACTGCAAATTCGGGAATCGAGCGCATCAGTGGAAGGGTGAATGCAGAATACAAGGCAAGTAACCGTTTCACTTTGGGTGCCAATATGCTCTTTTCCAAGGTAAATCAGGACGTGTATGGCGAGGGAACAAGTTATACATCTCCTTTCTACAGTTCGAGAAACTGTGTCGTTCCTTCTGACCCTGTGTATAACGAGGACGGAACATGGAACCGCGAATTCATACGCAACGACGACCGCAACCCATTGCTTTCGCAGACATACGACTCACGCCGTGAATATATCACCCGTTACTTCAACACCATCTACGGCGAATATGAGTTTATTCCTAATCTGAAACTCAAATCCACTCTCAGCTACGACTACAACATCAACAAGGGTGAAAGTTGGAACGATCCCCGCACATCTAACGGTGAGGATGTCAACGGTGAGATGTATAAGAACATATATGAGCGAAGCAAACTCGTATGGGCTAACCAACTGTCGTATGTGACAACCATTGCCGATGATCATCATCTCGACCTTCTTGCCGGATATGAGGTTGACGACCAATACCGCGACTACGTAAGCGGCGACCGCATGAACTTCGCCACCTACAACAAACCGTCGCTGAGCAATGGAGCGACCCTCGGCGATGCAGGAGGTTCAAGCACACGTACCCGACTGCTTTCATATCTCACACGAGTGAACTACAATTATCTCAACCGCTATTATGTAGGTGGCAGCTTCCGTACTGACGGCAGTTCGAGATTGGCATCAGGCAACAGATGGGGCAAGTTCTGGTCGTTGTCGGCAGCATGGCGCATGACAGAGGAGAACTTCATGAAACCGCTCAACAACTGGCTCACCGACCTCAAGCTAAGAGCCTCTTATGGCGTGAACGGAACATTGCCATCAGATTATTATGGTTACTTTGGTCTTCTCGGATTGTCAAGCAGTTATATAGGCGATCCTGCATATACTCTCTCACAAATCGCCAACGACAAGTTGTCATGGGAGACCAATCATAATCTTAATCTCGGTGTTGACTTCAGCCTATGGAACAGAATCAACGTAACTGTTGAGTATTATACCCGACGCACCAAGAACCTGCTCATGGACTATCCTATATCCATGACCACAGGATTCGGCAGCTATTTGCTAAATATCGGCGAGGTGAAAAACCAGGGTGTTGAGCTCGAGATTACTTCCCGCAATATCGAGACAAAGGACTTCAGTTGGACTACTATGTTCAACCTGTCGCACAACAAGAACAAGATAGTAACTCTCGACGGCAATCAAACCGAGATTATCAGTGGTTCGCAGATACATCAGGTGGGTAGTTCCTACCGCACATTCTACCTTATTGAGTTTGCAGGCATCAATCCTGACAACGGACGTCCACAGTTCTACACCAATACCAAGGACGAGAACGGCAACTTAATAAAAGAAATAACAGAAAATGCTGACGAAGCAAACCGCATAGCGACAAAACATGCCGAACCAAACTTCACTGGCGGTCTTGTCAACTCCTTGCGCTATAAATGGTTTGACCTCAACTTCACATTCTCCTATCAGTTTGGCGGCTACAGCTACGATAACTGGGCACAAAAGACAGAGCATGGAGGCAACGACCTTGAGGCCAACATTCCTGCCTACTATGCCAATTCATGGAAGAAGCCAGGTGACATCACCAACTACGAACTCTTTATCGAAGAGCCCGACTATCCCATGAGCAGTTATTCCACCACACGCCGACTCCACAGCAGCGACTTTATCCGCCTGAAAAACATCACCTTAGGTTTCACACTGCCAAAGGCATGGACCTCACGGTTAGGTCTCGACAATGTGCGTTTATATGCCGCAGGCAATAACCTGTGGACATGGGCAAGCTACGACCAGTATGACCCGGAGGCAGTAAGCGCCGGTTCTGCTATCTGGGGTACACCTCCACTCAAGACCATGACATTCGGTATCAACATCAATTTCTAAATCCAGGTATTTAAAATTAATGAAAAATGAAAAAAATAGCTTCATATATAATTATCGGTTCAATGGCATTCTCCGCAGTGTCTTGTTCCGACGGATGGCTTGACGTAGAGCCTTCGACTGCTGTAGAGACTGATAAATCTATCAACGAACTATCTGATGTGGATATCATGCTCAACGGCATCTATACCACCATGCAGAATGCCTATGCTTATTCAGGGCGATTAGTATATTATGGTGATGCATGCGGCGACGACATGATGGCATACAGTTCGACAAAGCGCACAGGCAATTACTATACGTTCAACTTCACCAAGGACACTGCACCATCCTCTTTCTGGTCGTATCCATACGAGATGATTAGCCTGTGCAATATCATTCTGTCAAAGATAGACGATGTGGAAACCAAGGAAGAAGAACTGCGTGACTACTACAAAGGACAGGCTCTTGCCTTGAGAGCCATGTTCCTCTTCGACCTGACAAAGTTTTATGGCTACCCTTACAAGAAGGATAATGGAGCCTCACTCGGTGTACCTATTGTATTATCAGTGTTAGACAAGGAGGCAAAGCCTAAACGGAACACTGTGGCAGAATGTTACAAACAAGTAATCGACGACCTTAAGGCTGCCATAACTGCTATGGATAATGATGAGGGTAAGTCTTTCCATAAAGGACACATCAATCTATTTGCAGCACAGACACTTCTCAGTCGTGTATATCTCTACCACGGTGACGACTCTGACGCTCTCGACATGGCAACACAGGCCATCAAGGGAGCAGAAGCAGAAGGCTACAAACTTTGGACAAATGCCGAATATGCCACTGCATGGGGCAATGATGCCAGCAACGGCACAAAGGGTGAAGTATTGTTTGAAATTGTAAACACTACTGACGATAGCCCTGGAAAGGAGTCACTCGGACGCCTTCATTCACCGAGCGGATATAAGGATATATGTCTCACATCCAGCTTTTATGCTCTTCTCAACGAAGACCCTGACGACGTGCGCCTAAAACTGCTTGAATATAGTAGTAAGCGTGCCTTCGTGAAAAAATATCAGCCACAGGACGAAGAGGATATCATGGATGCAAATATTCCTCTCATACGTCTCTCCGAGGCTTATCTCAATGCAGCGGAAGCTGCCGTGAAGACTGGCGACAATCCGTCTGCCGTGAAATATCTCAATGCCATTGTCAGCAGAGCAAATCCTGCCAACAGTGTGGAGGGTAGCACTGTTACTCTTGACCGTGTGATGACCGAGAGACGCAAGGAACTCGTGGGAGAGGGTCACCGTTTCTTCGATGCCCTGCGCGACGGCGGTTCCGTGGATCGCCACGATGTCAAGGGACAGTCAAAGATCAGCTCAACCAAGCATTACATCACAAAGGCTGAGAAGATGAATTTCTCATGGGACTATTACAAGTGTGTACTTGCCATTCCAAAGGCAGAGATGGATGCTAACAGCAATATGCTGCAGAATCCATTATATGACTCGTCAAAAGATGATGAATAGTCGATTATGAATTCCATTATAGATCGATTTCTTTTAATAATTGTCTGCATGTCGGCTTTTGTCGGCATGCAGGCTTCTCATCATGATGAGCATACTCTCACTGCCGACGGACCTTACATCATCTACTCTTTTGACGGCAGTGCGAGGGTAATAACTGTATCCCCCGAAGGAAATATCTGCGACACCACCTATTCTTCGCTTCCCGATGATTACAGTTTTGAAGTAGTGTCTCACGACGGAACCCACCGTTTTCCCGTTACTCTACATGATGTCGAACGTCCTGCCTGCAACTATCAACAACCTGAGAAAATATTTGTGATTTCCGACCCTCATGGCGATATTGACTGCATGGTAGAACTGCTAAAGGCAAAAGGGGTTATTGATGGGCAATATCACTGGATATATGGACGGAACAGTCTCGTAGTCATAGGCGATGTGATGGATCGCGGCAACGATACTACACAGATACTATGGTTACTCTACAAACTGGAACAGGAAGCACGTGAAGCTGGCGGAGGGGTGCATTTCTTGTTGGGCAACCACGAACCCATGGTGCTTATGAACGACCTTAGATATACAAAGGAGAAATACCGAATGCTTGCCGAAAGACTAATGTTGGAATATCCGGCTCTTTTGTCGCGTTCGTCGGTATTGGGCTATTGGCTTTCCACTCGCAATACCATAGAGACTATAGGCCGCAACCTGTTTGTTCATGCGGGAATCAGTCGTGAGTTACTCAACCTCAACCTGTCGGTGCCCATGTTGAACGAACACATAAGTCATGGTCTTGGGATGAACAAGCAACAGCGCAGAGCCGACTCTCCTCTCACATGGTTCCTTTTTGCCTCACAGGGACCATTATGGTATCGTGGTATGGTGCGCAATGAACCGAAATATAGTCCTATTGCTCCCGATACCCTCGATATGGTTCTCCGCCATTATGACGTTGACCGTGTAATAGTGGGCCACACTGTATTTCCAGAAGTCACATCCCTTCATGGAGGCAAAGTAGTGGCAGTGAATGTTGACAATAAGAAAAACCGCAAACACCACCGCACCCGCGCTCTCCTAATAGAGGGCGAAACACTCTTTTTTGTGGACGATGAGGGGAAATAAATCTATTCATAGCCAACAGATTTTTGCTTTAAGAGATACATCAAATTGGACATACTACTTATTAGGGCTTTATGAAACAAAAACTATAATATATGGAACATTTTTGCATCGGTTTATGAAATAAATAGTGTAATTTTGCACTCTGGAAATGTATTTATTTTTTTAATTGACCAAAAACAATGAATAGAAATCTGATCTTTTCAGGACTTGTGTGCCTGATGATGCCATATACAACAATGGCGCAAGATAAACTCTACAACGATGAATTCCCACTGGGCGACATCACACTGCTCGACGGTCCGCTGAAACATGCACGCGACCTAAATGTGGAAAACCTGCTGAAGTATGACTGCGACCGAATGCTTGCACCTTATCGCAAGGAAGCAGGACTGACACCACGCAAACCTACCTACCCCAACTGGGACGGACTCGACGGACACGTAGGCGGACACTATCTCTCGGCCCTCGCCATCAATGCCGCTACTGGTAGCGAGGAGTGTCGTAGGCGCATGGAATATATGATTGCCGAACTGAAACTTTGTGCCGAAGCCAACGACAAGCGTGGAGAGGCTTGGGCAAAGAACTATGTGGGCGGTTTCCCACAGAGTGAAAAGCTATGGTCAACATTCCGCAAGGGCGACTTTGGAAAATATTTCGGTTCGTGGGCACCATTCTACAACCTCCACAAAATGTTTGCCGGACTGCGCGACGCATGGCTTTATTGCGGCAACGAAGATGCACGCCTGCTCTTCCTGAAATTCTGCGACTGGGCAGTGGATATCACATCTGAGCTTAGCGACGAACAGATGGAACGTATGCTCGGCAATGAGCATGGCGGCATGGATGAAGTGATAGCAGATGCATACGCCATGACCGGAGACCGACGTTATCTCGACTGCGCCCGCCGCTTTGCTCACCGACAGCTACTCACCCCGATGGAGAACCATAAGGACTGTCTCGACAATATGCATGCCAATACACAGATACCAAAGGTGATAGGTTTTCAGCGTATAGCCGAACTCGACAACGACGCCAAATGGCATGAGGCAAGCCAATATTTCTGGGATCTTGTCACCAAGGAGCGCTCGCTTGCCATAGGAGGAAACAGCCGACGCGAACACTTCCCCACCAAGGAAACATGCATCGACTATGTGAACGACATCGACGGACCAGAATCATGTAACACATACAACATGCTAAAACTCACCGAGTTCCTCAACCGTGCCAATCCCAATGCCGCCTATGGTGACTTCTATGAGCGTGCAATGTTTAACCATATTCTATCCACACAACATCCAGAACACGGAGGATATGTATATTTCACATCGGCTCGTCCACGCCACTACCGCAACTACTCAGCTCCCAACATGGCGATGTGGTGCTGCGTGGGAACGGGTATGGAAAACCACGGCAAATATGGACAATGGACATGGACGCGTAAGAAGGGCGTGAAAGCATCTGATGACGCTCTTTACGTAAATCTCTTTGTTGCTTCGGAACTTAACTGGCGCGAGCGAGGCATCATCTTAAGGCAAGAAACAGCCTTCCCTTACAGCGAGACATCGGAGATAGCTGTGACAAAGGGAAAGGGAGTCTTCACCATAAAGATAAGGAAACCCTCATGGTGTGACCGCTTTGAGGTGAAGGGTATTGGATTCGATGCAAAACAATATGAAGAGAATGGATTTGTCTGCATTAACAGGAAATGGAAGAAGGGCGACCGTATTTCCATCTCCATGCCTATGCACGGCAGTGTGGAACGCATGCCCAACGTGCCTCAATATGTGGCAATTATGTATGGTCCTATCGTTCTTGGCATGAAGGCTGGTACAGAAGACCTGCGTTCACTCATTGCCGATGATAGCCGTTTCGGACAATATGCCGGTGGCAAAAGATTGCCTCTCGACAAGGCGCCAATCCTCTTGCCAAAGGAAATCAGTGATATCGCCAAGGACCTTCGCCCTGTGGCAGGCAAACCACTACACTTCACCCTCGCCACACGAACGGAGAACGCTATACCCGGAGGCGAACTGCAACCATTCTTCGAGATTCACGACTCTCGCTATATGATGTATTGGCTTGCCCTCAGCGATGCCGACTACAAGGCATACACTCAGCGACTTGCCGACGAGGAGAAAGCCCGTCAGGCTCTTGAAGCTGCCACCGTTGACAAGGTGATGCCTGGAGAGCAGCAGCCCGAAACCGACCACCGTATGGAGACCGACAAGTCGGACAAGGGCAGCACAGAAGGTGTGTTCTATCGAGATGCCCGCGACGGTCACTATTTCTCTTATCTCATGCAAACCAAGGGCGAGACAGCCCTCACGCTGCAACTCACCTTCTGGGGTCAGGACGAGTGGCGCTCATCGGAGTTTGACATCTATATCGATGACACGTTGCTGACAAGTGTCAACAACACCCACCGCTGGCGTACCACACAATTCAAGACCGTCGATTACCCCATTCCCGCCTCCATGCTTGATGGCAAAAAGGAAGTGAGAGTGAAGTTTGTGGCTCACAAAGGTCGTCAGGTAGGACAGATTTACGGAGTAAGACTAAAGAAATAACAAATGAAATTCAGACAAATGAAGAAATAGTTGAGGTCTAATTTGTTTGTTCCGATTCATAGGGACAAGTACGTTGGCTCGTTAGTTTATCGAGAATCATTGGTACCTGTCCCTATGATTCTTATTGTTCTACTGAAATGACAAACGAATAGTGGTGGGACTGGTTGCCGTCGATGGTGTATTCGGGCAATGTGCGCTTGCCCCATGTGTCGGCACCTCCCACACCGTGAATGTTGAGGTCGATGTTGAGGTTGACAAAATCTCCTCGCTTCAATTCGTAGGGATGCTTCACGTCAAGATTCTCCTCACCATAGTCCCACGCACGGATGCAGAGCGGTTGACCTCCGTCGATGCGCAATGAACAACCATCTGAAGACAACATCAGCCAACGCACATCACAGCGGTTGCCGTTGTCCTGCGGACGCACATAATCCACTTGGAAATCAGTGATCGGCATGGCGTAACGGCCAATGTCATATCCCAACTTGCGGTCAGGATAATTCTCCCAAGGACCGCGACCGTAATACTCCACCTGGTCGAAATCGGATGTCAAGCGCATTCTCATACCAAACTTAGGTATCAGCGGAATATCTGCTTGCGTTGGACGATAGTCGGCTTCAACCTTTATATCTCCTACAGAGTTGATGCTATAACAAAGTTCGTAATCAGCACCTACTGGTAATGTATATGCACATTTTATCGTAGTGATGCCTTTGGAAGAGGAAACCTTGATGGATTTCAACTGGCGGTTCTCTCCAGCCTTCTCCCATGGAGCCACACGTTTGGCAAAGCCCGCCTTCTGTTGGTTGTCATTTTCGGGTTTCCAAAAATACGGTTCAAGAGGAGCCTTGAGGATATTGCGTCCATTGACGTTTATCTCGGTAATAGCCCCCTTGTCATCAATCACCACAGAGCCTTTCTCTGTCAACACCTCATAGCCATCCCTTTTCTTCACCTTCGGGGATTTGCGCGATGTTGCAGCAAACACAGGGAAAGAATACGGTTCGACAACAAACTGCTCTGATGCCACCACAAAACCTTTCTTTGCCCATGGCGTATCGTCCTTCAACATAGCCTTCACAATGATGGTCTTCTCATTAGATACAATAGTAGTATCGGTAGCATAGTCGAAATCATCTACATCAACCGTCGGGTCCATGCTCTTCTTAATTATCTTGCCGTCACTCATTGAGAAATGTATGGGCTGATAGACATGTTTCACCACATAGTAATGTGGATGAGGAGTGCGGTCGGAAGCCACGAGTCCGTTGATGCAGAAATTGCCGTCATTGGGTCTGTCGCCAAAGTCGCCGCCGTATGCCCAAAACTCATCATCCATGAGTTCAAGACTGCTTGACAGGCGCATCTTACCGCCATCCTTAGGTTTGGCAAGTCCTTGATCTACCCAATCCCAGATGGCAGCACCCGCTATTGATGAGTCTGCATAGATAACATCCCAGTATTCTTTGAAGTTGCCCATCGAGTTACCCATGGCATGGGCATATTCCCTGGCGATATATGGTTTGTCTTTCACCTTTGCTGCATTCTCCTTTATCATTTTCGGTGTGGGATAGCCCTCGTCGTATAGCGAGGAATAACGAGGATGGCAGTCGTAGAATGGCAGGAACGACGAGTCGAAACTCTTCACCTTGTCATACATTGCCTGGATGTTCGGTCCTATGCCTCCCTCGTTGCCAAGGCTCCAGAGTATTACACACGGATGGTTTTTGTCGCGCTCCACGAGCGATGTCGCCCTGTCAACATGTGCCTCTTTCCATGCTGGGTCTTCACCCATATCCTTGTTGGCATATCCGTAGCCATGACTCTCTTGGTTTGCCTCGTCCATGACATACATGCCATATCGGTCGCAGAGCTCATACAGATACTCACGGTCGGGATAGTGACTGGTACGCAGGAAGTTGATGTTTGCCTGCTTCATCAGTGCAATATCTTTCTCATATGTAGCGTCATCTACATATCGTCCTGTTCGGGGGTGATGGTCGTGACGGTTCACTCCGCGCAGTTTCACGTTCTTGCCGTTCACCTTAAACACCTCTCCTACACATTCCACTCGCTTCACCCCGAGATGATAGTCAAAGTGTTCCGATACATTGCCCTTATTGTCAATAAGTTCTATGCTAAAGGGATAGAGATTCGGTTTGGCAGCTGACCACAGACGTGGATTGTCGATGGTGTATTCAAGCGAAGCGGAGATGGTGTCGCCAATAGCGATATCCTTCACTCTGCCCTCAATGTTCTTTCCGTCGATGTTCAGTCGGATGCCCATGTCTTTCGATGTTTTGCCTCCCATGTTGCATATCTTCATATAGGCAGTCACCGAAGCCTTGGAATAATCTGCATTAGGCTCTGCCTTCACCCTATAGTCGGCAATGTGCACAAGCGGGCGAACCCACAGCTGCACCGAACGGAAGATGCCGCTCAGTCGCCACATGTCCTGGTCTTCGAGATAGCTGCCGTCGCTCCAACGATATACCTCCACTGCAAGTCGATTCTCACCTTTATGCAAATATTTCGTAATGTCAAACTCGGCAGGCGACATGGAGTTCTGACTATATCCCACCTTTTTGCCGTTGACCCACACATACATAGCCGACTTAACACCGCCGAAATGCAGAATGACGTTTTGCGAAAGCATCTCGTCGGTGGCATTGAAGAAGGTAACGTAAGATCCCACGGGGTTTCTCCTTGCGTATGCTGTCCAGTCGCGAGGCGGTTCTTGAGTGACATAAGGACGATGGCGCACGAAAGGATAGTTTATATTTATATATATAGGTGTACCGTAGCCTTGTGTCTGCCAGTTGCCCGGCACTGCAATCTTATCCCACTGGCTCACGTCGTAGTCTGCCGCCTCGAAGCCTTTGGGACGTTCTTCGGGATTAGGCGACCAGTGGAAATGCCACTGTCCGTCGAGCGAAACAATCTCCTTACACTCCCCCTGACGCGAGGGTAGTTGGAGCGTTGAGTGATAGGGCAGTTTGTTGATACCAAGCACAGCCGGATTCTCCCAGTCGTGCTCTACCTTCTTCTCACTTACAATCTCGATGTCTCCAAACTTAATCCTCTCGCTACTTGCCAACTTATCGGCATCCAGGCGAAGTACCTTGGCATCAAAAGGAGCGTAATTTTGGGTCTGCCATCGCAGTTGGTCAGCCGACGGGACAGGCATTACAGGCCTGATGGTTTGTGCGCCTGACAA
>OBLI01002958.1_pt1 | contig 13672 bp, 8 predicted proteins | sample 1519701 | NCBI WGS metagenome assembly OBLI01 (sample SAMEA3663005, study PRJEB22513) | pig gut metagenome | biome: pig gut; feature: pig-associated habitat; material: faeces | place: France | collected 2012 | reverse complement strand
TCTTGGCGGCCGAGCGCAGCTCGCTCACCGCGTGCTGCTTGTCGGCGGGTATTTCGTAGTCGGGCGCAAACGTGTCGAGGTCTACGCCGAAGTTTTTCTTTTTCAGGTCACGGATATGGCCGTAACTCGACATTACTTTATAGTCGTCGCCAAGGAATTTCTCAATGGTTTTTGCCTTTGCGGGCGACTCCACAATGACTAAGTTTTTGGGCATTGTTATATACGATACTTTAATTTCTGCGTGCAAAAGTAGGGAAAAATGACATTATATAATGTATTGTCTTATAAAAAAACGCATTCCGCCCCTGTTCCGGGGGGTGTCAGGTTGGTAATTCATCACGCTTCCGTGCACTTGCCGTTTTAGTTGAATTCAACGGCTTTGAAGCGGTTTTATTGGTAGATAGTTGTTTTTTTTGTAGTTAAATTGTGACTTATTATGCATCGTTTTCTTACATTTGCAGTAAGCAAGTGGGATAGAGAGTAAGTTTTTCCTTGCAATATTAAGATATAATAAATACGATAGACTATGACCGCATCGGATATAAAAGACTTGATGCTCTATGGAGAGGGTATAAATGTAGAGTACAAGGAGGCTGCTGGCGATTTGCCAAAGTCGGTATGGGAAACTTATTCGTCTTTTGCAAATACAATTGGCGGTACAATTTTCTTGGGCATCAAGGAGCATCGCGGCAAACCCGTGGAAGAGAGGTATGAAGTGAAAGGCGTATCCGATGCAGAGAAACTTATCAAGTCATTTTGGGATACCGTAAACAGCGATAAGGTGAGCCGGAATATCTTGGTAGAGAAGGATGTAGAGTGCGTTGATCTTGAGGGGAATAATGTGATAGCCATACATGTCCCGATGGCAAACTATTCTTTCCGCCCTGTTTATATAAATAAGAATTTGCTTGGCGGCAGTTTCAAACGCAACTACGAGGGCGACTACCATTGCACGGACGAAGAGGTGAAGTCGATGCTGCGCGATGCCAACGAGAACGGGAACGATGGCGTACTCATCGAGAACTTCGGTATGGACGACATAGATCTCCCTACGCTTAATGCCTATCGCAAGCGTTTTGAGATTAGGAACGTAGACCACGTGTTTAACCAGTTGGACGATAAAGAATTCTTGCGTAATATGGGAGGCTACACTACTGATAGGAACACGCACAGGGAGGGGCTTACTATGGCTGGATTGATGATGTTCGGCAAGGGGCTTCCGGTGCGAGAGCGGTTTGATAACGTACGCATGGACTATATAGACAAGACAAATTTGATCGGGGATAGCAGATGGAGTGACCGCCTTACCTATGACGGCACATGGGAAAACAATCTCTACAACTTTTTCACTCGTATTATGCCTAAACTAACTGCCGACATAAAGCGTCCATTCAAACTTCAAGGCATGGAGCGCATCGATGACACTCCGGTGCACAAGGCTATAAGAGAGGGAATGACGAATATGATAATTCATGCAGACTTCTTTGTCACAGGTGTCTTGAAAGTGGAGAAATACAACCATGAACTGCTTTTTTCTAACCCGGGTTCATTAAAGCTCCCCATAGAAGATATAATGTGCGGAGGCAATTCTAAGGCGCGCAACCCGCGTATCCAAAATATGCTGCGCATGATTGGATATGGGGATAATATTGGTAGCGGATACCCTACTATATTGAAAGTCTGGAAAGAAGAAAATTGGCGCAAGCCTACGCTGCTTGATAGAACAGAACTTCGGCAGGTAGATTTAACGCTTCCGATGATAAGTCTCTTGCCCGAAAATGTGCTTCATGAGATGGAAGCACACTATGGCGAGATGTTGTTTGTTTCATTGACAGCCGAAGAACAAATAATTGCGGCATACGTGTGGAATGGAGAAAGCGTAAGCAATGCCGAACTTCAGCAATTGCTCGGTCTCAACTCGATTGAAGTTGGCAAAATTCTTCATGGCATGGTCGAAAAACAACTTTTGAATCAAGAGAATAAAAACCGTTGGACAACATATACTATATGTAAAGAACGGGTAGGTGATAAAAAGGGTGATAAAAAGGGTGATAAAAAGAGTGATAAAAAGGGTGATAAAAAGAGTGATAAAAAGAATGCGATGGAACTTACTGATACAGAACAGCAAATCCTTGCATTGATGAGGCTGGATGCAAGTGTTACATACAGCATGCTGGAGAAAAAGCTTTCCCTTGGTCGTACCACGCTATTTAAAGCAATCAGCCATTTAAAGGAAATAAATGTTGTAAGCAGAGAGGGTGGACGGAAAAACGGGCACTGGGTAATTCGTTGAAATGAAGCCTTGGTGAGGAGTAGAGTGCGCCAAGGGCGAATTGTCTATGGCGCTGTGCCCTTGCCCTATGCTTTGCCAGTCCGTGGCACAACTGGGCGCGTTTTGGCAAAACCGAAGAAAAATCATACATTTGCATCAGCAAAAAGAGGAAGAGCGCAGGCGCTTCCTCTTTTTGCGTTTTTGGGGCTAACTATCTTATATGAGCGGAAAAATTATCTTATATGACCGTGAAAATTATAAGCAAGCCCGTAAAAATTTGCTCCTTTATAATTTTTCCGATGTGCTTTTAAGTGAAAATCTCCTTGATTTTTGTCGAAATTATCACGGAGCAAATTTCCATTGTCTTAATTATCCCTAAATCTTCTCGCCGCTCCGTCTTAACGATTGCAAACGCGAGTTCTACGCTCTGCGCAGAGCGTAGGGCGGCATTAACAAGTTTTGCTTTTTATCTTATAGGCAGATAAATCAGAACGTTTTCGTTAAGCCAAATGAGCAGAGTTCAAGCTCGCTTGAATACTCTGCCATGGCGAGAAAACGTCTGTTGAAAACGAACTGCGCGACAATTATGCCCGTTTTGCTTTCTCTAATTGTCAAAATTGGGGGGGGGTATTATAAAATATATTAATAAGGTGGAAGTTTTATCGTTTTTCTTGTGGCGAAAAAGTTGAATTGTTTTTACTTTTGCACCATAAAGACGTAGTGCAAGGCGTTGCATTACGCACTGACTATTAGCAAATTCAATCATTAATCATTACTATTAGAATTTTTAGTATGAGAAAATTTACGCTTTTGCTGCTCGTATTATGTATGAGCAGTTTCCCACAATTCTTGCAGGCGCAGGAGTATGCAGTTAACAGTTCTATTGCAAATGCCTATCTTTCGTCAACTCGAACAGGTAAACGTTATTGTAAGGGGGTCTCTTTGACCCCTCAGAAAAGTACTGTAGCTTACGGAGCGAAACAGACTATTTCTTTTAATGAAGGCATTTCGGTATCATCGTCATCTGATAATGGTCCTAATTATAAAATTTATAATGACCTGACTGCAACTTCCGATGGATTTAGTCTTAAAACTGGTCAAACTGTGAACGGCTCTTTCGATATAGGTGGTAATAAAACAGATGTAGAAGGAGGTTGGGATGGCTATTGGATGGGTTCTTATATCTACATTGATGCCAATCAAAACAATAATTTTGATACCAGCGACGAACTTTTTAGAAGTTCCGGGAGGACTTATACTGGTTCTAACGTTGTGAATTCGGTTTCAGAGTTTCGTTTGCCTACTACTGCGGGTCAATATCGTATGCGTTTTATTATTGCCTGGCCGGAACAGTTCAATTCTTTACCGGCAGGCTATTCAGGAATGTCTTCTGATGGCGGTTGTATTACTGATGTAACATTAAACCTCGTAGACCCCGTTGTTTCGGTTTCCAATAATGATGCTAAAGGTACAGTAACTCTTCCTGGGTCTGCTATTTGCGGAAATGATTATAGTTTTACGGTTGAGGCTAAAGCAGGCTACTCTATTACAAGTGTTGTAGCTCGCTGCGGTGAGAATTTAGACGAGGCAGCTTCTGAAAATGTAACTTGGAAGGCTATAACTCCTACGAATAGTGGCAACACCTATACTGTCAGCGGTGCAAATTTCCAAGGCGACATGAAGATTATCGTGACTTACACGCTTAATACCGATGTGGATTTAATTAAGCAAGGCAAGCAGGTGTTCAAGATTAAGAACAAGATGCATAGTTCAATGCCCTATCTTATCGTAAGCACTACCGATGTAGCCGACGAAAGCTCCGCTACAGACCGCGTGCCTTACAACAAGCCGATATTATATCACACAACAGACGCAGCAAACAATGCAAGCTATCTGTGGAAATTGAAATCCACTGGCACCGCCGAACAATATTATCTTTGCTCACAAGGATTGCAAGCTGTGCTGAGCCCTGCTAAAAACGTTACTGTACAACTTGCAAAAAATGGCACTGCTGTAAAACTATTTCCCAGCAGCACTTCGGGTTATTATGGAATCGCTCCTGCAACCACAACAAGGGATACCGAACTAACCTTCTTGCATGCCGTAGCATTTGGTAAAACAAAGGCACAAGATACTTATTGCAAATCAGACATTGGCGACTATGTGACGTATTGGAATTTCTCATCCGACGCTTCCCAATGGACCTTTGAAGCCGTTGATGAAATCGGCATCACCATCGGCACGAGCGGCTACGCTTCCGTTAACTATGACTTCCCCGTGAAGTTCCCCGCTGGCGTGAAGGTTTATAAGAAGGCAGAGGAAGCTGCTACGTATATCAGGCTCGAAGAAATCACCCCAGGTACTGACGGCTGCGTTTCGCTGCACACGGGCAACGCCGCATTTGTGGCCGGCACTGAAGGCGCAAGCATCACGCTCTCTATCCTTTCGGACGAGCCGGATAACATCGACACGGGCGTAAACGGCACATACCTCGCCACGAAATTCGACGCAACGAGCGCAGCCAACGTGTACGGCATTGCAAAGGTGAACGATGTAGTGGCATTCTACAAAATGAAGGCCAATACCACCATCAAGCAAAACAAGGGCTACATTGAGTCTCAAACGAGCAACGCGCCGCGCATGGAACTCACTTTCGGCGAGGGCGAAACCACGGGCATCGAAAGCGTGCTCGAGGATAACAGCCGCCGCGAAAGCATCGACACCTCCGTGCTCTACGACCTCAACGGCCGCCGCGTGCTCTATCCCTCTCGCGGCATCTACGTAACGGCCGGCGGCCAGCGCATTTTCCTCAAATAAAGAGACCGCGCACGCGAGATCCATTATTTATTTTCCCAAATCATTACAATAAAGAATGATTTTAGTAAACAAGGAGATTTTCGTGCAAGCGAGCGCAGCCGAAAATCACGAAGTAAACAAGCTTGCACGACATTTCTGTCTCGTTTACTCGTCTACTCGTAAACTCGTATACTAAATAAAAAGAATTATATTATGAAGAAAAAATATGTTTCCCCCGTATGCCGCGCCTACAATCTCGAAATAGAGAATGCTATTCTATCGGGGTCCTTCGATAAAAACGAAACGGAGACTGACGGCGCCAACTTCGATACGAACAAAAAAGCCAACAGCATCTGGCAGGATATGGATACAGAGTCGAACTGCGGCACAGCCATGGGCTGGTAAGCACGCATGTCGCTGAGCGATACAAAAAATCCCGGAGGCCTTAAAGGAGGTTTCCGGGATTTTTCTTGCAAATGATGGATAAGGGTCAAATGGCGTGCAAACGAGTGCAATTTTCGTGCAAGCGAGTACAATTAAGTTTACTTAAATTGCCGAGCGCAGCCGAAAATGTCATGAAATTAAGTTTACTTAAATTGCCGAGTGCAGCCGACATTATTCAATACTTAAACGTGCTTCCGCCGAGAAACTCGCGCAGGAGCGAGGTGGGCGGCAGGCCTTTCGTGGAAATAGGCTTGAGGTAAGAGAGGAACTTGCGCAGGCGATAGGCCTCGGAATACTCGGGCGCGTTTTCCGGCACCTGTTCCAAGAGCGGCAGGGCCTGCGAGCGCAGGGCGGCGAACTCGAAGAGCAGCGCGGTGTTGATCATCACGTCGGCCTGCTCCTGATAAGGGAATATCCAGCGCTCCTCGCCCGCACGCACCGCCGGCCAACGGCTGATGGTGTCCTGCGCCGAATAGCCGCGGTATTTGTAGTCGCGCACGATGCGGCGCAGCAGGCGGTTGTCGGTGGTGGGGATATAGTTGTGGTCGTCGAGGAGAATGGTGGTAAGCGCTGAAGCGTAGATTTTGAATTTGTTCTCCTCGGGAATGTCCTTCGTGAGCATGGGGTTGAGGGCGTGGATGCCTTCGAGAATGAGCAGCATGTCGGGGGCGAGGCGCAGGCGGTTGCCGCTCTTTTCGCTCTGCCCCGTCTGGAAGTTGTAGCGCGGCAGCTCCACCTCCTCGCCTTGCAGCAGGGCGTTCATCTGCTGGTTGAAGAGCGGAATGTTCATTGCCTCGATATGCTCGTAGTCGAAGTCGCCGGCGGCAGTGCGCGGCGTCTTCTCGCGGTCCACGAAGTAGTCGTCGAGCGACACGGGGATAGGCTTCACGCCGCAGGCCATAAGCTGCACCGAGAGGCGTTTGGAGAAGGTGGTCTTGCCGCTCGACGAAGGACCGGCTATGAGAATGACTTTAAGCTTGGGGTTGGCGGCGATGCGGTCGGCGAGCTGGCTGATTTTCTTTTCCTGCAAAGCCTCCGTCACGTTGATAAGCTGGTTGGTAAGGCCGAGGTCGTTGGCCTTGTTGAGTTCGCCTATGGTGCTCACGCCGAGGATTTCCTGCCAGCGGTGCTGCTCGCGGAACACGTCGAACATCTTGCTTTGCTCCACCATGGGGCGCAGCTGCTCGGGGTTTTCGGGGTCGGGCAGGCGGAGCAGCAGCCCGTCGCCGTAGGGCACGACGTCAAACAACCGGATTTGCCCCGTGCGAATGAGCAATGAGCCGTAGAAATAGTCGGCCACATCGTCGAGCGTGTAGTAGTTGGTATAGAGCGAGCCGAGGCCTTCGAGCAGTTTCGCCTTGTTCTCAAGCCCATGCTCGCGGAAGAGGGCGATGGCTTCGGAGGTGTGGCAGGTGACGCGGTGGAACGGCAGGTCGGCATCTACGATTTCCTGCATGCGGCGGCGTATAACGTCCACATCGAACTCGCCGTCGAGGCGGCAGTAGTAGCCGTTGCTCACGGGCGTGTCGATGCGCAGGCGGCCCTTGGGGTAAAGGTCGTGCACCGCCTTGTAGAGCACGAAGAAGAGCGAGCGCGTGTAGGTGCGCATGCCCGAGGGCGAGGTGACGTCGAGAAACTCGATGTCCTTGTCGTTGAAGAGCGCGAAGTGCAGCCCTTCCACCTTGTTGTTCACCTTTGCGCTGGTCACGCCGTGCGGCATCTTAATTTCCAGCAGTTCGTACACCTCTTCGAGGTTGAAGCCGAGGGGCACGCGGTGCGTGCGCCCCGTGTTCTTGCAAAAGATAGTTACAGTTTTTCCCATAGTGGTTATGGTTTGTATTTACATGTTAATCAAAGGGATTTAGACAAAAACATTCAAAACCGCTTGCACCGTTTGAAGCAAGCTGTTTTTATGGTTTTTATCTAATATCATTTGACCAAATCAACTAAATAGTTACAGGTAAACTCGTCTAATCTCACAGCACGCCGCTTTCCACCTGCCTTACGATGCGTTCCAACTCCTTGTCCTCTCCCTCAGGGTCGTAGGTCTTGTTGAGGCTTTGCCCGAAGAGAATGGCGATGCCTTGGTAGAGGTTTGCCTTGAACGCGCCGACAAAGGCCTTGGCAATGTTGTAGCCCGTCTGGTTACACTCGCGGTCGATGAGCTTGATGAGGATTTTGCCCTGCGAGCGCGTGAGCTTCTTCACCACCGGCGCATATTGCCGCTTGATGCCTTTCTCTACCAGCTTGATGTGCTCGGCGCGCGCCTTCTTGTCGGGCAGCGTTTCGAGATAGTCGTAGGTCTCGATAATCGTGTATTTGGCCAGTTTGGCAAGCGGCAGGAGCTTCTTCACGTTGTAGACCGTGCGGTTGTAGCGCGCGCGCTGGCGGTCGGTCATGTCTGTCTTCGGCGGATATTTGGGCAGGGTGGGGAAGATGACGTGCGGAATGCTGTCGCCCTTGTATGCCGCCTTGCCCACGCGCAGCTCAATGGGCGTTTCGGGCGGCAGGCCGCCTTGCTCCCCCTTTTCGCTCTGCGCAAGTAGCGGGAGCGGCAAGCAGAAGGCACACAATATATATATATATAGTCTTAGCATCATGACAGCGGCGAAATTAGTAAGAAAATTCCGTTTTATGCCATTATTATATCTTAATTGCAAGCACCTTTCCCCAAAATGTCGTTACTTTGCACATAAGAAAAACGTTTTATATCTGTTTTATGGCAAAAAAGAACAAAGAGAAGGCTCCGCGCCTGACTAAGAAAACGGCCTTGAAGCAGTTGCTCGAACTGTTTGAAAGCAACCCCGGGACAACTTTTGAGGTGAAAGACCTCTTTCCGATACTCAAAGCAAAGAACCACCCCGCAAAGATGCTCGTGATGGACGCCTTGCAGGAACTCGTGCTCGACGACTATCTCACCACCGACGGCAAGGGCCGCTACACCTCCGCCACCCGCTCCAACGTGATGGAGGGCACGTTCCGCCGCAAGCGCAACGGGCGCAACTCCTTCGTGCCCGACGACGGCGGCAAGAGCATACTCGTGTGCGAGCGCAATTCGCTCGGCGCACTCGACGGCGACCGCGTGCGCGTCACAATGCTGGCACGCCGCCAGGGACATACCCGCGAGGCGGAGGTGACGGAAATCATCAAGCGCGCCCACGATCAGTTTGTCGGTACCGTGCAGGTGGAGCGCGGTTACGGCTTCCTCGTGTCCGAAAGCCGCGCCCTCGCCACCGATATCTTTATCCCCAAAGAAAATCTCGGCGCGGCGAAGAACGGCGACAAGGCCGTGGTGAAAATCACGGAGTGGCCCAAAGGCTCTAAAAGCCCGGTGGGCAAGGTGATTGACGTGCTCGGCCGCCCGGGCGACAATCAGACGGAGATGCACGCCATTCTCGCCGAATACGGCCTGCCTTACAAATATCCGCAGAGCGTGGAACGCGCCGCCGAACGCCTCGACCCCGGCATCACGCCCGAGGAAATTGCCCGCCGCGAAGACTTCCGCAGTGTCACCACCTTTACCATCGACCCGCACGATGCCAAAGACTTCGACGACGCCCTTTCGCTACGCAAACTTTCCGACGGCACGTGGGAAGTGGGCGTGCATATCGCCGACGTGTCGCACTATGTGCAGGAAGGTGACATCATAGACCGCGAAGCGCAGAAACGCGCCACGAGCGTCTATCTCGTGGACCGCACCATACCGATGCTGCCCGAGCGGCTCTGCAACTTCATCTGCTCGCTGCGCCCCGATGAGGAAAAGCTCGCTTATTCCACCATCTTTAAGATGAACGCGCGCGGCGAGGTGCTCTCGTGGCACTTAGCACACACGGTCATCAAGTCCGACCGCCGCTTCACCTACGAAGAGGTGCAGACAATCCTCGAGCGCAACCGCGCCGCCTCCGAAGAAGACCTCGCCCTGCCTGGCGAGCACCCCGAACCCCTTCCCGAGGGGGCGCCGCTCGAAGGCGAGTATGCCGAAGAACTTGTCACGCTCAACCGCCTTGCCAAACTCTTGCGCCAAAAGCGGTTCAAGAACGGCGCCATAGGTTTCGACCGCGCCGAGGTGCGCTTCGAGATTGACGAGAAAGGGCATCCCGTAAGCACTTACGTGAAGGTGGCGAAAGATGCCAACAAGCTCGTCGAGGAGTTCATGCTCCTTGCCAACCGCAGCGTGGCGGAGATGATAGGCATCGTGCCGAAAGGCAAGAAACCCAAGACGCTGCCCTACCGCATACACGACGTGCCCGACCCCGAAAAGCTTGAGAAACTCTCGGCCTTCGTGGCCCGCTTCGGCCTGAAAGTGCGCACCGACGGCAGCAAGACGGAAGTGAGCAAGAGCCTCAACCGCCTGCTTTCCGACGTGAAGGGCCGCAAGGAGGAAAACGTGGTGGAAATGGTGGCATTGCGTGCCATGATGAAAGCCCGTTACAGCGTGCACAACATCGGGCACTACGGCCTTATGTTCCAATATTACACGCATTTCACCTCGCCCATTCGCCGCTACCCCGATACGATGGTGCACCGCCTCCTCACGCGCTACGCCGAGGGCGGGCGGTCGGCCAATGCCGAAAAGTACGAAGACCTTTGCGAACATTCCAGTGCCATGGAGCAGCTGGCAGCGACTGCCGAGCGCGCCAGCATCAAGTACAAGCAAGTAGAATTTATGGCCGACCGCCTCGGGCAGGAGTTCGACGGCACGGTGAGCGGCGTCACGGAGTTCGGGCTTTACGTGGAGGTGGATGAAAATAAATGCGAGGGCATGGTGCCGCTGCGCCAGCTGCTCGACGACTATTACGAGTTCGATGAGCGCAACTTCTGCCTCGTGGGCCGCCGTTACCACAAGCGTTACGGCCTTGGCGACAAAGTGCGTATCCGCGTGGACCGCGCCAATATGGAGAAGCGGCAGCTCGACTTTGTGCTTGTGGACGACGGCGATGCGCCGAAGCCTGCACCTGCTCCCGCGCCGAAAGGAAAGGACAAGAAGAAACGAAAAAGATAATCCATTAATTTTACATCTATTGCCATGAAGAAAATCTTTATCATTGCAGCCTCCGCGTTGCTCCTCACCGCTTGCGGCGGCAACAAAAACGAAAAAGCCTCCGGCGAAAACGCCGATTCTTGCGCACAAGCCCTTACTGCCGAGCTCGACCAAGCACTTGCCGGCGAACAGCCCGACGGAAAGGAAGTGGAAGAACTCGTGAAGCGCGGGCAAGATGCCGTGCAGGAACTGATGGCTAAAGGCGACAGCGCGGCTGCACGTGCCTATGCCGACCGCCTCAATGCCTATGTGCAGGCTAATATCGAGAAGATAAAGGCTGCCGCGCCCAATGCCGGCGACCTCTTAGAAGAGGTTGCCGAAAAGGGAAAACAGGCAGTCGATGAGGCAAAGGAACATGCAGAAGATGCCAAGGAAGAGGCGAAAGACCGAGTAGAAGCTGCTGCCGCCGAAGTTAAGGAAGAGGCAAAGGCAGCCGCTGAGCAGAAGGCCGCAGAAGCCGAAGGTGCAGTTAAGGCGAAGGTAAACGATGCCGTGAACAAAGGCTTTGACCGCCTTAACAATGCGCTGCGTCAATAACCGACCGCTTTATAATACAGACGTTTAACCCGCAGGCAGGCTTTCGAGAAAGCCTGCCTGCTTTGTTTTGTATCGTCGCGCTTTTGGAAAATATCATATTTATCGTAAAATATCTTTGAAAATATAATTTTGATATAAGAAATATTGTTTATCTTTGCATTGTGATACAGAAAAGCAATAATTATAAAGCAAAAAGTAAGTAAAGAAAAGAAGATTATGTGTGGAATAGCCTGCATATTCAATATTAAGCAGCAGAACGAAAGCCTGCGCCGCAAGGCATTGGAGATGAGTAAGAAGATACGCCACCGCGGCCCCGATTGGAGCGGTATCTACGTGGGCAAATCGGCAATCCTTTGCCACGAACGCCTCTCGATTGTTGACCCGCAAAGCGGCGGACAGCCGCTCTTTTCGCCCGACCGCAAGCAAATCCTTGCCGTGAACGGCGAGATATACAACCACCGCGATCTGCGCAAGCACTTCGCCGACACCTATCCCTTTGCCACGGGTTCGGACTGCGAGGTGGTGCTGGCGCTTTACAAGGAAAAGGGATTTGACTTCCTCGAAGACCTCAACGGCATTTACGCCTTCGCGCTCTACGACGAGGAAAACGATGACTATCTCATCGCCCGCGACCCCATCGGCGTTATACCATTATATATTGGGCGCGACAAGGAGGGATTGGTTTACGTGGCTTCGGAACTGAAAGCCCTTGAAGGTTTCTGCGACGAATACGAACCGTTTCTGCCGGGGCATTACCTGCGTGGCAGTGAGGGCGTGATGCGGAGATGGTACAAGCGCGATTGGGAAGAATATGATAAAGTAAGGAATAACGATGCTTCTGCCCGGCAGTTGCGCGAGTCGCTTGAAGCCGCCGTGCACAGGCAGCTGATGTGCGATGTGCCTTACGGCGTGCTGCTTTCGGGCGGTTTGGACTCTTCCATTATCTCCGCCGTGGCCAAGAAATATGCCGCGCGGCGTGTGGAGACAGGGGACGCGGGCGAAGCTTGGTGGCCGCAGTTGCACTCCTTCGCCGTGGGACTTAAAGGTGCGCCCGACTTGGCGAAGGCGCGTGAGGTGGCAGACTTTATCGGCACCGTGCACCACGAAATCAACTATACCATTCAGGAAGGGCTCGATGCCGTGCGCGACGTAATTTATTATATAGAAACCTACGACGTTACCACCGTGCGCGCTTCCACGCCGATGTACCTGCTGGCGCGGGTAATCAAGTCGATGGGCATCAAGATGGTGCTTTCGGGTGAGGGCGCTGACGAGATTTTCGGCGGTTACCTGTATTTCCACAAAGCCCCCGACGCGCAGGCGTTCCACGAAGAGACGGTGCGCAAAATCGGCAAGCTCTATCTTTACGACTGTCTGCGTGCCAACAAGAGCCTTTCGGCTTGGGGCGTGGAGGGGCGCGTGCCGTTTCTCGACAAGGAGTTTATGGACGTGGCTATGCGCCTCAACCCAGAGGCGAAGATGTGTCCGGGGCAGACGATAGAGAAGAAAATCCTGCGCGAGGCGTTTGCCGACTATTTGCCCGAAAGCGTGGCATGGCGGCAAAAGGAGCAGTTCTCCGACGGCGTGGGTTACTCGTGGATCGATACGCTAAAAGCCGTCACGGCGGCTGCCGTGAGCGACGAGCAAATGGCGCACGCGGCAGAGCGTTTCCCGATAAATCCGCCTATGAACAAGGAGGAATATTACTATCGCTCCATATTCGAGGAATATTTCCCGAGCGAGAGTGCCGCGCGAAGCGTGCCGAGCGTGCCGAGCGTGGCTTGCAGCACCGCCGAGGCCCTGCGCTGGGACGCGGCGTTTGCCAAACTCAACGACCCGAGCGGTCGCGCCGTTGCCGGTGTTCACGAAGAGGCTTACTAAACTACATATATGTTATTTTGGTTGAACGAGAGGCCGCCTCGCAGCATTGCGAAGCGGCCTCTTCTTATCTTTTCAGTAATGTCGTTTATCGTCCTAACCACGGTTCGGGGTTGAGTTTCTCGCGCTCGCGGCGCAACTGGAAGTGCAGGGTGCAGTTGCCCGAAGCATCGGTGGCAACGCGTCCGAGCAGTTGTCGGGCAGAAACCTTCTGCCCGCGCTTCACGGCGCAGCTGGCAAGGTTGCAGTAGACCGACATATAGCTGCCGTGGCGCACGATGACATTTTGCATGCCGCCGAGCGAGAAGATGGCGGTCACTTCGCCAGCAAATACGCTGCGTGCCTGTGCGCCCGGCTGCCCTGTGATGTTGATGCCCTTGTTGTCGAGCTGCACGCCGCGCAGGCCTTCCACATTGTATTGCCCGTAGTGCGCGGAGATAAAGTAAGAGCCGGTGATAGGCATCGGCAGGCGGCCCTTGTTGGCCTGGAAACTGCCGTTAAGGGCGCGGTCGGCATTGTCCTCCTCGTAGAAGCGCGGCGTTGCGGTGCGCTCTGCCGGCTTGGTGGGTTTCGTTGAAGTTTTCTTGTTGGAGGCTGACGGCTTCTTGCCGGCGGCAGCCTTTTTGTTGGCAGCGGCGGCGCGGCGCTCTTCTTCCTTGCGCTTGCGCTCTGCTTCGCCGCGGCGGCGTGCCTCGGCTGCCTTG
>OBLI01002956.1_pt1 | contig 13681 bp, 9 predicted proteins | sample 1519701 | NCBI WGS metagenome assembly OBLI01 (sample SAMEA3663005, study PRJEB22513) | pig gut metagenome | biome: pig gut; feature: pig-associated habitat; material: faeces | place: France | collected 2012 | reverse complement strand
CAGGACTGGCTCTTGCGCTTGATAACGAATATGCAAGCCGAATGGTTGAGCTGACGGCAGAGTGATTTTAAAGGTAAAAAGGTAAATTGAAAGATTGGTATTTTGAATGATGGGCAGACGTTAACAATGAGCAATTATGAACATTGAGCAGGTTAGAGATTTCCGAAAGGCACATTGACCTTATGCGAACTGAAACCGCCACTTCTCACGTTGCCTGCCTCACCTCTCGACGAGGTAGTTTGCGCGATACTGCTTAAAGCAACAGCGATAAGCATTACGCATAAAGAAACAAACTTTTTAAACATGGTTTGATGGTTTTTTAGTAAATGTTGGTAATTTCGGTGTAAAAGTAATACTTTTTATTTAAACAGAGGCGAAAAGTATGAAAAAGTTATATATATACAGGTAAATATAACGATTTATAATCCAAATCAATGGTTTTGGTTATGACTCTTATGTTTTTGGGGGCTTTTGAGGGGTGGAGTGATCTCGGCGTCGCCGAAGCTGACTGCGTCTACCACATAGTCTGTTTTTTGAAATTTTAACTAAGTGTATTCGCTCCTTTTTCTGTCTTCTACATGTGTGAAATCATCAAAAAATGATTTATTTTGCATTCCGATAATATCTATGTACTTATCCGATAATATCTATGTACTTAAATATAAGCAACAGGCATAACAGCAAGTTCGTAAGTGTGTTTTTGGACTATTATCCCAAGGTTTGTGCCTTTGTCTCGTCGATAGTTATGGACCGCGAGGCCGCCGAGGATATAGCCGAAGATATCTTTGTGCGTATTCTTGAGTCTTCTATCGACCTGAGTGTGGCGCGCAACATAGAGTCCTATCTCTATATTGTGTCGCGTAATGCCGCTCTCGATTATCTCAAGAAGAACAGTATGTTGTCTCACGACCTCAATGAGCGTGTCACCTCGTATGGTAATTCTTCTTCCGAGGAAACCATAATAGAGCAAGAGTTGCTCAAGTATGTCAATCTCATTATTGAGGGCATGCCCGAACAGCGCCGCAAGGTCTTTGTGATGAGCAAGGTGGAAGACATGAGCAACGACGAGATTTCTGAATCGCTCGGCATTACCAAGCGCACCGTAGAGAGCCACCTCTACCAGGCCATTAGGGAGATACGCTCCAAACTCAAGATATTGCTTGTACTCATGGTCATTTATTAAGACAAAAATTTCAACTTTTACGAATATGAAGAAAATCATTATTTCCAGTCTGCTAGCCATGATGGTTGGCATGGCTCAGGCTCATGACGCGATGGACGCCTATGTGTCGTCGTTGATGAGCCGCATGACCGTCGAGGAAAAACTCGGCCAACTCAACCTCCTTCCCGGCAACATGGTTGTTACCGGCAGTCCGCTCAACACGTCGCTTGCCGAACTCGCTGCTAAGGGCCGTTTGGGCGGCATCCTCAATGTCAACAGCAAGGCTGATATCTACGATATTCAGCGTGCGGCCGTCGAGAAGAGCCGCTTGGGCATACCCCTTCTTGTGGGTCTCGATGTTGTCCATGGCTTTCGCACCATAATGCCCATCCCGTTGGCTCAAGCCTGTTCGTGGAATGCCGAAGCCATTGCGCGTGGTGCCGCTGTTGCCGCCAATGAATCCACACAGGTAGGAATCAACTGGACCTACTCGCCTATGGTAGATATCTGTGTTGACCCACGCTGGGGGCGTGTGGCCGAGGGCAGTGGCGAAGACCCCTACTTAGGTGGAGTTATCGCCCAAGCAATGGTGCGCGGCTATCAGGGAAATATGGACAATCGCCACTTGATGGCTTGCGTCAAGCATTTTGCCCTCTATGGCGCCAGCGAGGCCGGTCGCGACTATAACACCGTCGATATGAGCCGCCTGCGCATGTTCAACCAGTATTTCCCACCCTACCGTGCTGCAGTCGAGGCTGGCGCAGGTTCGCTGATGACCTCGTTTAATATAGTCGATGGCGTGCCCGCCTCGGCCAATCATTGGTTGCTCACAGACGTGTTGCGCCACATGTGGCATTTTGACGGAATGGTAGTCACTGACTATGCTACCATAGTAGAAATGGATTCTCACGGCATAGGCGATCTCAAGTCTTCTACTGCTCGCGCCCTCAAGGCTGGTATCGATATGGATATGTGTTCCAAGGGTTTCGATACACATGGCAAAGCCCTCTTTGACGCGGGCCTCATCAGCATGGGCGATATAGACCGTGCCTGTCGCCGTGTGCTTGAGATGAAATACAAGTTGGGTCTTTTCACTGACCCCTATCGTGGTTCACTCACGCGTAGCGACAAAGAGCAATATACCGCTGCCAACCGCCGTGTGGCTCGTGACTTGGCAGCGCAAACCTTTGTGCTGCTCAAGAACAAGAACAATCTGCTCCCCCTCAGCAAGCGCAGCCGCATAGCCCTTATTGGTCCCTTGGGCAACAACCGTCGCAATATGATAGGTTGCTGGTCCACCTCGGACGATTCGCGCGAGTATCTGTCGCTCTTCGAGGCTATGCAGCGCTATTTGGGCAAGAAAGGCAGCGTGACCTTTGCTCAAGGTTGTAACTTCTATGACAATGAGGCCGTGCAGAAAGTCAGTGTCTTTGGGCGACCTGTAGATAGAGTAGATGCCCAAAAGGCCGAGCAAGAAGCCCTCAATGCGGCTGCCCAGGCCGACGTCATAGTGTGTGCCATGGGCGAGGCTGCCGAAATGAGTGGCGAGAGTGCCAGCCGTGCCGACCTCAGCCTCACGAGTCCCCAGATGCGCCTGCTCCAGAAGCTCACGGCTATGGACAAGCCTGTAGTGCTGCTCAACTTCACCGGACGACCTACACTTATGGGGTGGGAGAGCGAGCACGTCGATGCCATCCTCAACGTGTGGTTCCCCGGTTCTGAAGGTGGCGACGCCATCTGCGATGTGCTTTTCGGCGACAAATCACCTAGTGGCCGTCTGGTCAACACGATGCCCCGCAACATGGGCCAGATACCCCTCTACTATAACCACCTCAATACAAGCCGCCCCATTGACGAGTCGAAATATCCCACATCTAAGTATCATTCCAATTATCTCGACTCGCCCAACTCGCCGCTCTATCCCTTTGGCTTCGGACTTACTTATACCACCTTTGCCTACTCAGACATAACCCTTGCCGACAGCGTGGCCACCGTCACCGTGACCAATACCGGCAAGCGTGAGGGCACCGAGGTGGTGCAGCTCTACATACGCGACCCCCATGCCTGGATAGCCCGCCCCGTCAAGGAACTTAAAGGCTTCAGCCTCATCACGCTCAAGCCGGGTGAGAGTCGCCGTGTGAGCTTTGCCATTACGCGCAAGATGCTTTCCTACTACGACGCCGATGGCCGTGAAGTCTTTGAGCCCGGCCTCTTCCATATCATGATAGGCCCCGACAGCAGCGATCAGCGCCTAAAGCGCACATCAATCCACATAGATTAGTAAAACTCGCGATAAGTTATATTTCGTATCTTTAAGATTGAAATTCAATTAATTGCAAGCATATTTATCCCAAATCGGTCATTAGAAAACAACAAGAAGTTTTTTCTAATGACCGATTTTGGTTTAATGTTACTAGCGACGCCATAGGCAAATGACGATTTAACACTGTTTAACTAAGTAAAAAGGCCAATTTTGTCCTCTTATGTCTAAAAGCCACATATTTTAAAAAGCTGTATATAGAAAGTAACTAATATGAATAAGAAAGACATTAAAAATATACTTTTTGTGTACTTCAACGGAATGATACCTGAGAAGTATAAATCGTTTGTGCAGCAGTGGCTGGTAAGCGACTGCGAAAAGGCAGAGAAAGAATTGGAAATCAGAGAACTTTGGGAGAATATTAATATTGATGATGAAAGTCAGGATACCTATGATGCACTGGACAGAGTCTTGGTAAAGTATCGCCGTCGTAGGCGCCTAACCTTCTTCTGTCGGTGTGCAGCGGTAGCTTCGTTGTTGGTCGTAGGCAGCCTCTGCGCCTATTACTTCATGGGGCGGCAGGCCACGTTCGAAGAGCCACACATGGTAACTTGTTGTGTGCCAAAGGGCCACGTATCGACCATCACGCTTGCCGATGGTACCAAGATTATCGTCAATTCTGGTTCGGTAATCCGCTATCCCGATAAGATGGTCGGATCCACGCGCGATATCTATCTGAGCGGTGAGGCTCTCTTCGATGTGACACATGACGCCAACCATCCCTTCACCGTACATGCCAACGGTATTAAAATCGAAGACCTAGGCACGCGGTTCAACATTCGAGCCTACGACACGCTCAGTGTCACCACCACCCTCATCGATGGTAGCGCCCAGGTCTATCGGTCGGCCAGTGAGCCCGCCGTGGAACTAAGCCCCAACGAGCAGGCCGTCTATACGCGGGCAGACCACAAGATACGTGTAAACCAGGTAGATGCCGCCGACTATGCGTTGTGGGTCGAGGGTGAAATGAGTTTCAATCAATGCTCTCTCGGCGAGATACTCCAGAGCTTGGAGCGCAAGTTTAACGTCATCATAAAGCCCGATAAAAACCTCAACTTAGACAGCCTTTACTCATTGTATATATATAAAGACGATAGCATCGACGATGTGATGCGCCTACTCACCCGCATTGGCGACTACAGTTACCGCAAAAGCGGTAATACAATTCTGTTGATAAAACAATAATATTAACTCATAATAAAAAACTGCTAATGAATAGTTCAATTTACTTTAAAGGCAACCTTGTGAAGTCTTTGAAATCGGTTGTTGTGTTGCTTGTTATGCTGTGTGCTTCTCAGTACGTCTGCGCCCAAAGCATCACCTTCAACCAGACCAAAGTCACGGTAAAAGTTGCCATCGAGAACATTCGCAAACAAGCGAAGATGTCAGTCGATTATGCAGACAATGTTGTTAACGTAAAAAAAGTCATTACTGTGGCTAAAGGCAAGAACAGTCTCACCTCGGTTATGGACAAGATAGTTGACGGCAAGACTGTCTATACTATCAATGGCAAGCATATCGTTGTGACGCGTTCCAAAGCCAAGTCCGATCAATCGGATTACCCCCCCCCAGTCCGCACGAAAAGCCACTGGAGCCAAGCACGCTCTTTCTGGTGTGGTATTCGATGGCGACACTGACGAGCCCCTCATCGGCGTATCGGTCAAGCTCAGTTCTTCGAAGACAATCAACGTCATCACCGATGTTGATGGTCGTTTCACCCTTAATGGTGTGAGTGCCAAGGATGAAGTGACTTTTTCCTATCTGGGTTATAAGCCAAAAACCATTCTTGCTGGTGACTTGGCTACCATTACTGTCAGAATGGTTTCAGACAACGAACAGCTCTCTGAAGTCGTTGTAGTAGGTGCCGGTACCCAGAAAAAAGTGTCAGTAACCGGTGCTATCACGTCGCTAAAGGGTAAGGAGTTTCGCGCTCCAAACTCGTCGCTTACCAACAACTTGGCAGGAAAACTTGCTGGTGTCATCTCATCTACTAAGAGTGGTGAACCTGGTTCTTCGTCTGAGTTCTACATTCGTGGTATCAGCACCTTTGGTGGCCGTACGGCACCTCTGATATTGCTCGACGGAGTAGAAATCTCGGCTAACGACCTCAACAACCTGCCCTCAGAGACCATCGAGTCGTTCTCTATCCTCAAGGATGCCTCGGCCACAGCTATCTATGGTGCCCGTGGTGCCAATGGCGTGATGCTCGTAACCACCAAGAGTGGTACAGAGAATACCAAGGCACGCATCAACGTCACCGTAGAAACCTCGATGCTCACCCCCGTCAATGTAGTAGAATTTGCCGACGGTGCTACCTATATGACCACCTATAACGAGGCCATTCAGGCCCGTGTGCCCAGTGCCAATCCGCGCTATACCGAAAAAGAGATAGCCAACACCCGAAACCACGTCAATAAGTTTGTCTATCCCGATGTAAACTGGTATGACCTGATGTATAAAGACCAGACCTTCTCGCAGCGAGCCAACGTCAACATCTCGGGTGGTGGATCACGTGTTACATACTACATGTCGCTCCAGGCCAACCACGATGGCGGTCTCATCGATACGCCCAAGGCCTACTCGCTCGACAACAACTATAGCCGCTGGCTCTACACCTTCCAGAATAACATCGGCTACAAGCTCACTGAGACTACCAAGATAGACCTACGCATGAATGCACAGATTACCAATATGACGTCGCCCAACACTTCGGCAAGTGACATTTTCAACGAAATCTACATGTCTAACCCCGTGTCGTTTCCCGCCCTCTATCCCGAGGAAGCTGGTGACACCCATCCACGCTTCGGTACGGCCATGATGTCGGCGGGTCGATTCTATACCAACCCTCTGGCTAATATGATGAACTCGTTCCGCGAGACCAATGCCAACAAGCTCAACATCTCGCTCAACGTCAAACAGAAGCTCGACATGATAACCAAAGGCCTCTCTGTAACCGCGCTGGTCAACTTCAACAACTATTCACAGAGCTTTTATACCCGCTCGCTCACACCTTTCCTCTATGTCATCACTCCGGGCACATATAGTCCCGATGACTTCTCACAGTTCACCACTTCAGAGGTGCAGAAAGGTACCGACTACATCAGCCAATCGGGTGTTACCCGCTCGTCTGACAATACCTTCTACTTCGATGGCCGCATCAATTACGACCGCCGCTTCGGCAAGCATAGCGTTACAGGTATGCTCATGTACATGATGCGCGAATTCCGCTCAGACGTGCTCCCGAACCGCAACCAGGGTTTCTCAGGCCGCGCCACCTACGACTATGACAACCGCTATCTGGTCGAGTTCAACTTCGGTTACAACGGAACAGAGCGTCTCAAGGAGAGTCGCTTTGAATTCTTCCCCGCCGTGTCGTTGGGATGGGTAGTCAGTGGAGAGAAATTCTGGGAACCTCTGTCGAATATCGTCGATCACTTCAAACTGCGTACCTCCTATGGTCTTGTAGGTAGCGACGAGACAGGTTCGTCGGCAGGTGCAGCCCACTTCCTCTATCTCAATTCGGTCAACATGGGTGGTGGTCCCGCCTTTGGTACAGGCTATCAGGGCAATACCTCGATGGCAGGTCCTATCGTTACCTCTTATGCCGTGCTCGACCCCCATTGGGAGCGCGCCACAGAGTTCGACTTCGGTGCCGACTTCTGTTTCTTCAATCAGGTAGATGTCACCTTCGATTACTTCCACAACAAGCGTGACCGTATCTTGATGAGGCGCGCCTCGTTCCCCGCAATCTTGGGCTATAGCGGCGCCGTTCCATGGAGCAACATCGGTAAGGTAGATAGCAAAGGTATAGAGCTTAGCGTAAACTGGAGTAAGCAGTTTACCAAGAAATTCTCGGCCGACTTGCGCGGTACGTTTACCTATACCAAAAATATCTACAAGTATGTAGATGAGCCCGACTATCCCTACATTTGGCAGACCAACACCGGCAAGAGCATTGGCCACATGACCGGCTTCATAGCCGAAGGTCTCTTCGTCGATCAGAAAGACATCGACACCCATGCCGACCAGAGTTTCTTCGGTAGTGTGGTACGTCCTGGCGACATCAAGTATCGCGATGTCAACGGCGATGGAGCCATCACCGATGATGACCGCGTAGAGCTGTCGGAATATGGCACCACGCCACGTATACAGTTTGGTCTCGGCGCCAGTTTCAAATACGACAAGTTCGACTTCAGTGTCTTCTTTACCGGTTCGGCCAAGCGTCGCTTCATGTTGGGCCAAATCTATCCCTTTTGTGGCAACGACACCAACGACCGCAACCTTATGCAGTGGGTGGCCGACAATCATTGGTCGGAGAGCAACCCCAACCCCAATGCTCTCTACCCACGATTGGGCTACCTCGATACGCAGATTGCCAACAACACCGTATCGAGTAGCTACTGGATGCGCAACGGCAATTTCATACGTTTCAAGACCCTCGAGCTTGGCTATACCTTCAAGTATGGCCGCGTGTATCTGAGTGGCGACAACATAGCTGTCTTCTCTAAGTTCAAAATGTGGGACCCCGAACTTTCTTATAACAGCTACCCACTTCAGCGCACATTCAATCTCGGTATTCAGTTTAATTTGTAAAAGCGTAAATAAAACATAAAACTATGAAATATATATCTAACATAATAAAGCGTAATGCCACTGTGACACTGCTCTTTGCAGCTGCGACGCTGAGTAGCTGCGACTATCTCGATGTGGTTCCGCCCGAACAGGCTGATATCAAAGACATGATTATCAACGACCAGACTGCGCTCCAAAATCTCTATTCTTGCTACGGCTATCTGCAGACAGGCGACAAAGACCTGGCCACCAGAGTACCTTTCAATGTCCTTGGTTCCGACGAAATGGTAGAGCCACAGGAATGGCAGAGCTGGGGATCTAAGGTGCAGTGGGGCGCCGTAACCCCATCATCGATCAATGATTACACCGACTACTGCTGGAATGTGTGGTACAACGCCATAGGCTACTGCAATCAGTTCCTCAGTCTCATCAGCGACGACCGCGTAGATCTGCCCGTACAGAACAAGGCCCAGTATATAGCCGAGGCCAACTTCTTGAAAGGTTATTATCACTATCGTCTTCTCGAAAACTTCGGTCCTATACCCCTTATCGATAAGCAGCAAACCCCCAATATCTCTAAGAACGATATGCCAGGTCGCTCACACTTCGACTATTGTGTCAAGTATATCGACAGCCTCTATACTGCCGCTGAATACTATCTGCCCGAGTACTATCAGAACTCATCATACTATGGCCGTATCACATCAGTAGCCTGCAAGGCCATGCGAGCCCGTCTGTATCTCCTGGCAGCGTCGCCAATGTGGAACGGATCGTTTCCCGACCGCTCATGGAAGAATGTCCGTTGGGAAACTCCCGGCTATGGCAAAGAACTGGTGAGCCACGAATACAGTCGCGAGAAGTGGGTCAAGGCACGCCAAGTGTGCCTTGACGCTATCGCCGATGCCGAAACGGCAGGATTTAGTCTCTTCACCGTAAATGAAGCCGAGGCGCTGCGCATCAAGCAGAATGTGAGTTTGCCCACAATCCCAGGTTCATCGACAGATGCCTTCAAAAAGACCGTCAACCTCTTCCGTTACCTCTTGGCCTCTTCGCCCGACGACGGCAACAACGAGATTATTTGGGGTATGGCACCCAATACCACCAGCATCGATGGCTATACCATTGGCATGGCTGGTTTGCCTCACTTCATCTTAATCAACAACAATGGCGTCAACGTAGGTGGATGGGGCGGTCTGTCGCCGACACTCTACTCGGTAGAACACTTCTATACTAAGGATGGACTGCTGCCCGAAGAAGATCCTACCTTCAAGGCTAAGAATGTATGGTATAAGTCGGCTGGACTCTCCAACCGCGACATCGTCAATATCAACGTGGGTCGCGAGCCTCGCTTCTATGCAAGCATCAGCTTCGATGGCGACCAGTATAGTCCTAATCTCAATGGTGGTGGTCAGGTTATTTGCGAGATGCGCAACGGCAATCGTACTGGTTATGACGCAGACATCTGGGGTACGCGTAACTACTGCGTAACTGGTTTTTTGAGCAAGAAGTGGGTTCATCCTAACTTCATGTATACGGGCAACGATTGGATGAACAACTTTGCTTCTGTCAAGACTCCTACTTCTATTATCCGTCTGGCCGAACTCTATCTCATCCTGGCCGAGTGTGACGCCCAGTTGGGCAACACGACCGAGTGTCTGGAATATCTCAACAAGATTCGCACCCGTGCCGGTGTGCCCGAGATGACAGAGGCCATGCTCGCAAAGATAGACCGTCCGTTGCTCCAGGTAGTACTTGACGAGCGCTTCATCGAACTCTTTGCCGAAGGTACACGCTACTACGACATACGCCGCTATCTCAACGGAAAGAAATATCAGTCGCCCAGTTGCTACCGTGGTCTCAATGCCATTCAGACCAATCCTTCTTTCGAAGTATTTAATACGGTTATCAACATCAACCAGCCCTTTGCTTGGAACGATCGTATGTATCTCTTGCCAGTGGCCAACAAAGAGGTTTATGCTAACCCACAGATGGTTCAGGCTCCAGGTTACTAATATTAAGAATTTATCAAAAAAGTAATGATAATGAAAAGAGTGAATAAATTTTCCGCCGTCATATTTGCGTTGATTGCCTGCATGAGCCTTTTGAGTTCATGCAACGACAACGAACTCGACATCTTCCCCGAGGGTTATGACAAGATTGTGATGCTCAAGCAGAATGGTATCATTAATGTGAAACTCAATACCACCATGAAGTCGTATAGCGATTCGCTGCTTATCCTCTGTGGCGGAGCGCACCCCGATGCGGGCTCTACCATCTCGCTGCGCGTGATGAACAAAGACGAAGTGTCCGAGACATGGGGCTATGAGAAGAATACCGTCGAGATACTGCCCGCGACTGCCTATAAGCTCGCAACAGCCGACGATATGGTTATTCCCGAAGGGTCGGCCTATAAATACATCCGCCTCGTTTATAACCCCAATGCCATCTTCGACATTATTAACCAAAATCCCGATGTCAAGTGGGTGCTACCCCTTGTAGTGGAGAGCAATAATGCCACGGTCAACAAGGACAAGAACAAGGTGATGCTTTGCTTCCAGGTATTCAAACCTTCTGTAGAGTGGACATGGAGCGAAGATATCAACGCTGAAATCGTCTATAAAACTCTCGACCTGGAACTCGGTGCTAAGGTGGCCAACACACAGGAAAACACCAACAACTTCACCTGTACAGTGACGGCAGAGAACATAGACCAACAGGTGAAGCACTACAACGACTCGTGTGGCACAAATTATAAGCCTATTCCTGTCCAGTCGTTCACCATAGCCGATATGGCCTTTACAGCCGGCGAGGTAAAAACTACTGCCAAACTAACTCTTAGCCGCAAAGGCTTGCAGGCTGACGAGAAGTATCTCTTGCCCATCACCATCGGTAAACCCAGTCTGGACGGTATGATTGTCGATAAGAAGGTGCATTATGTTGTGGTTACCAACCCCAAGGTAGTAACCCGCGAGATAGATCGTTCTAACTGGAAGATTAAGTTCTGTAACTGTCAAGAACCTTGGAACGGCACCTTTACCGCTCTGGCCATGATAGACGGAAATCCCGAAACATCATGGGGAAGCCACTGGTCCCAGGCTTTGGCCCAGTCTGACGACTTCGACTATGGCGATTTGGTCTATGGTAAGGGCTTCGCAAGTTGTACCATGCGTCGCGACATACCCAACATGTGTACCGTCATTGACCTTGGTGCCACCTATACTATCGGTGGAGTGGGCGTGTACAAGCCTTCTACCGATGTCGATCTCAAAGGAGTCGAAATCTTTGTTGCACCCGCATTCAATTTCAAGACCGTTAAGGACGGCGGACGCTTCAGCAACTATAACAACGTGAACGATGACAATGAATGGACACTTGCCGTGACCTTCAACGATATTCCTCGCACCAAGGGTACATTCTGGCAGAACGTTAGCTCTTCGCAGCAGTTAGCCAGCGGCCGTTTCATCAAGTTCCATCCCACAGCTTCTTGGCGTGAAGCCAATCTGGCTCAGTGTGGCGAGCTCTATCTCAGAGAAGTGGTAAGTATCGATGGTGAACCCATTAAAAAATAAGTATACAAATGAAAAGAAATATATTTCTCACTGCACTCATGGCAGTAGCTGCCACAGTGCTGATGGCCTGCAACAACTCCAACGATGTCTTCGATGAAGTGAAGTACAGACCCTCTGACTCTGAACAAGAAGAAACCGGCAACGGAGGCTATCTCTTTGCTCACATGACTAACAACGACTATGGCTCGCTCTATTATTCCATTTCGCGCGATGGCAAGAAATGGCATACACTCAATGGCTCTAAGGTCATCCTTCAGGGTTACCTGGGCCATCCAAACATCTGCAAGGGTGGCGACGGGCGCTACTATATGATTGGTGTGTCGCGTACCCCTTCAGATGGCAACCGTTATCCTATCCTCTATGTTTCTGACGACCTGTTGACGTGGAAACACAAGAAACTCGACCGTGCCATCTTTGACAAAATAGACAGTCGCTACGAGAACGAGCGCGTCTATCTCGGTGCCCCCAAGATTTTCTACGACGAAGCAAGCAAGCAGTTTATGATTACTTGGCATGCCTTTAGAAAGGGGCTTACAAGCGATGCTTTGTGGGAGTCTATGCGCACATTCTATGTGCTTACCAAGGATTGGAAGTCCTTTACCGAGCCTCAGCGCATCTTCAACTTCACAGGCGATGATGCTGAGATGGCCACTATTGATGCTATCTTCTACTACGATAACGGCAAGTATTATTGTGTGGTAAAAGACGAGCGTTGGCCTTCGACAGCCGCTACGGGTAAAACTATCCGCATCTGCTCATCAAATAATCTCACGGGTCCTTATAGCAATCCCTCTGCTCCTATCAACCGCACCGCTGGCGAGTCGTGGGAAGAATCTAAGTGGCAGGAAGCTCCTATCGCTGTGAAGAAAATCGACGGTAGCGGATGGTTTATCTATACCGATAGATATGCCGGCAAGCAAGATGGCGAACCTTATGCCTGCTATGAAGCATCTGATCTGAGTCAGACCAAGTGGACTCGCATAGGCAATACCGAGATGCCTCACCTCTGCCAGCACGGCGATATCATTGCCGTCAGTGAGGACGAGTATCAGGCGCTCAAGAAAGCATATAAGTAAGATAACAATACTATTATCAACTAAAATATAAATCTATGAAAAATCTAAGACAAATGCTGGGATTAATCATCATGATAATATTCGGCGCTATCAACGTTCAAGCAGAAACCGGCAACGGAGGCTATCTCTTTGCTCACATGACTAACAACGACTATGGCTCGCTCTATTATTCCATTTCGCGCGATGGCAAGAAATGGCATACACTCAATGGCTCTAAGGTCATCCTTCAGGGTTACCTGGGCCATCCAAACATCTGCAAGGGTGGCGACGGGCGCTACTATATGATTGGTGTGTCGCGTACCCCTTCAGATGGCAACCGTTATCCTATCCTCTATGTTTCTGACGACCTGTTGACGTGGAAACACAAGAAACTCGACCGTGCCATCTTTGACAAAATAGACAGTCGCTACGAGAACGAGCGCGTCTATCTCGGTGCCCCCAAGATTTTCTACGACGAAGCAAGCAAGCAGTTTATGATTACTTGGCATGCCTTTAGAAAGGGGCTTACAAGCGATGCTTTGTGGGAGTCTATGCGCACATTCTATGTGCTTACCAAGGATTGGAAGTCCTTTACCGAGCCTCAGCGCATCTTCAACTTCACAGGCGATGATGCTGAGATGGCCACTATTGATGCTATCTTCTACTACGATAACGGCAAGTATTATTGTGTGGTAAAAGACGAGCGTTGGCCTTCGACAGCCGCTACGGGTAAAACTATCCGCATCTGCTCATCAAATAATCTCACGGGTCCTTATAGCAATCCCTCTGCTCCTATCAACCGCACCGCTGGCGAGTCGTGGGAAGAATCTAAGTGGCAGGAAGCTCCTATCGCTGTGAAGAAAATCGACGGTAGCGGATGGTTTATCTATACCGATAGATATGCCGGCAAGCAAGATGGCGAACCTTATGCCTGCTATGAAGCATCTGATCTGAGTCAGACCAAGTGGACTCGCATAGGCAATACCGAGATGCCTCACCTCTG
>OBLI01002955.1_pt1 | contig 13691 bp, 9 predicted proteins | sample 1519701 | NCBI WGS metagenome assembly OBLI01 (sample SAMEA3663005, study PRJEB22513) | pig gut metagenome | biome: pig gut; feature: pig-associated habitat; material: faeces | place: France | collected 2012 | reverse complement strand
ACCCGCGCCCAAATCGAAAGCCTCTATTGGAGCATATCCCACGAAATCAGTGAACTGGTTCACCATCAGAAACACGTGCCCGACGAGCTGCGAAAGCTCGACAAGATGATGTCCGACAAATACTTCTGCAATTTCTCCCTCTTCCAGTCGCTGCCCGACTCGTGGGGCATCGACCAGCTCTTTCCCATCATGCCCATCGAGCGGCTCGACGAGAAGCCCGTGCGGTCGGCCACTATCCAGGACATCACGTGCGACTCCGACGGCAAAATCTCGGCCTACGTCAACTATAACCAGCAAACGTCCTACCTGCCCCTGCACCCCATCCGCGAGGGCGAGCATTATTACATCGGCGTGTTCCTTGTGGGAGCCTATCAGGAGATATTGGGCAACATGCACAACCTCTTCGGCGACACCAACGCCGTACACGTGACGGTGGACTCCGACGGCTACAGCATAGACAAGACCATCGACGGCGAAACCGTGGCCGACGTGCTCGAATACGTGCAGTACGACCCCAAACGCCTGGTGCGTCGCCTCGAAACCTGGGTGAGCAAGGCCGTGAAGGAAGGACGCATCACCGTGGAGGAGGGCAAGGAATTCATTTCCAACTATCGCTCCGGCCTGTACGGCTATACGTATCTGGAATAAGCCATACCCGATGCAAATACTCCTGGCCAACGCAAAAATCATGTACGACAGGGCGGACAGGGCCGCCCTGTCCACGCCGCTCTTCCAGCAGGTGGCAGACGAACTGGCTGCCGAAATGGCCCGGATGGAGGTGGACGAACTCGCCGACCAGCTGGAATGCAGCCGGAAGCTGGCAGCGGAGAACCTGTTGCGCTACCGGCAGTTCCACGTGGCGCCGACGATGCCCGCCCTCCTGGCCTACAACGGACAAGCCTACAAACACTTGAAGGCAAACACCCTTCCGGACCGCGCCTTGGCGTTTGCGCAGCAACATCTCTGGATCACGTGCTTCCTCTACGGCCTGCTCCGTCCCATGGACGCCATCGTTCCTTACCGTATGGAGCACTGCGTCACGCTGGAGCGCACCCACGACAAACCCATCCACCAATTCTGGAAAGACAAACTGACCGACCTGCTCATACGGCAGGTGCAGGCCGACGACGGCGTGTTGCTCCACCTCTCCACGGAGGAGTACGAACACCTGTTCGACTGGAAGCGCGTCGTGGCCACAGTGCAGGTGGTCCATCCCCTGTTCTACGTTCGCCAACCGGACGGGAGGCTCAAAATGCAGGCTGTCTGGGCGAAAACGTGTCGCGGAGCCATGGTGAGGTTCGTGCTGGAAAATGAAATCACCCGGCCGGAGCAACTCCAGGCCTTCTCCTATCAGGGATTTCACTATTCGCCCGTCCACGGAGAAGCACTCTTCCCTCATTTTATCCGGGAGAACAGGTAACGGAGTATATAGAGATATTGTAGCTTTTACCACCATGACATTATCAATCGCAACCTTTTCAAGATACAATAGCACTTCGGTCTTGAAAGAATGTGATGTGTTGCCATCTTCCGGCAAGTGCCGATATGGCTCCTTGCGATGACGGATTGCGACGGCGATTTGTCGGCCTCGTCGGGAAGGCCGGCACGTGTAAACCGCCGCCCCTCATCGTTTCGACCGCGCTTTTTCCCTGACTTTCAAGACCCTTGTTCCGTTTACCTGAATTTATACTACGGGAATCCAAAAAGTTTTCTGAAAAATAATCACTGAAATTGTTTTTCGGGAAACTTTCTTTGCTCTATCTTTGCCCATGTTTTCCAAAAAGAGCACTCCGATTGCCTGTTTCGGAGTCCGAAAAAGGGAAATAAGGACTCGTCGCTGCAAGTTCATCTGAAGAAATAAAAATATCTGATAATCAGAGTAAAACAAGTTGGATTCAAAGCTCCTTGACCGTTCTTTGTACTTCAGAATGAGCACCTCGATTGAAACTGTCGGCAGACAGACGTAAACGAAGCGAAGTTTTCCAAAACGGACAACTTTTTATTTTTCGTAATTGAAAAAGTTTTCCAAAACAAACTCCCACACTATGCCTCAAAAAACGCTTGGAACCCTCCATGGCAGGGCTTCGGCAGGCACTTTGTGTGGCTCTTGAACCACTCTCCCCGACAGGGCTACTCACCTCAAGCAAATCATACCGCAAAATATGTGTACCGACAATTTCTTCATCACCAAACGCGACGGCTCGCAGGAGTCGTTTTCCGTGGAAAAGATAAAAACAGCGTTGCTCAAGGCTTTCCGTTCGCAGAACAAGGCCATTGATGCCGAGGCCCTGAACCACATCATGCAACGGCTCCGCTTCTGCAACGGCATGAGCGTGGAGGACATCCAGAACCAGGTGGAGGTGGCCCTCATGGCCGAACGCCATTTCCAGGTGGCCAAGGCTTTCATGCTCTACCGCAAGCAGCACGAGGATGACCGCGAAACGGCCGACAAAGTCCGCTTCCTCGTGAATTACTGTAACTCCGCCAATCCCGCCACCGGTTCCAAATACGACGCCAACGCCAATGTGGAGAACAAGAACATTGCCACGCTCATCGGGGAGCTGCCCAAGCAGAGTTTTATCCGCCTGAACCGTCGCCTGCTCACCGACCGCATCAAACAGATGTACGGCAAGGAGCTGAGCGACCGCTACATGTACCTGCTCAAACACCATTATATATATAAGAACGACGAGACCTCGCTCGCCAACTACTGCGCGTCGATTACGATGTACCCTTGGCTGCTCAACGGTACGAAGGACATTGGCGGAAACTCCACTGCGCCCTCCAACCTCAAGTCGTTCTGCGGCGGCTTCGTCAACATGGTGTTCATTGTTTCGTCCATGCTCTCAGGAGCCTGCGCCACGCCGGAATTTCTCATGTACATGAGTCATTTTATCGCGAAGGAGTATGGCGACGACTACTATCTCGAACCCGAGCGCGTGGTAGATCTCTCGCTGCGCCGCCGCACCATCGACAAGGTCATCACAGACTGTTTCGAACAGATAGTCTATTCCATCAACCAGCCCACAGGGGCACGCAACTTCCAGAGTGTGTTCTGGAACATCTCCTACTACGACAAATATTACTTCGAGAGCATCTTCGGCGAGTTCCGCTTTCCCGACGGCAGTCGCCCCTCGTGGCCCGCGCTCGACTGGCTGCAACGCCGCTTCATGCGGTGGTTCAACGAGGAGCGCACCAAGGCCGTGCTGACCTTCCCCGTGGAAACCATGGCCCTGCTCTCCGAAAACGGCGACGTGCGCGATAAGGAATATGCCGACTTCACGGCACAAATGTATGCCGAAGGCCACAGCTTTTTCACCTACATGAGCGACAACGCCGACAGCCTGGCTTCCTGCTGTCGCCTGCGCAACGAAATACAGGACAACGGTTTCAGCTACACCCTGGGCGCGGGGGGCGTAAGCACGGGCTCGAAGTCGGTGCTCACCGTCAACCTCAACCGCTGCGTGCAGCAGGCCACGCGCGAGGGACGTTCCTACGTGGAATTCCTCGACGAGGTGGTCGACCTCATGCATAAGGTGCAGCTGGCGTACAACGAGAACCTCAAGGAAATGCTGGCGAAAGGGATGCTCCCGCTGTTCGACGCAGGCTACGTGAACATTAAACGCCAGTACCTCACCATCGGCGTAAACGGCATGGTCGAGGCCGCCGAGAGCCTGGGCATCACCATCAGCGACAACCCGGAATATGAACACTTCGTGGGCGAGGTGCTCGGACTCGTGGAGAAGCTCAACCGGCAGTACCGCACGAAGGACGTGATGTTCAACTGCGAAATGATTCCGGCCGAGAATGTGGGCGTGAAACACGCACGCTGGGACCGCGAGGACGGTTACTATGTGCCGCGCGAGTGTTACAATTCTTACTTCTACGTGGTGGAGGACCCGCAAACGGACATCATCGAGAAGTTCCGCCTCCATGGCCGCCGCTACATCGAACACCTCACGGGCGGCTCGGCCTTGCACATGAACCTCGACGAGCACCTTTCCGCACCGCAGTATCGGCAATTGCTGCGCGTGGCAGCGAAGGAGGGATGTAACTATTTCACCTTCAACATTCCCAACACGCTCTGCAACGAGTGCGGCCACATCACGAAGCAGCACCTCCGCGAATGTCCCCACTGCCACTCGAAGAATGTGGACTACCTGACGCGCATCATCGGTTACCTGAAGCGCGTGTCAAACTTCTCGCTCGACCGTCAGAAGGAGGCCGCACGCCGCTACTACCAGCGGGTGGAGGCATAACTTCGCCGGTCTGACCTATTGTTGCTGCTTATGCTGAAATATACTACGCACGACATCGTGTTTCAGGAGTTCCCCGACGAGGTAACGCTGGCTGTCAACCTCAGCCGCTGCCCCAATGCCTGCCCGGGCTGCCACAGCGCGGCGTTGCAGGGCGACATCGGCGAGGAACTCACGGAGGAGCGGCTCTTGGCCCTGGCCGACAGCTACGAGGGGAGCATCACCTGCGTAGCACTGATGGGAGGCGACAACGACCCCCAGGAGGTTTTGCGACTGTTGGCAGCAGTCAGAAAGCGCAGTGGTGGAAGTCTGCGCACGGGGTGGTACAGCGGACGCACCCGGGTGCCCGAAACGCAGCAGATGGTGGCCGCACTGAGTTACCTGAAGCTGGGGCCGTATGTGGCGAAGCTGGGACCGCTCAACTCGCCCGACACGAACCAACGCTTTTACCGCGTGGAGCCTGACGGAAAGCTGACGGACCTCACCCACCGCTTCCGGCGCAAAGGCTGACTTCTTGATGCAAAGACGACAACGCGGACAACGAAAGACAACTTTTTCCTGTCGCTCGTTGGTCTCATGAACACACAATAACGGCTCCCTCAAGTCGAGCAGGCCGTTATTGTGTTTTTTCTTTCTATGCAAGGCAGGCAAGATGATACGTTGCCTTTCGTCCTCCGGATGGTCATTGGCTGCTTCCCGGCTGAGGCTTCGGCCTCGCAGCTCGACGAGTAGGATTTTCTGTCGCAGCGATAGAATTTTCTACTCGTCGAGTTGTAAAATCTACTCGTCGAGTTGTGGACCTCGGCTTTCAAGTGGAGTTGTGTTCACGGCGCTCGCCTTGCACTACTTTGCTTCGCGAAGTGAGGCTGCGGCTCGGCAGTGAAAAGAAAAAACCGGGCTTTTTCTTTCCATTGCGCTCGCCTTGCACTACTTTTGCCGGCGAAAAACAAGAATTTCACTTCCATGGAATATAATTTTAGAGAAATCGAGAAGAAATGGCAAGCCCGATGGGCTGCCGAACAAACTTATCACGTAGAACCCAATGCTGACAAGAAAAAGTTCTATGTGCTGAATATGTTCCCTTATCCCTCAGGAGCCGGACTGCACGTGGGACACCCCCTCGGCTACATCGCTTCTGACATTTATGCCCGCTACAAACGTTCGCAGGGATTTAACGTGCTCAACCCTATGGGTTACGATGCCTATGGCTTGCCTGCCGAACAATATGCCATACAGACGGGACAGCATCCCGCCGTTACCACCGAACAGAACATTGCCCGCTACCGCGAACAGCTGGACAAGATAGGTTTCTGCTTCGACTGGCAACGCGAGGTGCGCACCTGCGACCCGAAATACTACCACTGGACGCAATGGGCCTTCGCCCGGATGTTCAACTCTTTCTACTGCAACCGCTGCGGACAGGCCAAGTCCATCGAACACCTGGAGAAAAGGCTGGCGCAGAAGGGTACGGAAGGACTGGACGTGGCTCAGAGCGAAGAACTCCACTTCACGGCTGAGGAGTGGAACGCCATGACGCGCACAGAGCAGCTGCAGGTGCTCATGAACTACCGTATCGCTTACCTGGGCGAAACGATGGTGAACTGGTGCCCGCAACTCGGAACCGTGCTGGCCAACGACGAGGTGGTCGACGGCGTGAGCGAACGCGGAGGCTACCCCGTGGTGCAAAAGAAAATGAAACAGTGGTGTCTGCGCGTGTCGGCCTATGCGCAACGTCTGCTCGACGGACTGGAAAACATCGACTGGACGGACTCACTCAAGGAAACGCAACGCAACTGGATTGGACGCTCAGAAGGAACCGAGATGGAGTTTTCCGTGAAGGACAGCGATGTGAAATTTACCATCTTCACCACGCGCGCAGATACTATTTTCGGCGTGACTTTCATGGTTCTCGCGCCGGAAAGCGAACTGGTGGCTCAGCTGACCACCGACGCTCAGCGCGCCGAGGTGGAAGCCTATCTCGAAGCCACCAAGAAACGCACCGAACGTGAGCGTATCGCCGACCGGCGCGTTACGGGCGTGTTCACAGGCTCCTATGCCATCAACCCCTTCACGGGCGATGCCATACCCGTCTGGGTGTCCGACTACGTACTCGCCGGTTACGGAACAGGAGCCATCATGGCCGTGCCCGCACACGACTCGCGCGACTACGCCTTTGCACGCCATTTCAACCTGCCCGTCATTCCCCTGATCGAAGGAGCCGACGTGAGCGAGGAGAGTTTTGATGCCAAGGAAGGCACGGTGATGAACAGCCCCCGCGAAGGCGTACAGGCACTCCACGGCTTCAGCCTGAACGGCCTGAGCGTTACCGAGGCCATCGCCGCCACCAAGAAATTTGTCACGGAGCACAACCTGGGCCGCGTGAAGGTGAACTTCCGCCTGCGCGACGCCATCTTCAGCCGCCAACGCTACTGGGGAGAGCCCTTCCCCGTATATTATAAAGACGGACAGCCCCATCTCATTCCCGAGGACTGCCTGCCGCTGCAACTGCCCGAGGTAACCAAGTTCCTGCCCACCGAAACGGGCGAGCCTCCCTTGGGCAACGCCACACGATGGGCGTGGAACGAAGAAACACGCACCGTGGTCGACAATGCCGACATCGATGGCGTGAAAGTGTTCCCCCTCGAACTCTCCACCATGCCCGGTTTCGCCGGTTCGAGCGCCTACTATTTGCGCTATATGGACCCCCACAACGACCAGGCCCTGGTGAGCAGTGAAGCCAACGCCTACTGGCAGCAAGTGGACCTCTACATCGGCGGTTCGGAGCACGCCACGGGACACCTTATCTATTCCCGCTTCTGGAACAAGTTCCTCTTCGACCTCGGCGTGGCCTGCAAGGAAGAGCCCTTCCAGAAGCTCGTGAATCAAGGCATGATTCAGGGACGTTCCAACTTCGTGTACCGCATCAAAAACACCAACACCTTCGTCAGCCTCGGGCTGAAGGACCAATATGACGTCACCCCGCTTCACGTCGACGTCAACATCGTGCAGAACGACCGCCTCGACCTCGAAGCCTTCAAGGCATGGCGACCCGAATATGCCGATGCCGAATTTGTGTTGGAGAACGGCGAGTACATCTGTGGCTGGGCCATCGAAAAGATGAGCAAGTCGATGTACAACGTGGTCAACCCCGACATGATTGTCGAAAAGTACGGAGCCGACACCCTGCGCCTGTACGAAATGTTCCTCGGTCCCATCAACCAAAGTAAGCCCTGGGACAGCAACGGCATCGATGGCTGCTTCCGCTTCCTGCGCAAGGCGTGGGCACTCTTCTATCCCAAAAACGGCGACTGGGCCGTTACTGACGAGGCGCCGGCCAAGGAAAACCTCAAAACGCTCCACAAACTCATCCGCAAGGTGACGGACGACATAGAGGAGTTCTCCTACAACACAGCCGTGCCCGCCTTCATGATTGCCGTGGGCGAGTTGGCACAGCAGAAGTGCGCGAGCCGCGCGGTGCTCGAACCGTTGGTTATCCTCCTGGCTCCCTTCGCCCCGCACATTGCCGAGGAACTCTGGCACGCCTTGGGTCACGAAGGAACCGTGTGCGACGCACCTTGGCCCGTCTTTGACGAGCAATACCTCAAGGAGGATACCGTCACGCTCTCCGTTTCCTTCAATGGAAAGACGCGCTTCACCCTCGACTTCGCCGCCGACGCCTCCAAGGCCGACATCGAGGCCGCCACACTGGCCTCTCCCCAGGCACAGAAGTACTTGGAGGGAAAACAGGTGGTCAAGGTCATCGTGGTGCCCGGCCGCATTGTCAACATTGTGGTGAAGGGCTGAAACCGTTCGCGGCCGGTCTTTCCCCCATCAGAACATCCGTTACACATTATAATATAGGATCATGGCCTTCAAGCTCTCTATTTTTCAGGATGTGCGCGACTATGTAGTCATCACCCTGGGTTTGCTCATGTATGCGGTGGGTTTCACCTGTTTCCAGTTGCCCTATGAAATCACCACGGGCGGCTTGGCCGGTGCCGGTGCCGTAATTTTCTACGCCACGGGCTTTCCGGTGCAGTACACCTTCTTTATGGTCAACATTATCCTGCTGGCCATTGCCGTGAGGGTGTTGGGCTGGCGTTTTTGCGTCAAGACCATCTACGCCGTGTTCATGCTCACATTCCTGCTCGGTGCGGTGCAGGAAGTGATGATATACCTCGCGAGCCACAAGCCCGACATGTTCGTTAACGTCAACCCCCGCAGCGGACTGCCGCAGGTAGTGACCGACAACATCACCATGTCCACCATCATCGGTGCGGCCATCGAGGGCCTGGGCATCGGCATGGTGTTCCTGAGCAACGGCTCCACCGGCGGCACCGACATCATCGCTGCCATCATCAACAAGTACAAGGACGTTACGCTGGGACAGATGATGATGCTCTGCGACCTGGTGATTATCACCTCCTCGCTCATCACCCCAACGGGCAGCCTCGACAAACTGCTCTACGGCTACACCACGCTCATCATCACCAATTTGCTCCTCGACTACGTGGTGGATCGCGGACGCCAGTCGGTGCAGTTCCTTATCTTCTCCCGCCGTTACGACGAGATAGCTTCGGCCATCAGTGCCACCCATCGCGGCGTGACAGTGCTGGAGGGTCAGGGATGGTACACCAAGGAAGAGCGCAAGGTGCTCGTGGTGCTGGCCAAGAAGCGTGAGAGCACCAACATCTTCCGCATCATTCAGAGCATAGACCCGGCGGCTTTTGTGTCGCAGTCGAAGGTCATCGGCGTGTTCGGCGAAGGCTTCGACCGCATCAAGGTAAAGGCCGAAAAGAAATAAGAATATTATCAGGGGGAGAGCAGGCCGGCGCGGCAAGTGCCTTGGCTTGTCCTCCTCCGTTTTTGTTTGGAAAAAAAAGAGTGGCTTCGCAGTGGTGCAGTGCTGCACCCGGCCTGTGTCGGTGAGCACTGTCGGCCAATCCTTTTCTTTCTCTACATCTCTTCCCTCCATTTCTTCATGTTAACCCTTGTTCCTCAAGGCGGTTTGTGCAACCGCCTGCGCGTACTCCTGTCCGCCCTTCAGGCACGCACCGAAGGAGCCGGCTCCATCACGGTGGAGTGGGAGTGCAACGCCGAGTGCAAAGCCTGGTTCGAGGACCTCTTCGTGCCCATCGACATGGGAAATTTCCGCGTGGTGCATCGCCGGTGGTGGGCTCGTCCCATCACGCGGCGCAATCTGTGGCTTCCCGCACTGGTCCGCCTCTTTCTCGGCTACAGCGTGCAACACGCCAACTACGCTCCTGCCACCCCTGCCGACTTTCTCCGTCTGGCCACGTCGAACCGGCGCATCTACCTTTCCACCTGCTCCACCCTGTGCCACTACTCCCCCGACTGCCTGGCGCGCTTGCAGCCCCGTCCCGAACTCATGCAGCGCATTGAGCGCATCAAGGCACGTTTTGCGCGCAACACCGTCGGTGTACACATCCGCCGCACGGACAACACGGTCAGCATGTCGCGCAGCACTCCCGAAGGCTTCCGCCGTGCCATGGACCGCGAAATCAAGCGCGACTTCAAGGTGCGTTTCTTCCTCGCCACCGACGACGATGCCCTCAAGGCCACCCTGGTGCAGGAATACCCCGACCGCATCATCACGCAGCGCACACAAGTGCGGCGCGACACCCTCGACGGTATGCGCGAGGCCGTGGTCGACCTTTGGTGCCTTGCCGCCACGCAGCGCATCATCGGCTCCTATTGGAGCTCTTTCACCGACACGGCAGCCGAATTGCGCCAAATCCCGCTCGAAATCGTTCAAGAGTAATAAAAAAACAAAACTTTCGCCATGCAAATTGTCTTTGCCACCAATAACGTCCACAAACTTTCTGAAATACGCGCCATTCTCGGCCGGCAGATGGAAATTCTCTCGCTCGCCGACATTGGTTGCCACGACGACATTCCCGAAACGGCCGACACACTGGAGGGAAACGCCCTCATCAAGGCGCGCTGGGTGAAGGAACGCTACGGTTTCGACTGTTTTGCCGATGATACCGGCCTCGAAGTGGAGGCTCTCGGCGGCGGACCCGGCGTGCATACGGCGCGCTATGCCTATCCCGACCGCCACGACCCCGTGGCCAACACCCGCAAGCTCCTGGCCGAGCTCCATGACAAGGACAACCGCGCCGCACGTTTCCGCACCGTCATCGCCCTCATCCAGGGCACCGACGAACACCTCTTTGAGGGCATCGTGGAGGGGCATATCGCCACCGAGGAGCGCGGAACGGAGGGCTTTGGCTACGACCCCGTGTTTGCACCCGAAGGCGGGGAAAAAACATTTGCCGAACTCGGCGTAGAAGCCAAGAACTGCATTTCCCACCGTGCCCGGGCCGTGAAAAAACTGACCGATTTCCTGCTGGCAAAGTAGACCGCAACACCGGAATCGCGGAACAGTAGAACACCTCTTTATTCCTTTATTCATGAAAACCTTCCTCCTTACCCTCTGCCTTTGCTGTTGCACGTGGCTGACGGGGCGCGCCTCAACCGACCCCTCGCTTTGGACACTCCACCTGGCTTACCACGATGCCACCAAGGTCGTCAGTACCGGGCAGACCCTCTACGTGCTGATGAACGGCAACCTCTTCGCCTACCATCCCGAGGACCGGTCGGTGGACTTCATCGACAAGCTCAGCGGCCTCTCCGACAAGGGCGTCAGCTACATGGGGTGGAGCGATACGGAACAATGCTTGGTCATCCTCTACCAGAACAATAATATCGACCTCTACTATCCCGACGGGACGGTGGTCAATATGCCGCAGGTGAAAAACTACACCGAGAGCACCATCAAGGTGCAAAACCTCACGGTGAACGGCAACTGGGCTACACTTGCCACTACGGATGGCGTCATCGTGCTCAATCTGCCCGCGGCCGAGGTGAAAGGCTTTTATCGGCTGGGGCAGAACGTGAAAAGTGCCGTGGTCATGGACCGCGAGGTGTACGTGAGTCTGGACCAAAGCATTCTTTGCGGCCAATTGGCCGACAATCTCTACGACCCCTCGCAGTGGACCAAGGCATACGACCTCCCGGCCAATGCCTTTGTGCCCTATGGAGAAGGGACGTTCCTGCTGGTGCCCAACGTGGCGGGACTGACTGACAATTATTCGGGCATCTGCTACATGGGACCGCGTCGGGACGACGGCACGCGCAGTTTCGACCGCGTGAGCTACGTTGTCGTGTCCGAAGGCTCCGTGGTGGGCAACCACATTCAGTTTGTCGGCAGTGCCCTCTTCCTGACCGTTTCTCCCGACAACCTCCTCAAAGAGCAAAGTCGCATACCGACGGATGGTATCTGCACTTCCGTGGCATATACCTCCGACGGCACCTACTGGCTCGTCAATAAATCAAAAGAGCTGCTCAATGTGAAAGCCGACCTCGAAAACAAACTGCTGGACGACACGGGAACGAAAATCGGAGGCTACGGACCGCGACGCGACTATTGCTACAAACTCAGTTTTGCCGGCAACCGCTTGCTCGTGGCCGGCGGACGCATGGACTACACGGCGGGGAAGATGTTCGAACCTACGGCCATGGTCTACGAGGACGGCAAATGGACTTTCTTTCCCGAAAAGGGATTTACCATGAATGACAATTCGGTGTTCAGAAACGTTACGTCTATCGTGCAGGACCCTGAAGACGCATCACACCATTTCATTTCATGCACATCGGGGCTGCTCGAATTTCGCAACTTTGAGTTTGTGAAGCATTATAACCCCTCTAATTCGCCCATAGAAATAGCTCCCGGCGGACGTAACAACCCCAATTATGCCATTGTCGACGGACTGGCGTATGACGCGCAGGGAAATCTCTGGATGACGAACTATGAAATGGACAAGGTCCTCAAGGTGTTGAAAAAAGACGGCACCTGGGCATCGCTGTTCGATGCGAATTTTTCAGAAGCTTCCACCCCGGAACGCATCATGGTGGACAAAGACAATCATGTTTGGGTTACGTCCCGACGTTCTACTTCAGTGCAGTCGGGGCTCTACGGACTTGACTTCGGCGGAACGCCGGACAATACGGCCGACGACCGAGGCGTGTTCCGCAGTGCTGCCATCAATGAGGACGGAACGAAATGTGAATTGTTCGAAATCAAAGATATTTGTCAGGACTTGACGGGACAAATATGGTTTGGCTGCGCTTCGGGCGTTTATGCCGTGGAAAATCCCGAGAGCTGGTTCAATACTTCGGCCTTTTCCGTCTATCAGCCCAAAGTGCCGCGCAACGATGGCACGAACTACGCCGATTACCTGCTCACAGGCATCGATGTAACGGCATTGGCCGTGGATCAGGGAAATCGTAAGTGGCTTGGCACGTTCGGATCGGGAGTGTATCTCGCCAGTCCCGACGGCTCGGAGGTTTTGGAGCATTTCACGGCAGACAACTCGCCACTCCTCTCTGACAACATTTACTCCTTGGCCATCCATCCCGAAACGGGAGAACTGATGATAGGCACTGACGTCGGACTGTGTTCGTATAGGACAAACATCACGCCGGTTCAGCCCGAACTGGTGGAGGATAACGTCAAGGTGTACCCCAATCCCGTACGGCCTGCCTACTCCGGCAACGTCACCATCACCGGACTGACGGAAGAGGCAGAGGTGAAGATTGTTAGTGCCGGCTCGCAGCTCGTGGCACGCGGTACAGCCGTCGGCGGATCATTCGTGTGGGACGTGCGGAGCCAGACCACCGGACAACGTGTGGCACCGGGTGTTTACTTCATACTCGTGGCCAATGCCGATGGGTCGGAAAGCGTGGCAGCAAAAGTGGTTGTCATCTGATTTTTGACCCAAACCACGATAAAAAACGCCTGAAAAGCAATAGAAAAAGGTTTTTCGGTGGCAAAATTTCCCTTTTTGAGGTTTAAAGACAAAAAAAGTAAATAAACATTTTGCCGAACCCGTCTCCTTATTCTATATTTGCCGTTGAAACTGCGAGCAAAACGCTTTCTTTCAAAATGGTTCGCGTTGGATTTGCACCATCCGCTTTTCCAAAAGCAACGACGTACATATTTTTATATCTAATATATTTTACAATGAACAAGACAGATCTCGTAAATGCCATTGCTGCCACCGGTTTAAGCAAGGCTGATTCCAAGCAAGCTCTTGATGCCGTGATTGATGCTATCTCCGGAGCATTGAAAGAAGGCGACAAAGTGGCTATCCTCGGCTTCGGTACATTCGCCGTAACAGAGCGTCCCGCACGTACCGGTATCAATCCTGCTACCAAGGAAAAAATCCAAATTGAAGCCAAAAAGGTGATTAAGTTCAAAGCCGGTGCCGAATTGGCCGCTGCTGTGAAATAATCGTTCTTCGGCAAATAACACGTCATTGCCCCGTTGCCTCATACCGAGCAACGGGGCTTTTTCAGTTCGCCCGACATGGGCATAATCTAATGGGTGAAAGTCCCGAGCGCGCCCCGATA
>OBLI01002953.1_pt1 | contig 13703 bp, 18 predicted proteins | sample 1519701 | NCBI WGS metagenome assembly OBLI01 (sample SAMEA3663005, study PRJEB22513) | pig gut metagenome | biome: pig gut; feature: pig-associated habitat; material: faeces | place: France | collected 2012 | reverse complement strand
CATCCCTATTCGCTATTCTTTTTTCTATCTGTCACACATCATTGTAACACCTACATTCTTGTGAAATCTTCACAATTTTCATCAAAATGTCGGTTGGCCTTTTCCTTCCTTGCTTCTCAAATCAGGCTCCAAATAAACACAGAAGATATGGTTTCAGCCCCCCACTCCCGCGTTGAGCGGCTTTGGTATGCACACAACATAATCTGCATTATGTGGCGAACTGACACAATATACCATCCCAATCATAGCGTAGTTCGTCAAGAGTGTCAAGCTATTGTACATATCTGTCGACGCATTCTGGTTGAAATATGGCACCGCAGGCGCGCAGGTCAGAAAAAAGCAGCACAAATAGCCCTCTGTACCCAGTTTGTTTTGAAACTGGCAGAGAGGGTTGACTTTGTGCGCTCTAAATTGGGCATACCAGATGAGTGTTCTTGAGAATGATCGGAAAAAATCACATAATGCAGATTATGTGGCGCTTTCTATATGACAAGCCCCAGCCGTTCGATTTTGCGGCGGTGTTCGGCGCCGGTGGTCATGATATAGATTCTTGTGGTGTTGATGCTGCTGTGCCCCAGAATGTCGGCAAGCTTGGCAATGTCCTTTTCGATGCCATAGAAAGTGCGGGCAAAGAGTTTGCGCAGATTGTGGGGGAAAACCTTAGACGGCGCTACGTCCGCGGATTTGCATAATTGCTTCATCTGCCGCCAAATACTGCTGCGGTCCAGTGGTTTGCCGTTTCTCCCCAAAAGAATCGGCCCAGCCGTGATACGATGCTGTCTGGCGTAGTTTAACAGCAGGTTTTTCAGCTTGCCCGGAACAAGAATTGTCCGGGTTTTGCTCTTGCAGCTTACTGTAATCCTGCCATGCTGCACTGCTTCCACCGTAAAATAGCGCAGTTCTGAAACCCGGATGCCGGTGCCGCAAATGGTTTGCAGCACAAGGTTAAGCTGTGTGTTCTTCCCGGACGCCTCCAAAAGCCGCAGATATTCCGCTTTGCTCAGCTCCTTTTCCTCCGCACAGTAAGTCTGCCGCTGAACCCGAAGATTTTTTACCTTGCAGTCGCCCCAGCCCAGAAAAGGCAGCAGACTGTTGACAGATGCCAGCATGGAATTGACGGAGCAGGCAGCATAACCCGCTCCCACCAAAGCTTTTTTATAGTCCATCACCAATTCCTTTGTTACAGGTTTTGCACCAGCAAAGCGAAAAAAAGCACAGACATCCCGGAGATACTTTTCCGTGGTGTATATGCTTTTTTCTTCCAGAATCAGGTTGTCCCGAAAGGCAAGGATGCTTTCTTCTGATAATTTTTGGCCTGCCATATGTGTTTCCTCCCAATTGACTGCAATTCATATTGACAGTCATATTGTATCCAATTCTGCCACCTTCTTGCAAAGGTGTGAGAACACGAAGATCAGGTCAAAAATTATGGGAACGACATAGCGTCCCTGCCTTAACAATTCTTTCTGTGCATCCGTCATGCGCTTCTCAAACTTTGTCACTACTGTTCCGTCCTCTCGCTGATAATATACCTGGGTCTATGCTTGACCTCCATATATATCTTCCCTATGTATTCTCCCACAACACCAAGGCAAATCAACTGGATACCACTGAACATACATACAACACAAATCATGCTGGGCCATCCGGAAACCGCAGCGCCTGTCATATATGCCAAAAACGCCCAGATAACGCCAATCAGGCTGAGAATGGATGTGACGATGCCCAACAGGGAAATCAGTTTCAGCGGTCTTACGGAAAAGCTTGTGACCCCCTCAAGTGCCAGCGCCAGCATTTTTCGAAAGGGGTAAGGGTGCAACTTATTTCCTGCACCAAACAGGCAGAATCCCACTGCTTATCTGCCCGGGTCCCGCGGGGTTCACCGCTTTTTGTGCAGCAGACTGTATAATAACCGGGAATGCAAATAAATCTGCATCCATGACAGCCGGAATACCCTCATGTCATACGGCGAAACCAGCTTTCAAAGTTTGGTGCTGGAGGCGTATCATGTGCGCTATGATGCTATTGTCCAGCTTGGGATAAAACAGATAACCTCCCGCCCCAAAAGCCGAAAGGGAAGCGTGGACGCCCCGGAAAAGGCAAGGTCCTGTGCCTGCTGGAGCAGTTGCAGGACTACAAGGGGGATATTCTGCGCTTTGCCCCGGACTGGACGGTTCCCTTCACCAATAATGAAGCGGAGAGAGCCATCCGTTTCAGCAAAGACAAGCAGAAGGTTTCCGGCTGCTTCCGCACGGTAGAAGGTGCCAAGGACTATATGCAGATCATGAGCTTTGTCAGCACTGCCCAAAAGCACGGAATGCCCTATTTTGAGGCCGTCCGGGTTGCACTGACCGGAAACGCGCTGCATCTGGTGGAGCAGTGGGGATAGGTTTTTTCTCGTTACGATGAACATCAAAAAGTTATCCACAGCTCCAACGTACGGTATCTTGGCAATCTGGTAAAATTCTACATTTTACACAGATCAGCTCTGATTGGGCGGGACGACTGAATAGTTACAATTTTTCAAAAATTTTTTCAACTCGTCTTTCTTCCCCTGATGTGAAGTTTACCGCTGATATGGCTTATGGAATTGTGGCATCCAAAAGTTGTCTGCTGACCCAGATCAGCCAGCGGCTTCAGGAGAATACAAAGAAAAGGTCGTTTCAAGATAGGGTACCGTTGTTCTTTTATTCCCAGAAAAAAACAGCATCCTTCAAAAGGTCGTAGTATTCCCGTATATATTTTTCGATATACTCATAACCGCTTTGATATGGCTGTATATTGGCATAAGTGTCATCCGTCAGTCGCTTCAGGTGGATTTCTTTCTCACCTGTATGCGCCGCTTCTTCAAGAAGCATGGCATTGTGCAGCCTGATCTGCGTGTTCACCGCATATCCACGCAGGATGGATTGATAGTTATATGCGCTGAAAACCACCAGATATCCCACCGTTGTCAAGGTTACCAATTTGATCCCTATTTCTTTCTGGCTCAGGCAGATATCGATGCTGTCAACAAAGATGCTGCTCAGAAAGGGAAACAACATCAGGCAGAAGGGAACCATCATTCTCATGCCAATTCCTGTGGAAACAAATCCCGGAAGCATTGATAGGCATGTCCATTCTCAGTTTCTCCAACTTTTGCTGCGTATTCTTGTGTATCATCCCATCTTGCAAAACAGCGGAAGCTGCGCTATTATGGAGGTACAAAAAAGGAGTGAGTCCAATGTACTAAGTAATCTCCAAATCCGAAGAAAGCGAGGTTAACCACAGATGGAACCCACCTTTGAAATGGAATAACCCTCGACAGTTGCAGTGAGTAGGCAACAGGTCGAGGGTTATTTCTTTTTGTGTTGCGATTGGGTTTGGGATGGAGTACAATAAGAGCATCAATTTGCGTGGTCATACGCATCGGGAGGAACATACACTATGAAAAATGTCTTGATCATTTCCACCAGCCTGAGAGGTGGCAGCAATTCAGAGTTGCTGGCAAAAGAGTGCGCCAAGGGCGCAGAGGAAGCGGGCAACCGTGTGGAGCTGCTCAGCCTGAAGGGCAAGAAGATTCAATATTGCATCGGCTGTCTCGCCTGCCTAAAAACCGGGAAATGCGTTCAGAAGGATGACGCGCCGGAAATCATGGAGAAGCTGCGCCGGGCGGATGTGCTGGTATTCGCTACGCCCATCTACTACTACGAGATGTGCGGTCAGATGAAGACATTGCTTGACCGCATGAATCCCCTGTATTCTTCGGACTACGCCTTCCGGGAGGTTTACATGATCGCCACGGCTGCCGACGGCGGAGATTCTACCTTTGAAAAAGCCTACAACGGCCTGCGGGGCTGGGTGGACTGCTTCCCCAAGGCCAAGCTCTGCGGGCTGGTAGCCGGTGAAGAAATCGGCGACCCGAAGGACGCGGTGAATCATCCCGATGTGATGGAAAAGGCCTACGAACTGGGAAAAGAGATTTGATGCTGGGGTGACAAACATGGCAAAACGAATCGCTGTCCTTTCCGACACCCACGGGCTGCTCCGCCCGGAAGTGCTGGAAGCCATTGACGGCTGTGATGCCATCATCCACGGCGGCGACATCAATAAGCCGGAAATCATCGACAGACTGAAAGAAATCGCTCCGGTTTATGTAGTCCGAGGCAACAATGACAAAGCGTGGGCAGAACACATCCCCGCAACGCTGACCTTCCAGATTGAGGACTGCCGGTTCTTTCTGGTACACAACAAAAAGGAAGTGCCGAAAGACCTGACCGGCATCGACGCGGTAATCTTCGGGCACTCCCACAGGTATTTTGAGCAGGTAATTGACGGACGGCTCTGGCTGAACCCCGGCAGCTGCGGCAAGCGCCGCTTCGGTCAGGAGATTACGCTGGCGATTCTGACGGTGGACGGCAGCACCCTGTCCACCCAAAAGGTCGTCATTCAGCCATGACGAGCACCAACAACGAACTTGCCCACACAAAATATGTTGTGTTATTCGTTACGAATACCCAAGGATTTTTTGTTTGCTCCACCTTGCAATAAGTTCCAAAGAACTATTTTAACAATTCTATTAGATTCTGTTCCCCACATAGCATCCCGGATATACTAACTTTAGAACGAAAACTCGTTCTAAAAGGAGGGGTTATCATGGATCAGGCAGCAATCGGGAGCAGAATCAAGGCAAGCAGGGAGCGGGCGCATCTGACGCAGGAGCAGCTGGCAGAAATTGTGGACATCAGTCCCACCCACATGAGCGTCATCGAGCGGGGTGTGAAAACGCCGAAGCTGGACACCTTCGTGCGGATTGCCAACGCGCTGGGGGTCTCGGCGGACGCCCTGCTGCAGGATGTGGTGGAGCACGCCAACGAAAGCGTCATGTCGGAGCTTTCCGCAGCCATTGGACGCCTGCCCCAGCAGGAGCAGATTCGGATTCTCAATGCCGTCCGGGCATTAACGGAATAAGCTATGAGAGGGTCGGTTTTCCGGCTCTCTTTTTTCTTTCCTCCCATAATTCGACAGACTTTTCCTTTTCTTGGGTATATACTAATTCTATTAGAACTAGTTTCTAGTTCTATAATAGCGAAAGAAAGGAAAATCCAAATGAATACAATCGAATCCATCCTGTCCCAGTTGACCTCCAACGTCCTTGTTTCGGACTTGAAAACCGTGCTGCGGGAGCAAGACCCGGAGTTTCCGCCGGTGGAAGCCGCATTCAAAGAAGCCACCTGCGCCCTTACGTCCAGAATTGGCAAAGAGGAAGCCGAAAAGCTGCTTGCAGCCAAAGATCAGCAAATTCTGTCCGATCTGGTCTATGCCGCTTACCTCGGCTTTCAGGCGAATCTGTCCAACTTCCATAATCCTGTGGCAAGCCAATTCACCAAACTGGATTATGAGGTTTTCCTCCGGGAGCATATCATGCAGACGCTCCCCCACCGGGCAGCAGCGGAGAAAGACATCGCTGCCTTCCGGGAAACACATAAAGAAGCCCTAAGAGAGTATGAAGATGCCATTCAGAACTACTACATCTATCTGGAAGTGGCCGGGCCGAAGCTGGCTCACTTCTGGGGTTATTCCTTTGCCAATAAATTTCTTCCGTGGGTAGAGCCGGGGTATGTCAGCGACGGTGCCCAAACCAGCGTCTATGCACTGGAACTCCATCGGGATTTGGGATTTCGGGTGAGGTGATCCGTCTTTTGCGGTTCTCATTTTGTCAGCTCATAGCTCATATCCAGCAGCCTGATGATTCCTGTTTTCTATATCAAGTGAACTTCCGAATCGTCATATAGGCGCCAGCCTTTCGGTTTATTTCAACGAATTGCGCGCTGAAAATCTTTTTGTCCGCTTCATAGCGTTCAATGTCAACCACACCCGGAATGACCTCTTTTGCCTTTTGGCGTTCTTCCAGTTCTTTCTGAGAAACCCAGTAATCACCTTTTTTATAACGCCGTTTCCATTCAGTGGCAGAAGCACCATTTTCACGGTCTTTTTGGGCTTTCTCCATATCGTAGGTGTACCCCCGAGGGCAGGGCTTTTCAGAGAATGCCTTATAGAGCAGCCAAATGATTGCGATTACAAACAAAGGAAAGCTAACCATACAAATTTCTCCTTTCCGTTTCCAGTACCATTTTAACCCGCTGCACGCCGGTTGTAAATAGCTTTCGTTTCAGCAGGCAAGATAAATGAAATCGTAAGGATCAAGGTTTGCCTGCTCCAGCGCAGCCACCCGGTCATCCGGGTCCATTTTTCGCAGTTCCTCCTCGCTCAGCCCCGCCAGACTCAGCTGATCCCGGAAGGGTTCGTATTCCGCGTCCAGCACTTCTTCCTCCTCGTTCCAGTGGAGCAAATCTTCCAAGAATTTGATAATCATCGTCACAACCTCCCGTTCTTGTTTCTGACCCCATTATATCGGGATTCTGTCCAAAAAAACGGGTGCAATTCAAAAAGGGAAGTTTATTGGACATTTTGTTTTTTAGAATAGGCTCAGAAAGCAAAGGGAACATCACATTTTGAACGGAGATAACGATATGACATTCACAATCAGCGGCTTCGGCAGAGAACAGAGCGGCAAGCGGGAATCCATCCCCAAAAACGATACCAGCCAAAGAACCCTCGCACCCCGGAAGTCGGTGGTGCAGGTCAGTTTCCCCGGCAGGGGTGGAACGCTGGCATACTACAACGACCAGTTCGACTTGAAGGTCGGGGATCGGGTATATGTGGAGGGCAAGCTGGAAGGTCAGCTGGGGTATGTTGCCGCAGTGAACTACAGCTTCAAGATCAAACTGTCTGAATACAAGCGGGTCATCGCCCTGGTGGATACCCATGTCCACGGGCAGTTCTACATCGCCGGCTCCCACTTCCTGACCTTTGACCCCTCCGTTATTCCGGCAGCGCAGGTGACCACATGGTTCAAGGCGCCTACAGCGGATAACGAGGAATACGCCAGCGGCAGTGACGGCACGTCCTTCCGACTGGACAACTTGCAGGAGATGCACGTCAGCAATGCCATTACGGAACGGGGTCACAACTACTACATGGAAAACCGGGTTCGTTACCTCTGCCTGAACGGCGCAAAGGGATATGCCATTGTGGAAGGGACGCAGCCCTATACCGTTGAATTTGAGTATGAGAATGGTGAGATTCGGAATCTACTGTGTGACTGCTTTTGCAGCTACCCCTGCAAGCATGAGGTTGCGGCGATGCTCCAGCTGCGGGAATCACTGGCAGTGATTGAAGATCGGTATTCCGAAGCGTACGCACAGTCCGGCTATTTTGCGGCGATCAGCAAGGGGACGCTGTTCTCCTTTGCCATTGATGGAAACGACGGCGGCAGTTTCACTTTGTAATTCGGTTATAAAGGAGTTGAATCCCATGGCAGGAACCTTAGGGGTTATTTAACAGCCCCGTTTTGGCTTCCAGTGAGACAACGGAAGTACCCAACTGCAACGCCCGATCATCGATCGCGGCGATGGTCACGTCCATTTCGTAGGGGCTTTCCTGCTTATTATTGACGAGTGGCTTCTGTATCCCCTAAAAGAAACAGAAGCCAGGGACTTATTGGAAATCGTGGAGTCCCGGTACAAGCGAAACTCCACGATCTTCTGTTCCCAGTTTGACATCCCGGGATGGCCGGGAAAGCTATCTGACCCGCTCCTGGCAGATGCCATTTGCGACCGAATTGTCCACGACGCCTACACCGTGGTGATTGGCGGCAAGGAGTCCATGCGCAAGCGGAAGGGGCTGCAGGAGATCTGAGATTTACGAGGGTTCGACTCCCCACTGCTATACCTTTGGAGAGCTTATACGAACTCAAGTCATACGCTTGAACACACTTCTTCCACGGTAATGCTCGGCTGATACTGAGTATTCTGCAGCTGCACGCCAACCCGCTCAAACACCTGTTTTCTGTTTTAGCGGCGTCCATTCCCAGAATCTTCGCAGTAGCCCTGTCGGGTGTCTTCAGGCCCAGAATCAAATCGATGGTGGTGCTTTTGCCTGCTCCGTTGTGCCCCAGCAGCGCAAAGACCTCGCCCTTCTTGACCGCAAAGGACAGCGCGTCCACTGCCTTGCGGTCTCCAAAGGATTTTGTCAGATTTTTTACGCAAATGGATGGTTCCTTCATATCAAAAATCCTCCTTGCTTTTCTTTACAGGGAGGATTCTACCATCTCCCCTTAGGGGGAGAGTCAAGTGGTTTTTTCATTATGGCAAGGGAAATACATCCAGTATTCCCGCATTTTTCATACTTTCGCTTGTGCCAAAATCTCTCGCCGAATCTCCTTGCCCCATTATGCGGTGCTGCCATTATTTTGAAAAAAGTCAACAAACCCGTTATTTTGATATTCTGTTTCATTTGTAAACAGAACCCCCTTTGTGATTTCCCAGGCAGCTTTCACCGTGAAATGTACAAGCTTTCCTGCAAAAGGCTTCCTATCGTTCGGTAGGATAAAGCTCAAAACGGAGCAGCCGTGCCCGGGCGGACACAGCCGCAGCGCATTCCAAACGGAAAGGAACCCGTTGCCTGTAGCTGGAATTTGACAATTTATTTCCTTCCAACAATTACTACATGATTACTGGCACCCAACAGCGATTTTTCTCTACATATACTGTAATGATAATCGCACCATATTTTGAACTGCTCGTCATTCCATCCATCGATCCTATTGGAGAAGTGTGCGGCCGCGCCATCTTGGGCAAAGTGTTCCAGCACTTCCATTCCATGCATACGATACAGGGCTTCCATTTCTTCTGCTGTCGAATAATAGGTGTCTGTCCAGAAGCATTTTTCGTCATCATGGTGAAGAACGCCTGTTCTGGTTATCTGCTGTGCGAGTTTTGCATCCACGAAATAATCGTTTTGCATAGCGACATACTGAAAAACAAAATACCTCGGAATGTAAGATGTAATCAGCAGACCGCCCTTTTTCAATACTCTCAATGATTCCCGAAAACATTTTTTTCTGTCATCTTCATTTATTAAGTGATAGAACGGCCCCATGTTCAACACTACGTCAAAGCTTTCATCTTTAAAGATGCTCATATTTGTTGCATCTAAGACGCTTGCTTCCATTTCATAGGGTTTGGTGCTTACAATGTTTTTGATAATTTCTATGTGTCGGGGTGTAATGTCGGTGGCGGTTACTTCATGACCCTTGTCAGCAAAATGAAAAGCATATATTCCGGTTCCCGCAGCACAGTCCAGAATCTTTTTCTTATCGGTTATGAATTCGTCCAAAACCCTGACGGTGGTTAAGAATTCGATTCTGCGAGCGTTGTTTGTGGATAATCTTTCCTCCTCCTTGTAGTTTTCGTAACTTTCAATAACATAATTCCTCATAATAAACCCCCGTCAAATTCTAATTTGCTGGTTTGTCTCACGGCAGGGATCTCACTTCTGATAGACCCTGAAAAACTGCTGAATATGCCGGCTTACCGGTTCCATGACTTCCGATTCCCGTTCCGGTTCCCGGTCGCAGAGGTTAATCCACACGGCAATGGGCCTGATTCATGGATGACCGGCTTCCCCCGGTGTCTCAAGAAAATCCCTCCGGTACTGGGAAGGTGTGACGCCCTCTGACTTTTTGAACACCTTTGTAAACACCCGGTAATCCCCATAACCCGACTGCTCCGCCACCTCCGCGATGGAAAGAGAGGTGGAAAGCAGCAGCTTTTTGGCCTTTTCCATGCGGATATTGGTCAGGTAGGCCAGAAAATTCACCCCGATTTCACTCTTGAACAGCTGGCTGATATACTGAGGGTTCAAATAGAACTGCTCGGCCAAAACGGACAGGCTGATTTCCTCCGCCAGATGCTCCTGCAGATACCGGGTAATGCCGGTGATGGTCCGCTCCTCCTGCTTCTCTGGTTCCGCCGCCACCGATACCCGCTGCTCAAACAGGGAGATTTTCAGATTGTCAATACAGGTTCCAAACTCCTCGTAGTTTACAGGCTTCAGGATATAGTCCGTGATCTGCAGGCGCAGCGCCTCCCGGCAGTAGGAAAAGTCGTCATAGCCGGATACAATCACAAAGGCAGCGTTCGGGTGCTTCAGACGGCTGAGCTGGATGACCTTCAGGCCGTTCATGATGGGAATGTTGATATCCATAATGACGATATCCGGGCGCAGCGTATCGATCTTTGCCAGCGCCTCCATACCGTCCGCTGCTTCACCCACCACCTCGCAATCGTGGGCTTCCCAGTCAAAGAGCCGCTTAAAGCCCTCGCGAATCATGATTTCATCATCCACCAGCAACACACGCAGTTTATTCATTGTACATCCTCCTTCATAGGCAGCAGCAGATGGGCCGTCACGCCAAGCGTGGGATTCTCCGTGTAAGATAGGCCGTATTCCGGGCCGCATAGCAGCTTGATCCGTTTCTGCACATTCAGAATGCCAATGCTGTTCCCTTCCAGCTTGGCCGGCTGTTTGGCAAAGTTAAGAAGCATCTGGTCGATGGCGGCTTTCTTGCCTTCCGCAAAGCCGCTGCCGGTATCACTGACCAGAATTTCCATCCGGTGATCCTGCGTTTTCCGGGCCGAGATAAGCACCTGGCCCCGGTAGCCTTTGTTTTTCAGGCCGTGAAGAAGGCTGTTCTCCACAATGGGCTGGAGGATGAAATTGGGCACCTGCATTCCGCCCAGATCGGGGTCAATATCATACTCGCATTGCAGCTCCGGATAACGATAACACATCAGCTCCATGTAGGCCTCCAGCAGCTCCAGTTCGTCGTCCAGAGATACCATAGGCCTGTCCACCTTGACGCTGAGCCGGAAAAAGTCTACCAGACGCATGAGAAGATCCGCCACCTTTTTGTCTCCGTTCAGCTGGGCCTGAATGCGGATGGTGTCCAGCGTGTTGTAAAGGAAATGGGGGTTCACCTGACTTTTTAAGTACAGCATGGACATCTTCTGCTCTGTCAGTTCGGCCCGGAGAATATCGGGGTTTTCCAAAGTCAGATAGAACGACAGTGTCATCAAAGTAATGCCCATACCGCTGATGAGCCAGGCGTGGTTCAGCCCCTGCATGGCGCAGACAGTAACCTCAATGAGCAGCGCCGCGCCAATGGCACGCTTCTTTTTCTGATCGATCTGCTTCCAGTTTACAGCCAAAAGTCCGGCGCACAGCAGCAGGTAGAAGGCGACACCCCCATAGGGGACCAGCATATACGGCCCCGAGGAATAATTCCCCTCCGGTGCCACCGTGTAGGAGATCGGCAGCAGAAAATTGCCCAGCTCCGCCACAGCCAGAAAGATTCTGGCAGGCCCGTCCAGCCGCCGGGGCTTCCCGGTCTCCTCCTCCACCAGAATGGCAATATACTGATAGAACAGATAGATCACCAGCACCATACTGCCCAGAAACAGCCTGTGAACAGCATCGTTCAAAAGCCTCGGTACGGTCTCCAAATGATACACTGTGTAAACAGTGACGCCGTCCAGCACCAGATTGATCAGTGCAGCAACCAGCAGGGCAGAAAACGTCCTGTGCAGCGGCGTGTTCTTTCGCCCGGCGGAAAAATACACATTGGCAACAAAGGCCAGAACCATGAACAGCGCAATCTCCATTCGCAGCATACAGTTTCCCCCTTTGCTATGATTATAAAGGTTTCCGTTGAAAAGGGATAGGTCGATAACCTATCTGATTGTGTCAGTTCTTCAGTTATTTCGGGATCAATATATAAAAGTACCGGAGATTTGCAGCGATGTCAATGTTTTAATACTATTATCTGATAAAACCATTTGGTTTTATCAGATAGACACCGCCTGACGGCGTTGTCGTTTCTGAGATTTTCAAGATAGAAAATCTCAGAAACCCGTCTCATTATGATCTTCATATAGAAAACTTCAATTTGTCCCAAATTAAAGTTTTCTATTGAATATCAGTATAATAAGAAAAACGCCGCCGCGGCTTGCCTGTGTCAGGCAGACTGCGGCGGCGAATGGGGCGGGATTTCGTTACTCCTCTGTAACGCGCTCACAGAAGACAACATATCTGTGGTCGTTATGTCCCAGAGGATGGCAGGTAATCAGTGTCACCAGATCTCTTCCCTCCTGAATCAGCAGGCTGCCGACATCCGATGGATCGATTACCATGGTCTCTTTAACCTCATAGACCAGCTCTTCCTTAAAATTCTCAATGATAACCCGGTCTCCCACCTCCAGAACTTCAATATTGCGGAACATTTCCTGCGTACTGGCACCGCGGTGGGCCGCCAGCACACAATTCGTATTCTCTCCGCCAATTGGGTAGGAGGTTTCCGTCAGGTGAACCGCCCCAACGCGCATATTGTCAACAGTCGCGCCAAGAAGGATCGGCAGCACAACATTCATCTTTTCAATTGTGATATAGCCGATGATATTGTCTCTCAATCCATATCGGCTCAGATCCACCGCTACCTGCTCATAGGCAAAGGGGTCCGTCAGCCGGTCCTGATGGTTTTCAAACAGCCTTTCATTCTCCTTCTGAAGGCAATCATACAGTTCCTGCAGTACCGGACTCAGAGCCGTCTCCGTTTCCTCGCCCGCCTCCCCATCCGGGTTCACAACGGGGGTTTCCGCCAGAAAAGCTTCCTTCTGATTCTGAATCTTGTGTTCATAGAGCGCGTTGGTCACTTTCGGGAGTAAATAAACCGCCGCCCCCAGCAGAATCAGCGCCAGCCCCAATACCAGAGGCAGCACTCCGTTTCCTTTTTTTTGCTTCTGATTACCCACGATGCTTTCCTCTTTTCTTCCCGGTAAACAATATCAGCACGATGATCACCAGCAGTACGCAGCCCAGTATCACGCCGATCCGGGTCATATTCTGATCCAGCCCATGATATACCACATGGATCGCCGGTTCTACAGAAACCGGCGCCGCTTCCGAATGGTATTCTGTTCTGTGTCCTCGAACCAGAAGCCGGTGCGTATTAACCGCATAAGGTGTGCAGGTAACCAGGGTTACCAAATCCTCCCCCTCTACCACGGATATGTTCTCCAATTCCTCCGGGAGCACAACGGTAATCCGGTCAACCTCATAAGCCAGCGTCTCACCCAGCACGCAGATATAGAACTCGTCTCCGGGTTCCAGTTCGTCCAGGCGTGTGAACATTTCCGCATGGGGCAGCCCCCGGTGCCCGGATATGACACAATGCGTGCTTTCCCCTCCGATCGGCAGATGGGTCTGTTCAATATGCCCGGCGCCTTTCTGAAGGGCTTCCTCATCGCACCCATGAAAAATCGGGAGATTCACATAGATTTTCGGAATGCGCAGATAGCCCATAACGCCATCTCCGGCGATGTTCAGTACTTCCATATAGTTTTTTGGCAGTACATATCCCGTTCCGGGCAGGAACGGATACTGAACCGGATTGCCGGACAGGCTGTTATTATAGGTTCTGGCCCGCTCCCATTCTGCATCCATTTTCTCCACATCCAGCTCTGTACTGGTCTGAATGTAATTTTCGATAACGGTGGCCTGATCGCGCTCCGCCATGTAGTTTGCCAGGGTCGGATAGAAGAAGACGGCGGAGCCGCCGAAAATCAAGAGCAGCGCAAACACCAGCAGCGGCCAGAGGGGTGCTTGCTTCTTCGCAGAATCTTGCTTCTTTGTCAGATGCAGTTCCTCCCTTCTTATGCGTTTTGGGCGGGTTTCCCCGCCCAAAGCTCTGTCTTATCTGGATTTTCCAAAGCGTTTCCGGAGGAACACCGCAACCAGCAGAACACCGCTGCCCATGAGCACAA
>OBLI01002948.1_pt1 | contig 13721 bp, 11 predicted proteins | sample 1519701 | NCBI WGS metagenome assembly OBLI01 (sample SAMEA3663005, study PRJEB22513) | pig gut metagenome | biome: pig gut; feature: pig-associated habitat; material: faeces | place: France | collected 2012 | reverse complement strand
TACACAGCCTGTCTTAAAATCATAAATGCGATTTGCATTTCTTCTGGTATCATCGCTAATACCAAGACAATAGCAAAGTGCCTTGTGGTACACATCCTGATACCGTACCTCTTTCAATTTTTCATAGTAGAATTTCTCATGTGCTTCGCTAATAAAAATAATATCCTGGGCTTTTTCAGCTCCTGCTCCTAACGCTGTACTATTCATGTTCCTTTCCTCCACTTCATAATTTTTTGACAATAACGCAAAAAAGGACACTTCTCTAAAATTTCTTTTAGAAAAATGTCCTTATAGTACAAAATATTAACTTGAACTGACTCGATTTTAATTTAAAATCGTTTATTTTAACCCTTTAAGACAGGTTATTTTGTCGTACTCTTGTCGTACCATACAATTTCAAAGTCCGCAAACCCTCATAAACACTGGGTTTATTTGTCCAATGACTTCATCGTCGGGAACAGTAATACATCACGGATCGCCGGTGAATCTGTCAGTAACATTACCAGACGGTCGATTCCGTAACCGATTCCACCGGTTGGCGGCATTCCGACTGCAAGGGCATTTAAGAAGTCCTCGTCGGTGTGGTTTGCTTCCTCATCGCCTGCTGCAAAGGCTGCATCCTGTGCGGCAAAACGCTCTCTCTGATCGATCGGATCATTTAACTCGGAATATGCGTTACACATCTCCCAGGTATTGATAAAGAGCTCAAAACGCTCTACCTTCTCCGGATCGGATGGCTTCTTCTTGGTTAATGGTGAGATTGCAAGCGGATGATCCATAACGAAGGTAGGCTGGATCAGCTTCTCCTCGCAGAACTCTTCGAAGAAGAGATTGATGATGTCACCCTTGGTGTGACGGTCTTCGTATTCTACATGATGCTCATCCGCAAGTGCCTTGGCTGCTGCATCATCTGCAACGGTATCAAAATCGATACCGGTATATTTCTTAATACAGTCATTCATGGTGATACGCTCGAATGGCTTTCCAAAGTCGATCTCCATGCCATTGTATGTGATCTTGCTTGTACCACATACAGTCTCAGCAAGGTAACGGAACATGCTCTCGGTCAGTTCCATCATGCCCTCGTAATCGGTGTATGCCTGATATAACTCCATCAGGGTGAATTCCGGGTTATGACGGGTATCAACACCCTCGTTACGGAAAACACGGCCGATCTCATAGACACGCTCTAAGCCGCCGACGATTAGTCTCTTTAAGTATAACTCTAAGGAAATACGAAGCTTTACGTCCTCGTTTAATGCGTTGTAATGGGTATCAAAAGGTCTGGCTGCTGCTCCACCTGCGTTAGAAACCAACATCGGTGTCTCAACTTCCATGAATCCTCTGTCGTCTAAGAAGTTACGGATTTCTTTGATGATCTTAGAACGCTTTACGAAGGTTGCCTTTACGTCCTCGTTCATGATCAGATCCACATATCTCTGACGATATCTGGTATCTGTATCTGTCAGTCCGTGATATTTTTCCGGAAGGATCTGTAAGCTCTTTGCTAAAAGTGTAACAGATTCTGCATGGACAGAGATCTCACCTGTTTTTGTCTTAAATACCTTACCCTTGATTCCAAGAATATCACCAACGTCATATTTCTTGAAGTCCTTGTAGGAATCTTCACCGATCTCATCACGGGCAACATATGCCTGGATACTGCCCTTTAAGTCCTGCACATTGCAGAAAGATGCCTTACCCATGACACGCTTGAACATCATACGTCCTGCAATGCTTACTTCCTGTCCTTCCATGGAATCAAAGTTATCCTTGATGTCCATACTGTGACATGTCACATCATATTTTGTAATCTGAAAAGGATCCTTTCCCTCTGCCTGAAGGTTCTCAAGCTTTTCACGACGAACCTTAAGAAGCTGGTTTACATCCTGTTCCTGAACATTCTTTTGTTCTTCCATCTTCATTCTCCTCTAATTTGATCTCTGGATCTCTAATACCTTATACTGGATCACACCAACCTGTGTCTCTACCTCAACGATGTCTCCCTTTACATGACCGATTAAAGCCTTTCCAACCGGTGACTCATTAGAGATCTTGCCCTTTAAGCTGTTTGCCTCGGTAGAACCAACTAATTTATATTCATACTCATCGCCAAATTCCATATCAAGGATCTTGATCTTACATCCGATGTTGATCTTGTCGAGATCTACCTCATCCTCAACAACGACTTCTGCATTCTTAAGGATCTTCTCGATCTGCTCGATTCTTGCTTCTATATCACGCTGTTCGTCCTTTGCTGCATCGTACTCTGCGTTCTCGGACAAATCGCCCTGCTCTCTTGCTTCTTTGATCTTCTGAGCGACTTCTTTACGTTTTACAATCTTTAAATCCTGTAATTCGTTTTCCAGCTTCTGTAATCCTTCGTAGGTCAAAATGTTTTTCTTATCCATACTGACTGTTCCTTCCCTTGATTAATTTTCGTAAAATTCACGTTCGAATCTGTCCGGATACGATGATACGTCCTGTTTTATCGCCCCTTTGACAATCACAGTATTATACCCGATAGGCACGCTAATGTCAAGATTTTCGGCAATTTGCCAAGGTTTCTTGTAGATTGGAAGATAGATGATATCCTCCTGTAAAAAATCTGTTTTCATCTGCCTGCCATATTCAAAATCAAGCACCAGACCATCTGGCATGATTCTGTCATTTTCCTTCGGTGCAAGTACCACGATCAGGCCATATTCCTGTAACATCCGCTTTGCAAAATCAGAAAAATACTCCGGCCGCTTCGTATAGATCACAAGATGATTCAGTCCGTCTGTGATCTGACAGAGTGCTTCTAGTATCTGTCCGTCGACGTATTCCCTGATAGTTTCTTCTTCCCGGTTCCATTCAAAACCGGTCAGATCATTGTCATTTTCAAATATTGCATCGGAATCGGTATCCGGTTCGTCCTTCCCCGGCTCTGGTATCTCACGCAGTTCCCGGTCGATCAAAACCATATGCATATCCCGGTAGGACAACCCACGGTTCTGTAACAGGCACTCGATAACCGCCCGCAGGTAACAGACTGCTTCATTTTCTACCTTTTTTTCGTCTGCCTCCTGTTCGTTTTCTATCTCAGACATCCTATCTGCCTTTGGCAGAACCCCGGATTCTGAAAAAAAGCACCTTAGCATGCGGGATTTCGCAAGCCAGCTACTGATCTTTCCCATATAAAATATGCCTTTTTCCTATCCTTATGCCTGTCGTTCTTATTTTATACGTTTTCTCTTTTCGATTGATCCTGCAATGCAATCATACCGGATGCTTTTTTATCTTCTGTGGATTCTTATGCTTCCCGCAGCAATCCCTGATTTTTCTCCACAAATGCATCCAAAAGTGCCTTCAAGTCGTCGTAGGATTCTACTTCATTGATCTTTCCACGCAGCTTTGCCGCATGTTTGTAGCCGCTGGTATACCATGCCGCATGCTTACGCATCTCACGGATTCCCATCACAGGTCCCTTGAATTCGATCTGCATTCTCGTGTGGCGGAGTACCATCTCGACCATTTCTTCGACAGGTGGCGGCGCAAGCGGTTCACCGGTCTGAAAATAATGATTGATCTGTGCAAAGATCCATGGGTTGCCCTGTGCGCCTCTGCCGATCATAAATCCATCGCAGTTCGTCTGCTTTTTCATTGCGATCGCATCCTGTGCGGTTAAAATGTCGCCATTTCCGATGACCGGAATATGCACTGCCTCTTTGACCTGTCTTATGATGTCCCAGTCTGCCTTACCGGAGTAATACTGTTCTCTGGTACGTCCGTGCACCGCGATCGCTGCTGCGCCGGATGCTTCAGCGACCTTCGCCATCTCGACCGCATTGATATGGGCATCATCAAAGCCCTTGCGGATCTTGACCGTGACCGGCTTTTTGATCGCCTTTGCAGTTGCCTCAATGATCTTCCCTGCAAGAACGGGATTCTTCATAAGTGCCGAACCGTCGCCGTTATTTACAACCTTAGGTACCGGACAGCCCATATTGATATCTAAAATATCAAAGGGGCGTTCCTCGATTTTTTTTGCCATCTCACTCATGATCTCAGGATCTGACCCAAACAGCTGTAAGGACACCGGATTTTCTCTCGGATCGATCGCAAGCAGGCTCTCGGTGTTCTTATTGTTGTATAAGATACCCTTGGCACTGACCATCTCCATACAGAGCAGGCCTGCACCCTGTTCCTTGCAAAGCACACGAAATGGCAGGTCTGTTACCCCTGCCATTGGTGCTAGTATTAAGTTATTTTCAATTGTTACGTTTCCAATTTTCATACTAAAATCTGCCCTGTCTGTTCTACCGGTTCTGTTTCTCATAGATCAGGCGCATGCCGTGTAAGGTAAGATCCTTATCATAGATCGTAATGCAGTCTGTTTCCTCTGCAATGATACGTCCAAGTCCACCGGTTGCAACAACCTTTACATCTGAAAGTCCGGACTCACGGATCATATTTTTTACAATGTATTCCGTCTGACCGATCTGACCATAGACCAGACCTGCCTGCATACTGCTGATCGTCTCTCTTGCAAGGATCGTTGATGGCTTGCGGATCTCGATCTCAGGAAGCTTTGCTGCATCCTCCCAGAGTGCCTTGGCAGAAATGCGGATACCCGGTGCCGTAACGCCTGCAAAAAAGTCTCCGTCCTTGTTCACAAAGTCGTAGGTGGTCGCTGTTCCAAAGTCAAGTACAAGTACAGGGCCGCCATAAAGCTCGTATGCACCTACTGCATCCACAATACGGTCTGCACCGATCTGGCGTGGATTCTCAGAAGTGATACGGATACCGGTCTTTACGCCCGGTTCTACGACAAGCGGCTTAATATCAAAATACTTGATCAGCGCGCTGCACAGTGAATGCATGACATTCGGTACAACCGATGATACGATCGCATCCTTAATCTCATCTGCTGCTACATGGTTATGCTCTAAGAGGTCTCTTACGACCATTCCGTACTCATCTGAGGTACGCTGCATCTTCGTTGTCATACGGAAGGTTGTTACCAGTTCACTTTTATCAAATACACCTACCGTAATATTGGTATTTCCTACATCTATTGCAAGTATCATTTCCTCTTCCTCCTGCTTTTATTCCTCTTCTGAAAAGACCTCTCCTAAAAAAAAGACCTTGTAATACATCTCTAAAGACTCTAACAATTCTGCTTTTTCCCGCTGGATCTGCTTAATCTTTAAGACACTGCCGATCTCGTCATAACAGAAATCGCCTTCGTTACAGTCTGTACGCAAAAGCAGATGTCCTTCCTTGTCGTATACCATCTGGAAAGTTCCACCGATATCCTCTGTATATAAGACACACAATATCTTCAGATCTTCCTTGATCCCTTCCGGAAGACCTGCGAATTCCTCATTCAGATAGAACTTTTTCGTATAAGCACTCGAACCACATAAAATGATCTCGTCCTGATTTGTTTCCTGCATCCTGTTACCTGTTCCTTTTCTATTTTCGTCTGCTATACATAGCCATAAATTCCGCGGACAGAAACCTCACCGGAAGATACTTTTTCCACTCCGTGCTCTGTTTCTACCAGCAGTTCTCCACGATCTGTGATTCCTCTTGCAGTTCCCTCAAACGGCTGCTTCGGATCAAGGACACGCACCGACTTGTCCTTGTTTGCAAGATACCGGTTGTATTCTTCCGATAACAGGGACAGATCCTGTGTCTGTATAAAAAGATCGTAGTATGTTTCAAATTCTTCCCATATCGCCTCGATCAGTTCCGCACGCTTGATCTTCTTCCCTGTTTCTAACAGAATCGATGATGCCATCGCAGCGATCTCATCCGGGAAATTCTTGTTATGGACATTGATACCGATTCCGATGATGATATGGTTGATATAATCGATCTGCATGCTAAGTTCGGTTAAGATACCACAGATTTTTTTCCCATTCAGCACAATATCATTCGGCCATTTGATCGCCGGCTTTTCTCCGGTCAGACGCTCAATTCCCTTCGTAACCGCAAGTGCTGCTACCAAAGTCAGCATGGAAGCATTGGCGATCTCGATCTCAGGCTTTAATAACAATGTCATAAAAATACCGGTGTTGGCGGGGGACTCCCAGGCTCTTCCTCGTCGTCCCTTTCCTGCCTCCTGACGGTCTGCCACAACAAGCGCACCATGCACTGCACCTTCCTCGGCAAGGTGGTTCGCCTGTGTATTCGTGGAATCGATTACATCATAGTAATAGACCTGTGATCCGACCCATTTTGTCTTTCTCAGACTCGTTATCTCATTTGCGCTTAACACATCCGGAGAAGAAACAATGTGATACCCGCGGTTGTTGACCGCTTCGATCTCATAGCCATCCTTTTTTAACTGGTTGATCGCTTTCCAGACTGCCGTCCGCGAAACGCCAAACCGCTCACACAGCTCCTGCCCGGATACATATCCGTCTGTTTCCCGCAGAGCAGCTAATATTTCTGCCTTCATATGAATAACCATGCCTTTCTCTCAGTCTGAAAATTTCTACTTTTCACACTATGCATCCTCTAAGGTTGCAAGCATAACCGCCTTGATCGTATGCATACGGTTCTCTGCCTCATCGAATACAACGGACTGGCTGCCTTCGAATACCTCATCGGTTACTTCCATCTCTGTCAAACCGAATTTCTCATGGATCTCACGTCCGATTCCGGTCTCAAGGTCATGGAATGCCGGTAAGCAGTGCATAAAGATCGCGCTGTCTTTTGCATTTGCCATTGCTGCTGCATTGACCTGATACGGAAGAAGATCATGGATACGCTCTTCCCAGACTTCCGCCGGTTCTCCCATAGATACCCATACATCGGTATAGAGAACGTCTGCATCCTTTGTGCCTTCCTTCACGTCCTCAGTCAGTGTGATCGTTGCACCGGTTGTCTTTGCAACTTCGTTGCAGTAATCGACTAACTTCTGATCCGGGAAATACTTCTTTGAAGTACATGCAACAAAATGCATGCCAAGCTTTGCACAGGTTACCATCAGGGAGTTACCCATATTGTAACGCGCATCGCCCATATATACGAACTTCAGTCCCTGTAGTCTGCCGAGATGCTCACGGATTGTTAACATATCTGCAAGCATCTGTGTCGGATGAAACTCGTTTGTCAGGCCGTTCCATACCGGAACACCTGCATACTCTGCAAGCTGTTCTACGATCTCCTGTCCGTAGCCACGATATTCGATACCGTCAAACATTCGTCCTAATACACGGGCTGTATCCTTGATGCTCTCCTTTTTGCCGATCTGTGATCCGCTTGGATCAAGATAAGTTACGTGCATGCCAAGATCATGTGCTGCCACTTCAAAGGAGCAGCGTGTTCTTGTACTGGTCTTTTCAAAAATAAGTGCAATGTTTTTACCGATCAGGCTGTCATGTAAGATGCCCTGTTTCTTTTTTGCCTTAAGCTCTGCTGCCAGATCGATCAGATATAAGATCTCTTCCGGTGTGTAATCCATCAGTTTTAAAAAATTACGTCCCTTTAAATTCATTTCTGACTCCGTTCCTGTGTGTCCTCACACATCTTCTGCTATTGTTCATGATTCAGAGATATGTACCAAAAAGGGCTGTCACACAAGCGTGGCAGCCCCATTCATTCTCTGTGTGTTAAGTTGTATTGTAATACTATTTCTGCTCGGTTGCAACTTCTGTAACAGATTTTACCAATCCGGCAACTCCCTGGATCTCGGATGGGATGATGATCTTCGTTGCTTTTCCGTCGGCTGCCTTTGCAAATGCCTCTAAGCTCTTAAGCTGTAATACGGCTGCATCCGGTGCTGCTTCCTTTAAGAAACGGAGTCCGTCTGCATTCGCCTGCTGGATCTTTAAGATCGCATCTGCCTGACCTTCTGCTTCGCGGACGGTTGCTTCCTTTTTCGCTTCTGCACGGAGGATTGCTGCCTGTTTCTCTGCTTCTGCATCGAGGATTGCTGATTCCTTCTTACCTTCTGCAACAAGGATCGTTGACTTCTTCTCACCTTCTGCACGAAGAATTGCTTCACGTCTCTCACGCTCTGCCTTCATCTGCTTCTCCATCGCATCCTGGATAGCCTTTGGCGGGATAATGTTCTTTAACTCTACACGGTTTACCTTGATTCCCCAAGGATCCGTTGCAACATCTAAGGATGCACGCATCTTCGTATTGATCGTCTCACGGGATGTAAGTGTCTCATCTAATTCAAGATCACCGATGATGTTACGAAGTGTAGTTGCAGTCAGATTCTCGATCGCCATGATCGGGTTCTCCACACCATATGCAAACAGCTTCGGGTCTGTGATCTGGAAATAAACAACAGTATCAATCTGCATGGTTACGTTATCCTTGGTGATTACCGGCTGTGGCGGGAAGTCTACGACCTGCTCCTTTAACAGCACTCTTTTGGCAATACGGTCGATAAACGGTGCTTTGAAATGGATTCCAACACCCCAGGTTGCAAGATAGCCGCCCAGACGCTCGACAACGACTGCATGTGCCTGTGGAACGATCTTAATACAAGACACAAGGATTGCTAAAATTACTACTACAAGTACAATTACTGCAAGAATTCCTAATTCTGGCATATCATTTCCTCCAATCATTTTGTCTATACAGTTTTTACTTTTGACTAAACAATATTCTACTATACCTGTTATTAGAATACAATCAAATTTTATTATTCTGCGATTTCTGCATAATACATATTGTTCTGGATATGTAAGGAAAGGCTTTCTGTGTACTTGGAGAATTTCCAGGATCCGTTTATCTTCTTCATGATATAGCTTGGGCTCTGATTTACCTTTGCCCAGAAATATATGACATCATCGTCCTGAAGAAGCGATGTATCAAAGTTATTTTCCAGATATTCCCGTTCCCTTGCTGCCAGATCCGTTGTGCTGTTTTTCAGATTACCGTATACTTCACGATATTTTACATCATAATTCTCATTTGCTTTTAACAGGATCGTATCTGCATCCTCCATGGAAACAGAATCAATACTGTAATCCATGATAGATTCTTCTTCCACGTTTGCGAAACCACCGGACACCTGTTTTTTCATCTGCCACTGGATTGACCATTCATCATCCGCATCTACTGTATTATCCACATACTGCTCAAGCCTGTTATAATTATGGTCATTCATATCCAGAATATAATTTCTTAAATAATCGCCTAAGATCGTATCTAACAGTTCATTCTGTGGATTCATATTGATCGTGGTTTCTCCGCCAATGGTATCATTCTGCACGTATACATTGACATCCTCCGCATCCAGATTCTTCGATGCTTCTGTCTGATACTCTACCACATAGTATTCCTTCATCTTGCGGTATATCTGCTCATAAAACTCATTCATCTCTGAGCTGAACTGACTCAGATTTTTAAATTCTCCACCGGAAGTTTCTGCGATTCTTGCAAGTGCCTGATCTTCCAAGGCATTGCTTTCATCTCCGATACGTATAATAAATACCGGTATCTGATATCTGGAAACCACATTGATCACATCATCGATCCCATTGTAGCTTCCGACATCCATTCCATCCGTAAATGCCATGACACATTTTGCGCCTTCCTGTCCGGATGCATCCTGTACGCCATAGATGATCGCATCGTACAGCTTCGTCTGGCCTGTTGCAGAATAACCGTCAATCGTATTGTTCAGGGCACCTAGATCATCTGTAAAATATCCGTTTTTTTCAATCTCACTGTTAAATTGCGTCAGCTTGACCATATCGCCTGCGGAAAACTGCACCGTGGCAAGAAAATTCTTCATAATACTTTTTGCAGACTGCAGATTGTCCCCTTTCATACTTCCACTTGTATCTGCTAACAGATTGATATTCAATCGTTCATTTTCATTCATAAGAACGGCTTTATCGACCTGTCTTTTTACATAGTCCGCATTATTGGCTGCCTTTTCGGATATAAAGAACATATGATTTGCCAGATTTTTGATCACCTGTTTATTTCCAGAATCTCTTACATCCAGATACAGACGTACAACCGGATACTGTGTCAGATCCTTCTGTGTCACCGTAACGTCATAACCACTTTTCTTCTGACCGGCATCCTCGATCTCCTGTTCCCAGTCCGAGTAAAAATCTTTTAATGTGGTATAGTCCTGATTCTGAAAGTAATCCTGTGCTTTCTTGGCATAACCTGCAAGTGTTGTCCGCTGCTCATTGGATGCAAAATCAGGGATTTTTTCTTTTAATTCCTCAATCTTTTTCTTTGCCTCTTTGTCTAGCTTTTCCACAATCTTATCCTGCAGATCCAGCAGATCAGACATCAGATCGATCTGCTTATCATAATCGCTTTCATCTGCATCTTCCAATTTTTCGATATATTTATCCAGCTCAGCCTTTTCCTTGTCGTCCAGAATATATTTTTCAAACTTATCCTTCATATATTCGCACCATTTTTTTATGGACTTATGCTCTGCCAGGATCTTTTTTATTTTTTCCTTCTTCTCATCCTCGATTCGCTTTAATACGTCCGTCCGGAACTGCTTCCATTCCTTTACCAGCTGTATCTGTTCCTTATAATCCCGCTCACCTAAGTCCTTTGCACGATCTGCATAATCAGAAAGCTTCTTTTTCTCATCATCGGTCAGTTCCAGTGCATCTAAAACCTTTTCAGTCTTATCAAACCATTCTCCCGCAGTTGCACAGTCATCGATCAGGACACTTAATTCTTTTTTCAGCTGCTGCTGATCATACACATACTTTCCGGCAATTCCACCCGCAATTGCTACTACAAGAATCACAATCGGAACTATGATCTTCCAGAGTGCCTTTTTCTTTGGATTCTTTTCCAGCTTATTTCCACACTGTATGCAAAAATTACTGTCCTCCGTATTTTCTGTTCCACATTTCTTACATTTCATCTTCCGTTTCTCCCTCTGTTTTTATTTTGGTATATAACTTCAAAAAGAACGTTCCTGCAGATCATTTCCGCAAAAACGTTCTTATCTTTTTCATTAAATGTGAATGTCAAAAAATGCCTGACATCTTAATAAAATACATGGTTACCGATCACAACACCGGCCTGACCGGAACTTGCACGACGGAAACAGGTCGCTCCACCTGTGTTATCATATCCGCCAAGTGCCTGCTGTGCTGCCTGAAGACAGCTTCCGCTTACACCAGATGCAGCTACTGCTGCCACACTTCCGCTTCCTGCCGGTGTAAACTGTCCTGCATCATAGATCACACCGTAGATGGAAGATGGATATACACCACTTCTTAAACGGTTCATAACTACTGCGCCGACTGCAACCATTCCTTCGTATGGCTCACTTCCTGCCTCACACTGGATCAATGCTCCAAGAAGTGTTACATCATCACAGGATGCGCTGACTGCTGCATTCTGTGTAACGGAAGATGCCGCCTTCTGCGCCTGTGCTGCCTTTTTCGCCGCTTCTTCCTCTGCAATTCTTGCAAGCTCAGCCTGCTCCTCTTCAATCGTAATCGCAGAACCGTAATTCATTGCTACGGTTACATACTCAGCCTTTACATAAGCGGTACTTCCATTATAATCAATGACTACCCAGCCGTCTGCTGTCTCTGCATCTGTCTTAACGGTCAGCTTATCGCCTTCTACGGCTGATCCGTATACTTCGGAATCCTCACTCGGTGCAACTCTTTCTCTGAGTCCGCTTGTCACAACAGTTGCCTGTGTCTTGCAGATCTGTTTTGCAAGATTCAACGCATCTGTTCCTGTTACACAATACTCAGCCTTAGCAAATCCATCTACGTTTCCGGATACAATATGAAACCATCCGTCTAATGTCTCTGTGATTTCTGCGCGGTCACCACGGCGAAGCTTACCAACGATCTCTGAATTCTCATCCGCTGCGGAACGTACATTTAAGGATACGTCCACATTCGCCATCAGCTTGTTGCTCCATTCCTGTTCCTCTGCTGTAAGCTGTGGTTCTTCCGGTTCAGCCTCTTCCTGTACTGCCTCTGCAACCGTGACCGTGTCTGCCTTTTCTCTGCTGACTGTTTCAGCCTTTAACATTTCTTCTGTTGCTGCCTGTGTGTTTACAAGTTCTCCGATCACACCGGCAACCCCCTTTGTAGTTACAACAACGTCCGCAGTCTGACCTGCTGCTATCTGAGTAGCCTTTGCATCTGTTCCAACTGCTGTGACTGCAGTAACAACGGCAAGCATTCCTGCAACGATGGTACTCTCAATCACCCTTTTGTTTAACCTCATAGAAACCTCCATAATATTTACTGATTTTGTCTGCTATTTAAGTAAGTATTACACGTATATTTTGAGTTTATGCATTTTTGTTACATTTATTACGATTTTGTTACAAGTGGAATTATAACAAAGCGTTCTTTATTTGTCAAGTTTCTGTACAATTTATCCATTTTATGCTATAATTTCCATACTTAATAATAAAATTACAACAGCACGATGTTGTAATACAAGGAGGATGGATTACATAATGAAGAAACACAGCAAGGAAAAGGTTCATAAAGGAACTGGGGGAGTTCTGAGATCTTTAAAATCCAAGGTCGTTGCAATGGTTCTTCTGGCGATTGCCATAACCGTTGCCAGTCTGCTTGTACTGGTCACTTCCATTGTCAACCGGAGTCTGACACAGACGATTGAGAATTATATGGAAGATGTCAGTTATATCACGGGACAGAATATTGATGCAGCACTTTCCCGAAGCGGTCCTGTCATTTTAAATGCAGATTATCTGAAAAGACTGATAGGCAATGTCAGCATCAATGGTGTAGATTCAAGTTATGCATATCTTGTTACCAGAGATGGTACCATGGTCTACCATCCACAGGAGGACAAGATTGGACAACCGGTGGAAAATGAAGTGGTCAAAGGTGTAATTGCTGATATGGAAGCAGGTAACGACATAGCCACACAGGCCGTCGTTTCTTATGATTTTCATGGTACAACTAAGTATGCAGCCTACTATGTAACAGCCGGTAAGGAAGCCGTTCTCGTAGTTTCCGCAGCCAAAGCGGACATGATGTCATCCCTTACCTATGTTTTTCAGGCATCCGTAATCTGTGGTGTGTTTATTTTTATTGTATGCGGCATTATTTCCTACTTTGCTGCTGCAAAAATGACAAAGCCACTTCTTGAAATCACCGCTGTTATCAACCGCTTCTCTACACTGAATCTCGCCGAAAGCCCGACTACACAGCGGATCAGCAAGCGTAAGGATGAGACCGGAGAGATTGCCCGTGCGATCGCTGTACTCAGACAGCAGCTTGCAGACATCGTATCACAGATCAAGGAACAGAGTGCAAAGCTTTATAATGCTTCCAATGAACTGGATCTGAATGCATCCCATACTTCTGAGACGGTTGGAAATGTAGAATCCGCAGTAAACGAGATTGCTACCGGAGCTACCAGTCAGGCTTCTGAGACACAAAAGGCAACCGATAACATCGTAGATATGGGTAATATGATCGAGCATACCAATACCAAGGTTGAGAACCTGAATGCAACTGCAGCCTTAATGAAGCAGTCCAGCGATGAAGCAAGCCAGACACTTACTGAACTGGATGCGATCAACCAGAAAGCGATCAAGTCCATCGACATTATATATGAACAGACCAATACGACCAATGCTTCTGCATTGAAGATCAAGGAAGCAACTACCCTGATCTCTTCCATCGCAGAAGAAACCAATCTGTTATCCTTAAATGCTTCGATTGAGGCAGCAAGAGCCGGAGATGCAGGAAGAGGATTCGCAGTCGTTG
>OBLI01002945.1_pt1 | contig 13728 bp, 13 predicted proteins | sample 1519701 | NCBI WGS metagenome assembly OBLI01 (sample SAMEA3663005, study PRJEB22513) | pig gut metagenome | biome: pig gut; feature: pig-associated habitat; material: faeces | place: France | collected 2012 | reverse complement strand
ATGATGTAACGGTCATCGTATGGCTCGTTGCTTGAGCATACCTTAGTAAGCTCGCCATGCAGGTGGATAACCTTTGTTGAGCCTGCCCTCTCATGCAGGTTGTCGACATTCTGCGTGATGACGCAAACATCGTACTTTTCCTCAAGGCTCTTTATGAGCTTATGGCCTTCATTAGGCTCAGCGGCATAGAGCTTCTTGCGTAGCATATTGTAAAAATTAGTAACAAGGGTTGGATCATTGAGCCATCCCTCATGCGATGCCACCTGGTCAACAGGATAGTTCTCCCACAATCCGTCGTTGCCGCGGAATGTTTTGAAGCCGCTCTCAACAGACATTGCTGCCCCGGTAAGAAAAACAATTTTCTTCTTCATACACCTATTGTTATTATCTGTCGGTTAAGACGAAAAGTGTCTTAACATTGCACAAAAATACTAATTTTTTGGAAATATAGATGTTTAAGAGAGATAAAAATAGTATCTTTGCACGATTTTTAATATAAAAGGTTATAAACAAGTAAACTATTTATGGATAAAGTAAGTTACGCTTTGGGAATAGGCATTGGCCGTCAGCTTGCTGACATGGGAGCCAACGACATCGTTACAGAAGATTTCGCAGCAGCAATGAAAGACGTGCTCACAGGTGCTCAGCTGCAGATTGACGAGACCGAAGCGCAGGCAATGGTGCAGGAATACCTGCAGAGGAAAGGTGAGGAAAGACTGAAGAATGTCAAGGCTGAGGGAGAGGCTTTCCTTGCCGACAACGCCAAGAAGGAAGGCATAGTAACCCTGCCAAGCGGACTGCAATATCAGGTGCTGCAGGAAGGAAACGGCAAGAGCCCGAAGGCTACCGACCAGGTAAAGTGCCACTATGAGGGTACACTTATCAACGGAAAGGTTTTCGACAGCTCATATCGCCGCGGCGAGCCTGCTACATTCCCGCTCAACGGTGTGATAGCAGGATGGACCGAAGGTCTGCAACTGATGAAGGAAGGCGCAAAGTATCGTTTCTTCATCCCATTCAATCTCGCATACGGCACACGTGGCGCTGGTCAGGATATTCCTCCATACGCTACCCTGATATTCGACGTAGAGCTTATTGAGGTGAAATAAAGCGTCTGTTAAGGTTGAACGCAAAACAACCTACACCACCATACCTCAACAAAAAAGCAAAAAAACAACAAAACAAATAAACAAGATGAAAAAACTTACATTTGTAGCCTCTTTGGCTATTGCAGCCGCAACGCTCACTTCTTGCGGCAACTCTACACCCAAGGCAGACATGAAGAACGATGTAGACTCCATGAGCTACGCCATTGGTCTCGTACAGTCTCAGTATATCCGTCAGGCTATAGAGCAGGGACAGGTTATTGATACCGTATACATCGACGAGTTCATCAAGGGTATCAACGAAGGTGTCAACGCAGGTGACGACAAGAAGAAATCCGCTTACTACACAGGTCTGCAGATTGGTCAGCAGCTCGCCAACCAGCTCGTTAAGGGTGTAAACCATGAGGTGTTCGGCACAGACTCTACCAAGACTATCTCTCTGAAGAACCTCCTCGCAGGTTTCGTAACAGGCGCTGCTGGCAAGAAGGGCATTATGACTGTTGACGAGGCTCAGATGACAGCACAGGCAAAGATGAAGAAGATTAAGGCTGTCACCATGGAGAAGGAGTACGGACCAAACAAGAAAGCTGGCGAGAAGTGGCTGGCAGAGAACAAGAAGAAGGCGGGTGTGGTTACCTTGCCAAGCGGACTGCAGTACAAGGTCATAAAGGAGGGCAACGGAGTCATTCCTGCTGACACCAGCATGGTAAAGGTTCACTACGAGGGCCGCACCATAGACGGAAAGGTATTCGAAAGCTCTTATAAGAACGGTCAGCCTGTAGAAATCCGTCCAAAGCAGTTCATCCCTGGCTGGACAGAGGCACTTACACACATGCCTGCCGGTAGTGTATGGGAGGTGTACATTCCTCAGGAACTGGGCTACGGCGAGCGTCAGGCTGGCGATATCAAGCCGTTCTCAACTCTTATCTTCAAGATAGAACTTATTTCTGTAGGAAAATAGTAATATAAAAATGAACAAGACAGTATTATTATCACTTATCCTTCTGGCTGGTTCGGCCAACATGGCCTTTGCCGGCAAGAAGGACAAGAAGAAGTCAAAGGAGGCTGCTCCCGTAGAGCAGCTCACCATCGTGACATCAAGCGACTCTGTAAGCTACATGGCCGGCAAGGCCGCTACACAGGGACTGATGCCTTATCTTACAGGCCGCATGAACGTAGACACCGTCTTCATGGCCGACTTCATCAAAGGCTACGAGGATGCCATCAGCAAGGCCAACGACCCACAGTTTGTAGCCTACAACGCTGGTGCTACCATCGCCAAGCAGGTTGTTGACGGTATTCTGCCACAGATGAGGTCACAGCTCGAAGGCAGCAGCGACTCCGTGACAACAAAGTTATTCCATGCAGGATTTATAGCATCGCTCAACAAGGACAACAGCGTATATACAGACTCTGCCGCCGAGAAGATGTTCCGCGATAGGGTAGAGGCATACCAGACCAAGAAGACAGAGGCATACAAGAAGGAGAATGCCGACTGGCTGGTAGAGAACGCCAAGAAGCCCGGAGTGAACACTTTGCCAAGCGGACTGCAGTATAAGGTCATCACAGCCGGACAGGGAGAGACTCCTGTAGCTACCGACCGCGTAGAAGTTGTCTATGAAGGCAAGATGATTGACGGCACCGTCTTCGATGCCACATCACGCCATCAGGGCAAGAAGAGCGATACGTTTGCTTGCAACCAGGTCATCAAGGGATGGACAGAAGCTCTCACACGCATGCCTGTTGGCAGCAAGTGGGAGATATACATTCCACAAGACCTCGCTTACGGACAGCGTCAGGCTGGTCAGATTAAGCCATATTCCACACTCATCTTCACAGTTGAGCTTAAGGGTATAGAGAAACCTGCCGCAACAAAGGCGGAAACAGAGACAAAGCCAGAGGCAAAGACTGCCGCCAAACCAAAAACAGCTGCTACAGCCAAGAAAAAGACTGCCAAGAAATAAGCAGGATGAAAATACACACACCGTAACATATACGGATGTAAATACCACTTGCAGGCTGAACCTACGGTCAATGACCACTGGTTCAGCCTGCTTATATATATATGATTAGATAAGCAAACGTTTGTGGGAGCACATGCAAAGCTTTGCGGGAGCACATGCAAAGCTTTGCGTGGACGGTTGCAAAGCTTTGCGTGGACGGATGCAAAGCTTTGCGTCTGAGATGGGCAAAACTGGCACTGAAATCATCAGTCATATTCTGGATATAAGTATCATTGCGACTCATTGTCTCAAAAAGGGTGATTCATGTGTCCAAAAATCCACGTATGACTGTCAAAATGCGAGGCAAACAAAATATTTTTGCGCAAAATGTTGCCTGATAAAATAAAAATTACTATTTTTGCTCAACAATATAAACTATTTGATATTAACAATTGACAAAATGGAAAAGATTGATAATCTCGATCGTAAGATTCTGAGCATTCTCTCAAAGAACGCCAGGATACCTTTCAAGGACGTGGCTGCTGAATGTGGAGTATCAAGGGCTGCCATCCATCAGAGAGTACAGCACCTCATAGAAAATGGCATCATTACAGGTAGCGGCTTCGACGTTAATCCTAAATGTCTTGGCTACAGCACCTGCACATACGTAGGGCTTAACCTTGAGAGAGGCTCCATGTACAAGGATGTCGTTCAGAGGTTGCTAAACATTCCAGAGATAGTGGAATGTCATTTCACTACCGGCCCATACACCATGCTTGTAAAGCTCTATGCACGCGACAACGAGCAGCTGATGGACTTGCTCAACAACAAGATGCAGGGCATACCAGGAGTGGTGTCTACAGAGACTCTTATCTCACTCGAGCAGAGCATCAAGCGAGAGATACCAGTACACTTAGAAGAACAACTTTAGCATAGTAAGCTCAAGAGCATAAACAATGCAGGATTTCGATTTATCGTCGCATCTTGACAATATCTATGCGACATTCCCACAGGCTAATCACCGACCGGTGATTGGCCTTACAGCCAATTATACCTCACCAGATGCCTCGTTGCGCGACTTTTATTACCGTCAGGTAGTAAGGGCCGGAGGCGTGCCTATCATCATTCCGCCTGTTGCCGACAAGCATGTCATCATTAACACTCTCGACAGTCTCGACGGAATAATCCTCACAGGTGGCGCAGACTACAATCCTCTTTGGGCTGGCGAGGAACCGTCAGAACATCTGCATGGTATAAACGCAGAACGGGACTTGCCGGAGTTGCTGCTCACACGACTGGCATACGACCGGCAAATACCCATGCTCGGCATCTGCCGTGGCATGCAGACCCTCGCCATGGCTCTTGGCGGAAAGGTGATGCAGGACATAGGCGAGAATGTCAGCAAACCAATCAGGCATAGCCAGGATGCCGCACGCGAAGAGTGTACACACTCGGTAACCCTCGACGAAGGTTCCATTATACGCTCCATCTATGGCAAGGAGAAAATCTTCGTAAACTCATTCCATCATCAGGCCGTTGCCGATGGCGGCACAATGCTCACCATAACGGCAAGGGCTGCCGATGGGGTAGCGGAGGCTCTTCAGAGCAGCTGTCATAAAAGCATACTCGGAGTACAATGGCATCCGGAATGTCTTGGTGAGGACGGACTGCCAATATTCAAATGGATAGTCAGGGAAGCCACCAACTTCTCTGTTGCCAAAAGGCTTCACGACCGTATACTCACCCTCGACACACATTGCGATACCCCAATGTTCTTTCCACAGGGAATCACCTTCGACCAGCGTGATCCACGCATACTCGTAGACCTGCACAAAATGACGGAGGGAAGGCTTGATGCCGTCACTATGGTTGCATATCTTCCACAGCCGAAGATTGGCGAGACTTTCAGCAGCAAGGTTGCCTTCGACGTTACAGGTCCTGCCGCATACGCTGACCTTATATTCGACAAGATAGAGACCATCGTCAACAACAACAGCCGCTACCTGAGCATAGCGCGCACACCAGCCGACCTGTATGGTGACAAGCGCAAGGGACGCAAGTCCATAATGCTCGGAATAGAGAACGGTCTGGCACTGGAGGGACATTTGGCCAACGTCAAGCATTTCGCACAGCGGGGTGTGGTCTATATAACGCTTTGTCACAACGGCGACAACGATATCTGTGACTCGGCAAGAGGATGCAATACCCATAACGGTGTATCGTCGTTTGGAGAGAAAGTGATAAGGGAAATGAATGCTAACGGCATAATGGTTGACCTCAGCCATGCTGCCGAGAAGAGCTTCTACGATGCGCTGGACATCAGCGACACGCCAATCGTTTGCAGCCACTCCAACTGCCGTGCGCTTTGCGACCATCCGCGTAATCTCACAGACGACCAGCTGCGTGCTCTCGCTGCCAAAGGAGGTGTAGCGCACATAACTCTTTATAATGGTTTTCTCAAGCTGCAGGGCGAGGCCGACATCTACGATGCTATGGCACATCTGGAGCATGCCATAGAAATCATGGGAATAGACCACGTGGGCATAGGAACCGATTTCGATGGTGACGGAGGCATACGTGGACTTGCCGACTCGTCAGAGCTAATCAACTTCACCCTGCAACTGCTGCGCAACAAATACGACGAGCAGGACATAGCAAAGATATGGGGAGGCAATTGGCTGAGAGTGATGGCACTGGTGCAGAGTAGGGGACAGCAATAGCCTGGCAACAAGTAACGGATTACAGGAGATAAACGACAATACAACAAAAATGAAAAGAAAATATATGTATGGGATATTGGCTCTAATCATAGCTTCCATCATAGGTTGGAATGTGTGGCCATCACCAGCAAACAGCTATTCAGAAGAGGAAGAGACGGAGAACGTACAGCCAGCAGGTCCCGACTTCAATGCCGACTCAGCCTATGCCTTCGTGCAAAGCCAATGCGACTTCGGTCCACGCTATATGAACAGCGAGGGACACGAGAAGTGCGCGCAATGGATAATGGATAAGTTTAAGGAGTATGGCTGCAAGGTGACAAGCCAGAAAGCTGACTTACGTGGATATGACGGAACCATACTGAAAAGCACCAACATAATGGCAAGCTACAACCCGGAGGCAACAACAAGGGTCATGCTATGCGCACACTGGGACAGCAGGCCATGGGCTGACAACGACCCCGACAGCAACAACTGGAAGAAGCCCATCATTGCAGCCAACGACGCAGCAAGTGGGGTAGGGGTGATGATAGAGCTTGCCCGTATCATCAAGGACAGCAAACTGCCTTTAGGTGTCGACTTTGTATGCTTCGATGCCGAGGACTGGGGAATACCACAATGGTCGGAACAGGAAGACCCTGGAGACACATGGGCTCTTGGTGCGCAATATTTCTCAACCAACCTTCCAGAAGGCTATGCTCCCCGCTATGGCATATTGCTTGACATGGTAGGCGGAATAGGCTCTAAATTCTACAAAGAGGGCATGTCGATGCAGTATGCCCCGGAGATAGTAAAGAAGGTATGGAAGGCTGCAAGACAGATAGGCTATGGCAGCTTCTTCCCAGACATGGAGGGAGGAATGATAACCGACGACCATATACCCGTAAACCAGAATGCCAATATCCCCTGCATAGACATCATTCCCTATTTCCCTGACTGCGAGCAGAGCAGCTTCGGGCCTACATGGCATACCTTGGCAGACAACATGGACAACATTGACAGAAACACTCTGAAGGCCGTGGGACAGACCATGGTACAGGTGTTGTTTACAGAATAGAAAATTATCCTGAGGCGGGTTCTATCGGAACTCGCCTTATAATTGTCCTGACTCCACCTGCAGGACAATTCTTTCCGTAAGCCTGTCCACCCCCTGCGCATCATAGTCTTTCTTCAGGCTTGCTCCGAAACACCATGCAAACGCCTGGTAGAATCCTGCCTTCACGGGACCCAGGAACGCCTGGATAAGATTATATGAGTTGCTGTTGCACTCACGGTATATAAGCTTTATGAGCAGTTTTCCCTGCGAGTAGCTAAGTTTCTTCATTCTTGGCGTATACTCTTTTTTTATGCTATTCTCCACAAGTTTCATATGCTCGTCCTTGGCTTTCTTGTTAGGCAATGTCTCAAGATACTCGTATGTCTCTATGATAATCTTGTTCACCTCCTTGGCTATGGGCAGCACTTTCTTGACATTGTATACAAGCCTGTTGTACGCAGCACGCTGTTTGGCATTCTGAAACGCTGGGGTAGGGTATACATATACATTGTTCAACTCAACATACTGTATGGAGTCGTTGTCTACAAAAGCCTTTCCCATCCTCACCATCGGCACAAACGTAGGGTTGTCCATGTCAACATTCCTGTCCTCAGGATTGACACGGATGCTATTCTTCACCTGTGCTGATGCCATAACAGACAAAGACGTAAGCAACGATAATATGTATAAGCGTATATAGGACATTCTGAACAGCAAAATTACACCTTTTCATAAAACCAGCAAAATAATAATGTAAAATAACTTGTTTTTTTCGTTCTTTTATATTATGTTTGCAGCACAATTATTATCATGGGCTATGAAAACACCGATTTTCATCATCATACTGTTAATGGTTGCCACACGGGCGTATGCGCAGGGAACGCATGATACGCTTGATGACCCGTTCCTGAAATTAGAGGACCTTGACGGAGCGGAGTCGGAAGACTGGACAATAACTTATGAGGAACTGAGCGACCTTGCCGAGAACAAGATAGACATCAATAGTGCCAAGGAAGACGACCTCTTGCGGCTGCCATTCCTTAGCGGACAACAAGTGATGGACATACAGGAATATCTTTACCGCTACGGTGCCATACGCTCGGCTGCCGAGCTGATGATGATACCATCCATAGACTACAACACCCGTCAGATGCTTGTGCGGTGTATTTACTTCGGAGACAACAGCAGTCGGAAACGCTTTCCCTCGGTCGACTCCATAATAAGGAAAGGACGCAATGAGATAATGGCCACTGCCCACATACCGCTTTACGAGCGGGAGGGTGACAAGAACGGCTATCTGGGTTATCAGTACAAACATTGGATTAGATACCAGTTCACATACGGCAAGTGGATAAAGGCAGGCATCATGGCATCGCAGGATGCAGGCGAGCCGTTCTTTGCTGGGAAAAACAAGTGGGGCTACGATTATGTGTCACCATATTTCCTCATGCGCGACTGCGGCAGGCTCAAGGCACTTGCCTTGGGTCGCTACCGCCTGAGGTTCGGTATGGGCATAGTGATGAACAGCAGTTTCTCCCTTGGCAAGCAAGCATCCATAAGCTCTCTCGGCCGTTCGTCACAAGGCATTTTCGCCCATTCCTCACGTCAGGAATACAACTATATGCAGGGTGCGGCGGCAACGGTGGAGGCTGTCAGGCATCTTGACCTGACGGGATTTGTATCGTACAGGAAAATCGACGCTACGCTGAACAATGATGACAACAGCATATCAACAATCCTGAAGACAGGCTACCACAGAACCATCAGCGAGATGTCAAGAAGAAGAAATGCCTCACAGACCATTGCTGGAGGAAATGTCCGATACCATAACAACGGTTTCCATCTTGGTGCAACAGGCTACTACACAACGTTTGACAAGATGCTGCGACCTGACACTTCAAGGCTGTACAAACGCTACTCTCCACAAGGCAGGCAATTTTGGAATATAGGAATAGACTATGGATATACGAGCAGAAGGCTGACCATAAGAGGAGAAACGGCAACCGGTGACTGTGGTGCAATAGCGACTATCAACAGCGCAAGCCTGATGCTGGGAAACAGACTCTCTGTAATGGCCATACAGAGGTTCTACTCATATAAATACTACTCCCTGATGTCATCCAGCTTTAGCGAAGGATCATCTGTACAGAACGAGAGCGGAATATGCGTGGGAATGAACTGGGCGATACTGCGGCGGCTGTCGTTGTCGAGCTATTTTGACTATGCCTACTTCCCATGGCCACGCTATCTCATAACAGGAACTTCACGCACTTTCGACATGCAGCACACAGCAACGTGTACTAAAGGCTCATGGGACATTACGGCACGTTACAGACTGAAAACATGGAATAGGGACAACAGCGAGACCCTTAGTCTTGACAGAGTGACTCAGCACAGGGCAAGGCTCGCCATTACCAACAGCAACAAACTTTGGCTGTCAAGAACGCAATGTGATGTAAGTCTATACAACCAGAATGGAACGAGCAAGGGATATATGATTAGCCAGCAAGCAGGCATACGGACGAAAACATTGCAACTGTATGCCTCTGTGGCATATTTCAACACTGACGACTACAACTCCAGGGTATACGCCTACGAGCGTTCCACCCTCTATACGCTTTCCTTCCCCATGCTCCATGGCAACGGACTAAGGGCCATGGCGTCAATAAGGGCAGAAATAGGAAAAAACCTTATGATAATAGCCAAAGCCGGAACAACTTATTATTTCGACAGGGACGTGGTAGGCTCAGGACTGCAGGCCATAAACAGCAATACCATAACCGACATAGACATACAACTGAGATGGAGACTATGAACATTGCTCAAGCTTCCGTCATGAGCAAGTAGCCATTGATGCACAACAGCGACACTACCGTCAGCAGATATGCGCCCAATACCATCCATGGAGTACGGTCGGTAGTGAACAATATGTTCCTGCCTGAAAGCAGGGCTATGGCAATACGTGCAAGGGTATATCCGAGAATGGAGCCACAGATGATGTCACCAGGAAAATGCACACCAAGATATATTCTTGAATAGCACAGCGTCACGGCAAATATTATGAATATAGCCCTTGCTATCCTTGAGCGGAATATATGGCAGAGCCATGTCGCTATGCCCACGATGTTTGTGGCATGTCCGGACACAAAGCCGTAACGGCCACCACGATAACCGTTTACATAGTTGAGAGACTCGGAGATAGTGCTGTCGTGTGACGGGCGCAGCCTTTCCACAAATGGTTTTATCAATCCCGATGACGTCTGGTCAAGAACAAGTATCAACAAGACTATAGATACCATGAGCAGCAAGCGGTGACGATTGTCGGAAGGATGCCATATCCACAGGGTGAACAGTAAAATAGTTATGAGGGGTATCCAGCACGACAGATTGGTGTAATAGTACCAGAACATATCAAATGACGTATGCTCACGGAACGTCAACGTCAGCATCAACGCTTTATCTGTATTCACAAGAAAAGCCGTTAGGGTTGTGCTCATGGCAACGCTGCAAACAAGTATTATGACAGCAGATATCAACAGGTATTGTGTTCTTGAAAACTTCATTTGTGGTCACATCTTCACATTTCGGATGCAAATATATAGATAATTTTTGATATTTTTAATTAAATGAGGAGTTTATATCATATATTTTGTGTAAGTTTGCAGAAAATAACTAATAATAATAAATATATGGCTAACTACAATATACGGGAACTTCAAGTGAGAATACTCGGAATATTATTGGAATTCGACAAGGTATGCAAGGAACATGGACTTCGCTATTGCATATGCGGAGGAACAATGATTGGTGCCGTACGCCACAAAGGATTTATCCCATGGGATGATGACCTCGATGTGTCCATGCCACGTCCAGACTATGAGAAGCTTATTGCCCACTGTCACGAATGGCTGCCTAAGCAGTTTGAGTTTGTATGTGCAGAGAATGATCCTAACTACCCACTTCCATTCGGAAAGATACAGGATGCCTCCACAACGCTCATCGAGCGCAAGCACCTTTACTACCTTGGCGGATGCTATATAGATATATTCCCATACGACGCATATCCAGACAATGCTTTGGCACGGCGCTGGCAATGCATAAAATACCACTATCTGAAACAATGCCTGTATCTTGTCCATCGTGATCCTTTCCGCCATGGGCATGGCCCAAGCTGCTGGATTCCATTACTGGTTCGGAAGATACACTCCATGGCAGGACTGCAGAAGAGCATAAGGAAGGTGCTGAATGCCTACGACTACAACACGTGCAACCTGGCGGCAAGCTATACCGACGGGTACAAGAAAATTCTTCCAAAACATATCGTTGACGAATACTGTCCCTATACTTTCGAGGGACATACCGTTATGGGTATCAAGAATTATGATACCTATCTCAAATGCATGTATGGAGACTATATGACCATACCGCCCGTAGAGAAGCGCATTCAACACAACTTCTACTATCTCGACCTGCATACTCCATATAGGGAATATAAGAAAGCTAATAAAGACTAAAAGTATTTTTTTTATAGGAGATGTCATCAAAATACATTATCTTTGCAAAATAAATCATTATATATAAATAGGTATAAGTACAAATGGAATACAATTTCAGAGACATTGAGAAGAAATGGCAAAAACGATGGGTGGAGAACAAGACCTATCGTGTGACAGAGGACAAGGACAAGGAGAAATTCTACGTGCTCAACATGTTCCCTTATCCATCGGGAGCAGGACTGCACGTTGGCCATCCTCTCGGATATATTGCCAGCGACATATACGCACGCTACAAGAGACTGCAGGGCTTCAACGTGCTGAACCCTATGGGCTACGATGCCTACGGACTGCCTGCCGAGCAATATGCCATACAGACAGGACAGCATCCGGAGAAGACTACCGTCACAAACATCAACCGCTACCGCGAGCAGCTCGACAAGATAGGCTTCTCATTCGACTGGGACCGTGAGGTACGCACATGCGACCCGACATACTACAAGTGGACGCAATGGGCTTTCCAAAAGATGTTCAACTCCTACTATTGCACATCATGCCAGAAGGCTAAGCCTATAGAGCGACTGATAAACTATTTCGCAGAGAATGGATCAAAAGACCTGCATGTGGCTCAGAGCGAGGAACTTAACTTCACAGCTGAGGAATGGAACGCCATGAGCGAGAAAGAGCAGCAGCAGGTGTTGATGAACTACCGTATTGCTTACCTTGGCGAGACCATGGTTAACTGGTGTCCAGGACTTGGCACCGTGCTTGCCAACGACGAGGTTGTTGATGGTGTGAGCGAGCGTGGCGGCTTCCCTGTGGTTCAGAAGAAGATGAAACAATGGTGCCTGCGTGTGAGCGCATACTCACAGCGACTGCTCGACGGTCTGGAGACTGTTGAATGGACAGACTCCATCAAAGAGACACAGCGCAACTGGATAGGCCGATCTGAGGGTACGGAGATGCAGTTCCGCATAGATGGTACAGACGAGACTTTCACCATCTTCACCACACGTGCAGATACCATATTTGGTGTGACATTCATGGTCCTTGCTCCCGAGAGCGAACTGGTACAGAAACTTACAACTGAGGGACAGAAGGCTGAGGTTGACGAATACCTTGCATACGTGAAGAAGCGTACCGAGCTCGACCGTATGAGCGACCGCAAGGTTACGGGTGTCTTCTCAGGCTCGTATGCCATCAATCCCTTCACAGGCGACAAAATACCGGTATGGATTTCCGAATATGTTCTTGCAGGATATGGTACAGGTGCCATCATGGCTGTTCCTGCCCACGACTCTCGCGACTATGCCTTTGCCAAGCATTTCGGCCTGCCTGTCATTCCTCTTATCGAGGGTGCTGACGTGAGCGAGGAGAGCTTCGATGCCAAGGAAGGCACCGTATGCAACTCACCTGTGGCAGGCAAGGAGTCGCTCAACGGCTTCTCATTGAATGGCCTGAGCGTAAAGGAGGCTATCGCTGCCACAAAGAAGTTTGTCACCGAGCACAACCTCGGACGCGTAAAGGTGAACTACCGCCTGCGCGATGCCATATTCTCACGTCAGCGTTACTGGGGAGAGCCGTTCCCGGTGTATTACAAGGACGGCATGCCTTACATGATACCAGAGGAGTGTCTGCCTCTTGAACTTCCCGAGATAGACAAGTATGAGCCTACAGAGACTGGCGAGCCACCGTTGGGAAGGGCAAAGGTATGGGCTTGGGACACTAAGGAGAACAAGGTTGTTGACAAGCAGCTCATAGACAACGATACTGTATTCCCATTGGAACTGTTCACCATGCCTGGCTTTGCAGGTAGCTCCGCATACTACCTGCGATATATGGACCCTAAGGACAATGATGCTCTCGTAGCTAAGGACATAGATGAATACTGGCAGAACGTTGACCTCTACGTAGGTGGTACCGAACATGCCACTGGTCACCTTATATACTCCCGCTTCTGGAACAAGTTCCTCTTCGACTACGGAGTGAGCTGCAAGGAAGAGCCATTCCAGAAACTCGTAAACCAGGGTATGATACAGGGCCGCTCCAACTTTGTATATCGCATAAACAGCGACGACCACTCAAAGGCTCCCGTATTCGTGTCGGCAGGTCTGAAAGACCAATACGAGACTACTCCAATACACGTTGATGTCAACATCGTGCAGAACGACATTCTCGACATCGATACCTTCAAGGCATGGCGACCGGAATACAACAATGCCGAATTTATACTGGAAGACGGAAAGTATGTATGTGGATGGGCTGTTGAGAAGATGTCGAAGTCGATGTTCAACGTCGTCAATCCCGACATGATAGTAGAGAAATACGGTGCCGACACATTGCGTCTGTACGAAATGTTCTTGGGTCCGGTAGAAGCCAGCAAGCCTTGGGACACCAACGGCATCGACGGATGCTTCCGCTTCCTCAAGAAGT
>OBLI01002944.1_pt1 | contig 13728 bp, 8 predicted proteins | sample 1519701 | NCBI WGS metagenome assembly OBLI01 (sample SAMEA3663005, study PRJEB22513) | pig gut metagenome | biome: pig gut; feature: pig-associated habitat; material: faeces | place: France | collected 2012 | reverse complement strand
AGCATGGCCTGGCTGTCGGGGCCGTGCTCAGCCTGCGAGAGCATGTCGGCGGCTATGAAGTCGAGCCGTGCCGTGTCGTCGGCCATCACCAGCACCTCCGAGGGGCCGGCGGGCATGTCGATGGCGGTGTGCACGCTCACCTGCTGCTTGGCATGCGTCACGTAGCGGTTGCCAGGTCCGAAAATTTTGTTGACGGGCGCGATGCTCTCCGTGCCGTAAGCCATGGCGGCGATGGCCTGCGCGCCGCCGATGCGGTAGATGGTGTGCACGCCGCAACGGTTGGCGGCGTAGATGATTTCGGGCGCAATGAAGCCGTCGGCACCCTGTGGCGTGCAGAGCACCACCTCCTTGCAGCCAGCAATGCGGGCGGGCAGTGCCAGCATGAGCACGGTGCTGAAGAGCGGGGCGCGGCCACCGGGAATGTAGAGGCCCACGCGCTGCAGCGGCACGGCCTTCTGTATGCAGTGCACGCCTTGCTGGGTGAAGACGTCGACCGTGTGGGGACGCTGGGCAGCGTGAAAGGCCTCAATGTGGTGCATGGCGCGGTCGATGGCTCGCTTCACGTCGTTGCTCACGCCTTGCTCCATGCGTTGCCGTTCGTCGTCGGAGAGGGCGAGCGCGTCGATGTGGGTGTGGTCGAAGGCCAGGGCGAAACGGCGCAGGGCCTCGTCGCCATGAGCCCGCACCTCGGCTATGATGTGGCGTACTGATTGCTCCACGGCAGCATCGTCGGGAGCGTTGCGCTCCACCAGGGCGGGCCAGGTGTCGGGCTGGGGGTTCTGAAAGATGGCTATGCGGTTCATCATGCGTTCAGGGAATCATGTTTTCAAGGTTGAGCACGAGAATGCCCTCTGCGCCGAGTTCCTTCAGCGCCTCAATTTTCTGCCATAGCACGTCCTCGCTCATCACCGTGTGCAGCGAGCACCAGCCGGGGGCGGCAAGGGGCAGCACGGTGGGGCTGCGCATGCCGCCGATGAGGGCTACGGCGCGTTCCACCACGTCGGAGGGCACGTTCATCAAAACGTATTTGAAGCCGCGGCTGTTCACAATCGAACTGAAGCGGAACTTGAGTTTTTCCACCTCAGCCAGTTTCTCGGCGCTCAGATGCGGGTTGGCCACCAGCGCGGCCTCAGAGTGGAACACCTGCTCCACCTCCACCAGTCCGTTCTGTATGAGTGTGCCGCCCGACGACACGATGTCGAAAATGCCGTCGGCCATGCCTACGGCGGGAGCTATCTCCACCGAGCCCGCTATCTCGTGAATGTCGGCCTTGATGGCGAGGCTGTCGAAATAGGAGCGCAGAATGTGGGGGTAGGATGTGGCCACGCAGCGCCCGTTGAACCAGGCCGGGCCGTGGTACTCCACGCCGCGGGGCACGGCCAGCGAAATGCGGCAAGCGCCGAAGCCGAGGCGCATCACCTCGCGCAGCGGCAGGTCGCGTTCGGCCACCTCGTTCAGCCCCACAATGCCCACATCGGCCACGCCCATGTGCACGGCTTGCGGTATGTCGTCGTCGCGCAGGTAGAGCACTTCGATGGGGAAGCCTGTGGCGCGTGCCACGAGTTTGCGCTTGCTTTGTGCTACGTCGATGCCGGCGTCGGCCAGCAGCGACATGGTGTCTTCGTTAAGCCGACCCTTGGCCTGTATGGCTATTCTCAGCATGTGTTTTTGTGTTAGGAGTGTTGCTGCGTGTTACAGCGATAATGCCTTTGTGGTAATAAATTGACTGCAATATTACGGCTTTTCGTTGAAATGTGCAAGCACTTTTACTCCTAACAAGGCTTCGTGCTACATTCTGCTCACTGCGCGCCGCGGTGTGCATACTGCTGGCTTCAGCCGCGCAGGCTGGCCGCCGCCTCATGCACTGCGCACGCCATTGCCTGTATCAAGGAGGGGAATATATAATAAAAGGAGGGGCGCACTCTCTGCAGAGCGCGTCCCTCAGTGGTGGTGGTCAGGCTGTTTTTACTTCAGACCGAGCTTCTTGGCAATGTCGGCGGGGATGGCCTTTTTGTTGATGAGAATGTTCATCGTTTTGTAAGCCACATAAGCCTTCGAGGCGTAGAACATGCCGTGGTATTTGCCGTAGTCGCCCCACGAGTTCTTCACCATGAAGTAGTCGTTGCCCTTGGGGTCCTTGGCCAGACCGTAGATAACCATGCCGTGGTCGTCGGTGGTTTCCCAGTTGTCGTAGCCCTGCTGACGGAGTTCCTGCGTGATGGTCAGTTCGTCGTCGCTGCTCACCTGGGCGCCCTGCTCCATGGTGCCGCCCCAGCGTGCAGCGTCAGAGCCCTGCAGGTCGCGTATTTTAAGTTCCTTGGGCACGTAAGCGTAGCCTTTGCCGTTGCGGCGGCCGAAGTAGTACTCCGTCACGTCAGCGCCCCAGGCAATGGGGTAGCCGTTCTTCACAGCCTCTTCCATGACGCGCATAAACTCGTCGAGCGGCAGGTTGTAGCTTTCGGCCCAGCGCCAGTTGTCCTGAATTTCGAGGATGAACTTGCCGTAGAAAGGCTCGTGAGAGTATGAGGTGAGCGACACGTAGTCGTCCATGTTCAGGCCGAGGTATTCGCTCACGTAGGTTTGCGGCGTGTAGGTTTTCTTGCCTACCTTCACCTCGGTGGGCAGTTCGCCGAAGTAATTGCGGTAGATGCCGTCGAGGTCCTTTTTCCAGGTGAGTGAAATCTTCTTGTGTTCACCCTTGGCCAGAGCCTTGACGTAGGCCGAGGTTACAGCGTCGAGCTGGTTGAAGTTGAAGAGGCTGTCGCCGTAGAGCGAGCCGGGAGCGGGCATGGCCTGCTGCGGCACGATGCCGTAGTGCTTGAGGCAGTACACGGCGTCGTAGAACGAGCCGCCCTGCGAGAAGCTCACGTCGCCGTGGGTGCGCACGGCCTTGTCGGCGCGGTCCATGTAGGTTTTGTACACGAGGAACGATTCGCACAAGTCGTGTGAGCCTTTGCCCATACGCAGCAGTTCGGCCTCGAAGAAGCCCAGCGAGGAGTAAGCCCAGCACGTGCCGCTCTGGTTCTGGTCCTTGATGGAGGTAATAGGCAATTCTTTCACTACGGTAAACTTCACCGTGTCGTCGGTTTCAGCCAGTTGGCGGCTCGATGCGGCCATTGAGGCGGGCAGCAGGCACATGGCCACTGCCAGAAGAAGTGATTTTTTCATTGTAAAGTGTATGATTTGATAATGTTGTCAAAAAACAGGTGTGAGGTCAGCCCTCGCGTGCTGCGAGGAAAGCCTCTACGTCGGCAATGTGATAGGGAATGCGCTCTTTGCCGAGGAAGCGGCAACCGTCCTTCGTCACCAGCACGTCGTCCTCAATGCGTATGCCGCCGAAGTCCTTGTATTGCTCAATGGCGTCGAAGTTGAGGAACTGCGCGTTCGTGCCCTCGCGGCGCCACAGGTCGATGAGGTCGGGAATGAAGTAGATGCCCGGCTCGTCGGTCACCACGTGGCCCTCTTCCAGGCGGCGGGCAAAGCGCAGTGAGGCGGTGCCGAACTGCGAGGAGGGGCGCGTTTCGTCGTCGTAGCCCACGTAGGTCTGGCCCAGGCCTTCCATGTCGTGCACATCCATGCCCATCATGTGTCCCAAGCCGTGGGGCAGGAAGAGGGCGTGGGCTCCGGCCTGCACAGCCTCCTGCGTGTCGCCCTTCATCAGGCCCAGCTCCTTGAGCCTTTCGGTCATGAGGGTGCAAACGGCCATGTGCACATCCCACCAACGCACGCCGGGCTTGGCGTGTGTGAGTGCCAAGTCGTGGCAGTCCACCACGATTTGGTAAATTTCCTTCTGCTTCTGGGTGAACTTGCCGCTGATGGGCGTGGTGCGGGTGTGGTCGGAGCAGTAGTTGTGGTTCGTTTCGGCACCGGCGTCGCAGAGCAGCAGGCGTCCCGCTTCGAGGGGGCGGGGCGAGGGATAGCCGTGCAGAATTTCGCCGTGCATCGACACGATGCTCTGAAACGAGGTGATGCAGCCGTAGGCCGAGGCGATGCCGTCGAGCATGCCGCCGATGTATTGCTCCGTCACACCAGGACGGCACAGACGCATGGCCGTGGTGTGCATTTCGTAGCCAATGCGGGCGGCGCGTTCCAGTTCCTCAATTTCGCCGGCCGACTTCACGCTGCGCAACTGCACCACGGCCTTGATGAGGGGCACCGAGGCGGCTTCGCGCTGCTTCGAGGGGTGAATGCCGAGCAGGTCCATGAGCCATATCTGCGTGTCGTGGCGATAGGGCGGCAGGAAGTGCACTTTGCGGCCTTGAGCCACAGCCTGGCGCACCTTTTTCTCCATCTGCCCCATGCTCAGGCTGCAGGCAGCGCCGCACTCCTCGGCCATGGCCTTCACGGAGTGCACCGAGCCGAACCACACGATGTCGTCGATGTCTATTTCATCGCCTGCCAGCCAGTCCTCGCCGCTGTCGGCGTCGAGTACACCAGCCAAGCCGTTGCGCTGCTGACCGAAGAAGTAGAGGAACGAACTGTCCTGGCGAAATTTGTAAGTGTTGGCGGGATAGTTGAGCGGGCTGTCGTTGTTGCCGGGCAGCACGATGAGGCCGCTGCCTACGAGCTGGCGCAGGCGGTTGCGGCGTTCCACATAAGTTTGTTTGTCGAAAAGCACGTAGAGTGGTATTTTTTAGAAAAAAGGAGTGGATAGTAGTAGGTGTGGGGCGATGCTCGTCAGGCAGCCGTGTCAGCCCTTGCTTGAAGGTGGGTGCTGTGTGCCCGATGGCGCCTCTTTTTGTTCATTTCACGCATGGCCGCCGAGGCTCCGCGCTAAATGGGTGTGTTTGATGGCAAAATTACACTTTTTCTTTCGGAATACGCGTATCTTTGTCAGCAATTTGCGTGCGGCGCTGCCCGGTGGGGCGGCTCGCATGCCCCGACGCGAAGCCCTGCAGCAGCAGGCGGCTGCGTCATTTCAGTGTACCGAACTTACTAAACTGACGGACCTACCTCTCTTTTCTACACACATGAAGTCAAACACCGAAACCCCTGTACCGCGTGTGGCCTGGACGGCCCACCCCGATGCCGGCCTCGTGCTTGAGGGCGGCGGCATGCGCGGCGTGTTCACCTCGGGTGTGCTCGACTGCTTTATGGACCTCGGCATCACCTTTCCCTACTGCGTGGCGGTGTCGGCGGGGGCTTGCAACGGCCTCTCCTACATGAGCGGCCAGCGCGGCCGTGCCCGCCGTTCGAATGTCGACGTGCTGCAGAAGTACCGCTACATAGGGCTGCGCTACCTGTGGTCGCAGCACAGCATTCTCGACCGCCGCTTCATGTACGACACGCTGCCCAACCGCGTGCTCCCCTTCGACTACGAAGCCTGCTTTGCCAACCCCATGCGCTATGAGATGGTGGCCACCAACTGCCTCACGGGTCGTGCCGTCTACCTGAGCGAGCGCAGCGCCCCGCGCCGCCTGCTGCAAATCACCAAGGCCACGAGCGCGCTGCCCTACGGCTGCCCCGTGGTGTGGGTCGACCACGTGCCCTACCTCGACGGCGGCATCACCGACGCCCTGCCCGTGGAGCGCGCCATGAGCCAGGGCTACGCCTACAACGTGGTGGTCACCACCCACAACGCCGGCTACCGCGACGAGGACTACGGCTTCCGTCTGCCCCGCATGGTCTACAGCCGTTTCCCCCGTCTGCGGGCCGTGCTGAGCCACATGCACGAGCGCTACAACAAGCAGATGGACCTGCTCGAGGCCCTGGAGCGCGAGGGCCGCGTGCTCATCATCCGTCCGCAGCGCCCGCTCGAGGTGGGCCGCCTCACCCTCGATGCCGAAAAGCTCAACGCCCTCTACCGCGAGGGCTACGACACCGCAGCCCGATTGCTGGGCTGAGCGGCGCACGGGCCGATGGTCTGCCACGCTTTCTGCACGCTCTAAAAATAGGCATACGCCCCCCTCTGACGGGCATAGGGGTAGCCTGAAATAGATGCTACGTAAAAAATTTTACGTACGACGTGATTTTTTTTACGTACGACGTGATTTTTTTTACGTAGCATCTATTTTCGGCAGGGCGGCGAGCCGTAAAAAATAGATGCCGTGGGAATTTTCTTCCACGGCGTGGGAACTTTCTTCCACGGCGGGGTAACTTTTTCCCACGGCATCCGTGCCGACGCGCTGTGAGCCGGTGCGCACGCCCCCTTCACCACACAAGCAGCGGAGACGCCGCGGCAGGTGCTGTCCTGCTGTCGGCGTCTCCGCTGTGTAGTGGGCACCTGCCCCTATATATATAAAGGAGTGGTGCGTGTGTTGCGCTGGGGCTTAGCAGCCGGCTGCGCAGCGCGGTTTGATTTGCTGGAAGAAGTCGTTGCCCTTGTCGTCCACGAGGATGAAGGCGGGGAAGTCCTGCACCTCGATTTTCCACACGGCCTCCATGCCCAGTTCGGGATATTCCACGCATTCAATGCTCTTGATGCTCTGCTGCGAGAGAATGGCTGCGGGTCCGCCGATGGAGCCGAGGTAGAAGCCGCCGTGCTTGTGGCAGGCGTCGGTGACGGCCTGCGAGCGGTTGCCCTTGGCTATCATCACCATGGAACCGCCGTGGCTCTGGAAGAGGTCGACGTAGGGGTCCATGCGGCCGGCGGTGGTGGGCCCCATGGAGCCGCAGGGCAGGCCAGCGGGCGTTTTGGCAGGTCCGGCGTAGAGCACGGGGTGGTTCTTGATGTAGTCGGGCAGTTCTTCGCCGTTGTCCAGACGCTCCTTGAGTTTGGCGTGGGCAATGTCGCGTGCCACGATGATGGTGCCGTTGAGGCTGACGCGTGTGGCTACGGGATATTTGGCCAGCTCGCGGCGCACCTCGTCCATGGGGCGGTTGAGGTCAATGCGCACGGCGTTGCCTTCGCCAGCCTGGCGCAGTGCTTCGGGGATGAGGGATGCGGGGTTGTCGTCCATCTTCTCAATCCAGATGCCGTCCTTGTTGATTTTGCACTTGATGTTGCGGTCGGCCGAGCAGCTCACACCCAGACCCACGGGGCAGCTGGCGCCGTGGCGCGGCAAACGGATGACGCGCACGTCGTGGGCATAGTATTTTCCACCGAACTGAGCGCCGAAGCCCAAGCGGTGTGCCTCGTCGAGGAGCTGCTTTTCCAGTTCCACGTCGCGGAAGGCGCGTCCCGTTTCGTCGCCCGTGGTGGGCAGGTTGTCGTAGTAGTGCGTGCTGGCCAGCTTGACGGTGAGCAGGTTTTTCTCGGCCGAGGTGCCGCCTATCACGAAGGCAATGTGGTAGGGCGGGCAGGCAGCCGTGCCGAGCGTCTTCATTTTGCTCACGAGGAAGGGCACGAGCGTCTGCTTGTTGAGAATGGCCTTCGTTTCCTGATACAGGTAGGTTTTGTTGGCCGAGCCGCCACCCTTCGTTACGCACAGGAACTTGTATTCCATGCCCTCGGTGGCCTCGATGTCGATTTGTGCGGGCAGGTTGCACTTGGTGTTCACCTCGTCATACATGTTGAGCGGGGCGTTCTGCGAGTAGCGCAGGTTCTCCTCGGTGTAGGTTTTGTAGACGCCTTTCGAGATGGCTTCCTCGTCGCAGAAGCCCGTCCACACCTGCTGTCCCTTTTCGCCGTGCACAATGGCCGTGCCCGTGTCCTGGCAGATGGGGAGCTGGCCCTTGGCAGCCACCTCAGCGTTGCGCAGGAAGGTGAGGGCTACATATTTGTCGTTGTCGCTGGCCTCGGGGTCGGTCAGGATTTTGGCCACTTGCTCGTTGTGGGCGCGGCGCAGCAGGAACGACACGTCGCGGAAGGCTTGGTTAATCATGAGCGTGAGGGCTTCGGGCTCCACTTTCAGTATGGGTTTGCCCTCAAAGTCGCCCACCGACACGTGTTCCTTGCTCAGCAGGTAATACTCCGTGTCGTCCTTGCCCGTCTGGAACATGGGCGCGTACTTAAATTCAGGTGTTTGTGCCATGAAGATGTAGTATTGTTATGTAAGATGAGTAAATCGTGTGGTGTGAAAAACTGCGTGAAGCAAAGGTAGGTAAATAGGTTTAGATACCAAGCCTTTGCTTCACGCTTTTTTATTTGACGGGGATAAATGTGGGAGTGATAAAAGTGGCGGGGATAAGCATGGCGGGGCTGACATGCTGTAGGTCACGCCCACGCCCTGTTCGTTGTGAGGCAGCGCCTCAGAGCACCACCTTGGCGGTTTGCACGCCGGCCGCCGAACTGCTCTCCACCACGTAGCAGCCTGCGGGGAGGGGCAGGGTGAGCGAGCCGTTGCACATTTGCTGGCGCAGCAAACGGCCACCAGCGTCGTAGATGCGGAGCGTGGCACCCTGCGGTGCGTTCACACTCAGTGCGCCGCGCTGGGCACGCACCAGCATGCCGGCATGCGCCGTAGTGGTGCTGATGCCTTCGTCCACTTCGAGGTTGAGGCCAGTCTGCTGTGCGTTCAGAATTTCGCCCGTCTTGGTGTCGAGCAGCAGGACGGCAATGTGCACGTTGGCCAGGTTTTCCACCGTTTCGGGCAAGGTGAAGGTGTGGGTGAACGTCTGCTTCTGGCCTTTCACGATGGGGGCTTGGATGCTGCCCTCCACGCCGAGCAGGCCCTCGATGCTGCGGCCTACGTGGTCGATGTTGGCCAGATACTTCATGCCTTTCTGTGTGAGGTCGCGCAGGTTTTCAGGCACCTGCGAGGGGTTCAGCGTGGGGTAGTAGTTGGATTGCGCGCCCTTCAGGCCGCTCTCTGTCACTACGTACGACACGGCGTAAGGTGCCGCAATGCAGTCGATTGAGAAGGTGGCGTCCGTCGTCACGCTCACGGTTCGCGTATCCCTGTCGGTGCTCACATGGGTGATGTCGAAACGGGCCTCGCAGGGGAGTTCGAAGATGTAGTCCATGTCGTAGGCAATGCCGAGGTCGCCCCGGCCGTGTTCGCCTGAGCCGTTGTAGGGGTCGCTGCTTGTGAGGCGGTTGAGCGTGCAGCCAGGGAAGCCGCCGCTGGCGTAGTTGTCGAGGATGTACTTGAAGTCGGCACTCTCGAAGACGTCGTTGTAGTGCACGCCGATGGGGATGAAGCGGTCGCCGTAGATTTCGCTCAGCAGCTCCACAGCTCGCATGCCGCGGGGGCACCAGCCGCACCAGGTACCGGTAAACTCTTCCATCACCACGTTGCGGGGCACGCTTGCCTGTCGGTCAACGGCTGTCACCGAGCCTTCCACGGGGGCGCAGGGTTCGGTGAGGGGTGCGTTGTTCACCTCCACCAGGTTGATGACGATGGGGATGCGCTTGGGCGTGGTGGGTGCTTTCACCTCGGTGTCCATGTGGGCGTAGTAGAGGAAGCCCACGGGATTGTCGTACGTTATATCCGTCGTGGTGTTCTCAATGGTGCAAGTGAGTTTGGCGTTGGGCATAGGCTCCGTGCCGTAGTTCATGATGCCGATGGAGAGGTCGGTGTCGTCGCCCAGGAAGCCGCGCACGTGGCTCACGCCGGCCATTTGCAGGTCGTAGGGTTTGAAGCCGCCGTCGCCCTCGGTGATGCACTGTATGAAGTAGCCGTAGCACAAGTGGTAGTCGCCGTAGAGTTCGTAGCGCATGTGGGTATAGTCGCGAGCCAGGAAGTCGCCAGTGCCTGTGTCGCGCACCACAAACGAGGAGTAGCGGTTGCAGGGCACCACGTAGGCATGCAGCGGGGCTTGCTCGTCGAAGTGGAGCGTGAAGCCCACCTCAAGCGTCTTCACCCCTTCTTCGAGCGGGCAGTCCACGGGGAAGTCCTCCACCACGTCGCCCTTGTAGCCCTCAAAGGTTGCGGCATAGAGCGTGTCGCCCTCCACGTCGGGATTGTTCACCCACACTCTTACGCTTTTGGCGCCGGCAGGCACAATGGTGCGTATGGTTTTGATGGTGTTGCCCAGGAAGTAGCGTGTGAGGTCTTCGCTGTAGTAGGTGCTGTAGGCAATGTCGGTGCCTTCGACCACGGGGTTGAAGTTCTGCACCAGGATGGTGGAGTCGATGGGCAGGTTGGTGAGCCACTTGCTGGGCTGCTTTTCGGGCTTGTTGGGGTCCTGCATGTAGACGTTCTTCGTGCTGACAGCAGCGCGGCACTGCTGTGTGCTCACGGCCTGTGCTTGCCGTGGCTTGCCTCCGGGCAGGGTGCGCTGCGCCAGGGCGGCGGCTGTGGTGAGGAGTGCGGCGGTCAGCGCCAGCACGAGTTTGTGTGTAAAGGTTTTCATAGGCTTGTAAAAGGGAATGTGAAGAATATGTTTGGCAAATAGATGGGTTGTGTCTGCGAAATTAGACATAATGCAGCATACATGCTCAGATTTCTTGAAAAAAGTGCATGTGCTCATGTTTCCATGCTGTCGGCGAACGTCATTGCATCGTGGTGCTCTATGCCACCGAGGGCGCACCTCCTGGTTGGGAGATGCGCCCTCGTTCGGGGTGCGGCAGTTGAGCCGCCGCGGTGTGTCTGTATTATTGCCAGATGCGGCTTTTGGGCTGCTGGTCCTCGTCGTCATCATTGCCCCAAATGGCGGAGCCTCGCTTGATGGAGCGCTGCTGACCGCCGCTCTGGCTGGTGTCTACCCCCACGCTGGTTGTGAGGAGTGAGGAGCGGTGTGCAAAGTGCAGTGTGCGCACCGAGGGTTGTATATAGGTTTTCTTCATCATGTTTTTTTATTTAATCATTACTTTCTTTCCGTTTACAATGTAGAGGCCCTTGCCGGCGTGCTCCACGCGGCGTCCGCTGAGGTCGTAGACGGTCTGCTCCTGAGCGGGCTGGTTGCCGATGGTGTCGATGCCTGTGGACACTCCGAACACGAGGCGGAAACTGCTGTCGCCGCCCCCGGTGGTGCTGTTATCCACGGGCAGATAGGCTCTGAAGCCTTTCACGGTGGTGCCGGTGTAGGAGGCGAACGTCAGCGCGCTGCTAATTTCCTGCATGGTGCAGATGGTCTTGCCAGTGATGGTCGGCGTGGTGATGGTCTCGAACTGGCCTTGCAGTTGGTTGCTGTCAAGCTGTTTCTGCTGCTCTGCGGTGGGTGTGGGGTCGCTGGCAATCAGCAAGTAGGCGCAATTATTACTCGTTTGTCCGTCCTTCACGTACTCCGTGACGAAAGCCGTGTTGGCAGGAATAACATTGCCTGTGTACTGCGTCAGGTTGAAATAGTTGTTGGTAACTGTACCCGTATAGAATTTGATGCGGGTTGTGTTCTGTGTCAACGCCACAGGGCTATAGAACGTGCCGAGCTTGTAGGTGTCGTTGTAGATGGGCACTGGCAGATACGGCACTTCTTCAATTTCCCAGTCACAGTTACCTTCCGCGTATTCGCCATTGCGGTCAGTTTTTGAAGTATTGCTCCATAAATATGGGGCGGAGCTGTAATTCGACATGATAGTATAATATCCTACATTTCCGCCTTCAGACTTTAAAAATGAATAGGTGCTGTAATTGTTTACGGCGCTGCCTATGCTGCGTGTTTCATTTGCGTAGAGGCCAAGGTCGTAACTGAGCAACTTGTAGCGGTCGCCGTCTTTTATCACCATGAAAATGGTAGCAGGGCCATTGTCTGGGTCAAGGTTTGCGCTTACAGTCATCTGGCTGCCTGCTCCGTTGCTCTTCATGTATTTGCCGCTGGTCTTACCCTTGAAGCGGTATAACTTGCCTGTCGTGGGCTGGTTGATGGTGTAGCCATCGTAGACGGTTTTCAAATCTGCGAGCGATGCTTCTAATGCGCTTACGGTGCTGCTTGCGCTCAGTGCCTCGGCGGTTGCGATGGCATCAGCCACAACGATGTTTCCGCTGTAAGTGTAGTAGCCTAACTTGCTGTCGTGAGTCTTTTCTTTGCAAGCTTTGACGGTTGTAAGGTTCGAGGCAAGAATTTTGTAAATAATGAAGCTTGCATCTGCATCGCTCACGCTGCTGCCCGTTTTGATGAGGTAGTGCTGCACGCCTGCATCGTTAGCAGCATCGTATTGGCGTGCGCCTCCATTTAGTCCGTAGCCATGTGAAAAACTGATATATTGCGACGTACCCACAAACTTTAAGCGCCAGCCAGCCACCGTGCCGTCAATGCTTTCAAGGGTTACGGGTGAGGCCTGGGTTACATCCTCCGTAAATGTTAAGGGATTACCAGACTTGATAAACTTCTTGTTCTCCGTGTTGTACAAGTAGCATTTGTCGTTGTACTTGTACATAGCCCAGTCGGTAGAAACGTTTTCAGCACCCACATTCGGAAATCCTGATGTAGCCGTGACGCCAGCCAATGTCAGCGTAGTAGTGCCGTCGAACGTAGTTTGTCCAGATTTGTTGGTTACCGTTGTATTGTAAAAGGCTAAGTAGCCACGCTCGGCGGTTGTACACTTTATCTGGAAAATCTCGCCGTTGTTGAGCGTAACCTTGCTGGCATTGTTGATGACGTTGTTATACTCGGTCATCATTGTGTTGTAGTTGGCTTCTGTGGGCGAGAGAGGGAGAGTTGTTAGAGCATCATACAAGTTGTTCCAATCTACATCTTTATAGTTGCCTACGTAAGATGAGCCAAGATTGTTAGAGTTGGTAAACAAATTCGCTGCAGCCCAGTAATCAGGGCCGTACGTAATCTTATTCTGAATTAGACTCTTTGTGTCTGTGTCCAAATCTCCTACTTCTATAAAGACGAAGGCGTTACCATGGTCGCCAGTTTGGCTATATCCACCAGTCCAGTTTACCACGCCATGCTGACCGCCAGTGTCGGCCACGTTCAGAGCGTAGCTTCCGTTGGTAGAAAGCATGAAGGGGTAATCACTGACTGTGCTCGTGGTGCGTATTTCCACAGCATTACTTGCCATACCAACAATAGGGATAGCCGTGTTGTTGGCGGTTTCATTGCCTATGAAGCACTTCGCTTTTGGCGAATAGAAATAGTATTTGTTGTCTGTATGCTTGTAGATGGCGAACTGGAATATATCCAATCCGTTATACAGACTTGTGTTTACACTTTCATGTGCGTGGTTGGACGATAAATACTGAGGTACATCGCTGTTGTAAAGCAGGTAAATATCCTTCTTGTTTGCGTTAGAACCAACCGTTCTTCCCGACTTCACCAGATACAATTTGTCGTTGCTGAGGCTTGCCAAGTCAGAAACCACGGGAGCTTGCACAGCGCCCGTTACGTTGAGTGAACCCGTGGTGTTGTCAAGGTCGGCATTGTCATTCGCGTTGTTGTGCACAAAGTAGCGGAGCACGTAGTAGCCTGCGGGCACGGCGCTAAAGGTGACGTTTGTGGCATCCGTGTAATTGCTTGCCTGCACCGTGCCGTCGGCCGTGGCCACCAGGTCGATGCCGAGCAAGTTGAGCGTACCATCGGTGATGGAGAGCCTCACGACGACGTCCCTCTGAGTTTCCACCTTAATTACCTGTGTCACGGCGTGCACCTTGTTGTCGCCCGAATAGGTAAGCCCTGTGGGATACGTTGTGATGATGGGGCGGCTGTGCGGAGGAGCGGTGTTAGTCCACGACTCCGTGAAGTCTGCCCACGCCGTAGCGCTCATGCAGAGGCACAGCGTCAAGAGTGTAAAGATTTTCTTCATAAAGCGTTTATTATTAAGTATTGTTGTTTCTGTGGGTTTCCTTTCCTCACACCTTCGCTCCCAGCGTCCCGCTCTGCAGGGCTTGCAGCATTTCGGAGCCGAGGCGTGTGAGTTCCTCCAGATGGATGCAGCCGAAGGGCGTTTGGCGCGTGAGGCCCATCACCACGGGGGTGCCGTGGCACGTGCCCTGCGTCAGTTGCACGGGGCGGCGCCGC
>OBLI01002943.1_pt1 | contig 13729 bp, 12 predicted proteins | sample 1519701 | NCBI WGS metagenome assembly OBLI01 (sample SAMEA3663005, study PRJEB22513) | pig gut metagenome | biome: pig gut; feature: pig-associated habitat; material: faeces | place: France | collected 2012 | reverse complement strand
ACCATCAAGAAATATATTGAAAACCAAGGGTAGCTGCGCTACCCCGTATTTTTCATCCCCTAAGCTAAAGACTTAGGGGTTTTCAAATACGCTTTCTATAAAAACAAGTCATTTACTGCGGATGAAACCCGAAATGCGCTTCAAAATCCTTTCATAAGGACAATTCTTCCTTGTAAACGTCCTTTTGTCGGCCTCTGCGCCGCCCGAACTTTGCACCCGGATATTTGGCTACACACACAAAAGTGTACGGACGATGTATGGTTTACTTTCAACATACGCGAGGACCTCTTGCCGGGCTTGAAGGTGGGCACGGAGACGCAAGTGTATCTGCCGGCCTTCGACAAACACGTGGCCGTGCGCATCACCCGGATGAAGGATGTCGGCACCTTCGCCGTGTGGAAATCCACGAAGGCACTCGAAGGCTTCGACCTCAAGACTTTTGAGGTGAAAGCACGACCCCTGGACTTGGACGGACTGGACGAGGTGCGCAGCGGCATGTCCGTGGTGTTGGAAGTAGACAGGAAGTAAGGTTTCCTGTTTTGATGGTTATGAGGTTATAACCTCAGAACGTATCTCCTGCCCAAACCCCTCCCGCTCTTTCCAGAATAGTATGAGATCCATTCCCAAGCAAACAGCCGATGTTTGCCGCCGTCTGTGCCGCATATTCCGGCGCGAGCTGCGCATCTTCGCGCATCGTCCGCTTTTCCTCTTCACGATGATAGTAGCCCCCGTGCTGTGCATCGTTTTCTTCACCTCCCTCATGTCCGACGGGTTGCCCACCAAGCTACCCACCGCACTGGTCGATGAGGACGACACGCACATCACCCACACGGTGGTTCGCATTCTCGACTCCATGGAGGTGACGGACATCGTGGCACACTACGCCAACTTCAGCGAGGCTCGCAAGGCCATGCAGCGCGGCGAGATTTACGGCATCATCCGCATCCCCTCCACCTTTACCCGCGACTTGTGGCAGGGCGAACAAACGCACATCGGACTGTATTGCGACATGTGCTCCATGCTTTACTACAAAATTCTGCTGCTCACAACGACCAACGTGTCGTTGGAAATGAACAAGGACATCAAGGTGGAACGCTGCCTGCCCTCCGCCACCCGGCGGAAGGAGGAGCGGAATGGCGACTGATGGTAATTTGTGACTTTTTAACTAAACCCTGAAAATGTAAAGGTTTTGAGGATTAAGGTTTTGAGGTTATGAGATGCCTTTCCAAAAGTTCTGGAGCTGTTCTCAACAGTCCTGGAGTTGGTTTGCCAACTCGCCGAGTCCGGCGAAATAGTCGGCGACTTGTGCAGAAAACTTCACGCAGTGTCCGGCTGGGCAGGCGAAGCGGATAAATCACGCTGAAAAGTCGTAATATGTTGTGTGAATTACCCTTTTCGCGCGCGCGTATATACGCTTTTTATTTCCCGAAAAAAGCATTCACCCCTTCACGTGCAGTGCGTTTTCTGCTGATTTTCATTGGTTTAGAGTGTGAAGGCTTGGATTTCAAAGTGTTCACATGGGCAGCAAAGCATTCACACGGGTGGTGAACGATTGTGAAGGGTTGAAATACCAAGCCTTCACACCGGAAAAGCGCCTCGAAATCAGGAGAAAAGCAGCATTCATGCCCTTATTGCTGTGAATACTTGAAAAACAAAGCCTTCACACTTGAAGTAACTGAAAATCAGGAGAAAACAACCGCTGTGTGAAGGGGTGAATGCTTTTTTGAGGGAAAAAATACGTATAGGAAAATCGAATTTACGGGCCGAAGTTGGCAAATTGCTACGTTACTTTTTTGTGAATGTACAATGAATAATGAACAATGAAGGCTGCGCCGATGTGAATGTATAATGTAATGATGTATAATGAAGCCTACGGCAATGAGGCAGGCGGTTCTGCATCGCCCTGTACCTCGGTCGTCAGACCTCATTATACATTATACGTTGATAAACGGCGCAGCCTTTATTTGTACATTGTATATTAAAAAAAGTTATTCGTTGTCCATGGAGCTTTTTAGTGCGGCGGCAATCTGCTCTTCGATTTCGGCGGAGAGTTCTGGATTGTCCTTGATGAGCTTCTTCACGGCGTCGCGTCCCTGACCGAGGCGGCTTTCGCCGTAGCTGAACCAGGAGCCGCTCTTCTTGATGATGCCGAGCTCTACGCCGAGGTCTACCACTTCGCCGGCATGGGAGATGCCTTCGCCAAAGGTGATTTCAAACTCGGCTTTGCGGAAGGGGGGAGCGACTTTGTTCTTCACGACCTTTACGCGCACTTGGTTGCCGATGGGGGTGTCGCCGTCCTTGAGGGTGGTGACGCGGCGGATGTCGAGGCGTACGGAGGCGTAGAACTTGAGGGCGTTGCCGCCGGTGGTGGTTTCGGGGTTGCCGAACATGATGCCTATCTTCTCGCGCAGCTGGTTGATGAAGATGCAGGTGGTGTTGGTCTTGCTGATGGTTGCGGTGAGCTTGCGCAGGGCTTGGCTCATGAGGCGGGCCTGGAGGCCTACTTTGTTGTCGCCCATGTCGCCTTCTATCTCGGCCTTGGGGGTGAGGGCGGCCACGGAGTCGATGACGATGATGTCGATGGCGGAGGAACGGATGAGCTGGTCGGCAATCTCGAGTGCCTGCTCGCCGTTGTCGGGCTGGGCAATGAGGAGCTCGTCGACATTGACGCCGAGCTTGGCGGCGTAGAAGCGGTCGAAGGCGTGTTCGGCATCGATAAAGGCAGCTATGCCGCCGTTCTTCTGCGCCTGGGCTATGGCGTGGATGGCGAGGGTGGTTTTACCGGAGGACTCGGGGCCGAAGATTTCGATGATGCGGCCTTTCGGGTAACCGCCCACGCCGAGGGCGGCGTTGAGGGCGAGGCTGCCGGTGGGGATGACGTCGACGTCTTCTACCTGCTGGTCGCCCATTTTCATGATGGAGCCTTTGCCGAAGTCTTTTTCAATCTTGGCCATGGCGGCTGCCAGGGCTTTGAGCTTTTCGCTCGTGGCGAGCGTATTGTTTTCTTCAGGATTCTTTGCCATAGAGTGGAAAGTTTATGATTTTGTTGTTTTTGAGCTTATAGAGTATGGGTTGAAAGTTGAACAGTTCATGCTTTCAGAACTTGCTCTGCGTGTATCTTCGTCTTGATTTCCTTGGGCAGGAAGATGCGGCTGATGCGCCCTTCTTCGTCAATGAGGAAGGTGGTGCGGAATACGCCCATGTAGGTGCGGCCGTACATCTTCTTTTCTCTCCAAGCACCGAAGGCTTCGAGCAGCCGGTGCTCGGTGTCGGCAATGAGGTGGAAGGGGAGGCCGTGGCGTTCACGGAAGTTTTGGTGCGACCGGGCGTTGTCGGGGCTCACGCCGATGACTTCGTAACCGGCTGCCTGGAGCTCGTCGTGGTGGTCGCGGAAGCTGCACGCCTCGGCGGTACAGCCGGAGGTGTTGTCTTTGGGGTAGAAATAGAGCACTACTTTGCGTCCGCGAAACGCGCTGAGACGCAACTCATTGCCTGCTTCGTCGTAGCCCAGCAGGTCGGGGGCTTGTTCGCCTATGATCATAATCAATGTATAATTTACTATTTATAATTTTAATGAAGCCTGCGGCCATGGACTAATTTATAATTTACAATGAAGCCTGCGGCCATGAAGTCGGCGGTTCTGCATCGTCCTGTATGATGGTCGTCAGACCTAATTATAAATTATACATTGTAAATTATAAATTAGCTTCGCTGCAAGTGATTTCCATGATGCCTCCGCGCACGAGTTGTTCGTGGGTGAAGGTGAGGCCGGCGGGCAAGGGGGTGCCTTGCAGGGTGGCGCGGCCTACGATGGGGCGAGAGGGGAGGTTGCGCTTGGTATGGAGCATGAAGCGGCGGCCACGGCCTACGTGGAGGGTGACGATGTTGAACACGGGGCGCACCACCTGCCACGTGCCGGGACTTTGGCGGACGGGGCGGAAGCCGATGGCGTTGAACACGTACCATGCGGCCTGTGCCGTGGCGTCGACTTGTTGGCTTTCACCCTTGAGCATGGACTGGGCCATGCTGCGCAGCAGGGTGTCGGTAGCGAGTGCGTCGGGTGCCGGCTCGGCTGCGGGATAGAGGCTTGCGTTACGCCCTTCATGGCGGGAAGGCTGATGAGGCGGTTCATCGCGGCGTGGAAGGCGGCTTGCAGGGGGGCTTGGCGCGTGGTTATCTCGATGAAGGCGTAAGGCGAGGCAGGTTCGGGCTTGCCTGTTGCGGGGCGGCCTCCCGTCTTGGAGCGGGAGGTGGAAGTGCCCCCGTGACGGCGCGAAGCTGAACCCGACGGGGTGCCTCCTTCGTTCTGAGCCAGCAGCGGGGTGTCATCGCGTGGCGGCAGGGGTTTGCGCTTGTCGCTGAACGGCGTGGCGGGCCGGTGGCCTTCAACGCAGGCATAGGCTTCGTTGGTGCTCAGGGCGGAGACGGCGGAGATGACTTTGAGCTGTTCGCCGGGCTTGAGCGGAAAGGTGAAGGCCACTTTGCAGCGGCTCTCTTTCTGCCCGTTTTCGAGCGTTACCCGCTCGCGCCGCACGTTCCACGTGGTGAAGGGGTGGGAGAAGCGGGCGTAGTAGTAGAGGTCGGGCTGGGAGGCATTGCCGGCTACTGCCGTGCGGCGGTGGGCTCGGATGGTGCGTTTGTCGATGAAGACAACGTCCATGTCCTCACAGCCGGGGCCGCTGAGGGCGTGGTCCAGGTCGATGAGGAAGCCTTTCTCGGCTGTAGTGTCGGGATAGGTGTAGAGCTGTTCCAGGAAGGCGGGGTGCTCGGTGAGTTCCGCCCGGATGTTGTAACGGGTGAGTCGTGCGCGGCATTTTCCGGGCGGCTGGGCTTCGGCCATCTCGTAGCCGGAGGCATAGGCCATGAACTGCGTGGTGTCTTTTTCGCCCACGTAGACCCACACGGGGGTGCCCACGAATGGCATTTGCAGGAAACCGCCGGGAATGGCGGGCGAGGCGGATTGCAGGAAACCGCTCAGCAGCTCGTCGAAGTAGGGCGCGCGGGGGTTCTGCCCTGGATGGAAACGGGTGACAGGGGTGAGGGTCTGCGCCCGAACCGTGACGGTCGGGGCGGTCAGGGCGGCCAGGGTTGTCAGGAAGAGGAGGGCGGCCAGGGGGGCGGCGGTCAAACCGGTCAGCGCGGCGAAGAGGTCTGGCAGGGCGGAGGTGGTCGTAAGGAGGCGTGGTGTCTTCATGTCAACTTGGGGTATTCTCTCCGTTTTCCGGTTGGGGTTGGCCGGCTTTGGCGGCGCGGCGTTTGCGGGACTTCCTGCGCGGCTTTCCCTGTTTCTTTGCCGTGTCTTCCGCAGGTTGTGTTGCGGCTCCTCCGGATTGTGTGGCGGCTTCTCCGGGTTGTGCTGTGGTTTCTCCGGGTTGTGCAGCGTCCTCTTTCTTTTCTTTGTTGCCCTTGCCTTTTCCGTGTTTTCCCTTATGTTTTCGGGGGGTACCCTTGCCTTGTTCGGTGTTGTCTTTATTTTTTTCGGCGTTGTCTTTACCTTGTTCGGCGTTGTCTTTTCCGCTGCCTTTTCTTCTGCCTTTTCCGCCCCGGTGGCGGCCTTTGCGTCCCTGTTTCTCGTGTTTTCCCCCTTCTTTTTCGGCTTGGGGCGGTTGCACGCCTTCGGGCAGTTCGGCGCGCGGAATTTGCAGGTTGAGGATGCGCTCAATCTGGCGCAGGGCGAAGAGGTCGCGCTCGCCGATGAGGGTGATGGCGCGGCCTTCACGGCCTGCACGGGCGGTGCGTCCGATGCGGTGAACGTAGTCCTCTGCATCGTGGGGTGCATCGTAGTTGATGACCATGGTGATGTCGTCGATGTCGATGCCGCGCGCCACGATGTCGGTGGCCACGAGCAAATCCACCTGTCGTGTGCGGAAGAGCTGCATCACCTCGTCGCGCTCGGCCTGTTCCAGGTCGGAGTGCATGGCGCGGGCGTTCCATCCTTTGCGCTGCAACACAATGCTTAGTTCCTTGACCTTCTGTTTCGACGAGCAGAAGAGTATGACACGCTGCGGAGGTTGCTCCTGGAAGATGTGGTTGAGCACTAACTGCTTGTGGCTTTCGCGGCAAACGTAGACACTTTGGGCTATGTTGTCGGCGGGTTTCGAGACGGCAATCTCTACCTCCACGGGGTTGTGCATCACGGTGCGGGCCAGCTCGGCAATCTTGGGCGGCATGGTGGCGGAGAAGAGGATGGTTTGCCGCTCCTCCGGCATTTGTTTGACTATGCTCAGGATGTCATCGGCAAAGCCCATGTCGAGCATACGGTCGGCCTCGTCGAGCACGAGGTGGGTGGTGCGGCTGAGGTCGAGCGTGCCGAGCTGCAGATGGGTGATGAGTCGCCCGGGGGTGGCCAGCACGATGTCGGCGCCGGCCTGGAGCGAACGCCGCTCTTGTTCGTAGCGCGCACCATCGTTGCCGCCGTAGACGGCCACGGCATTGACGCCGGTGTAGTAGGCAAAGCCTTGCAGGGCCTGGTCAATCTGCCGCGCCAGCTCCCTGGTGGGGGCAATGACGAGGCAGTTCACAGAGTCGGCGGGATGTTCGTCGCGCTGCAGCAGGGTGAGCAGGGGCAGGAGGTAGGCGGCGGTTTTCCCTGTGCCGGTCTGGGCTACGCCGAGCACATCGCGCCCTTCGAGAATGGGGGGAATGCACTGCGCCTGAACGGGCGTGCATTTTTCAAAACGCATATCATAGAGTGCATCGAGCACATCGTCTGAGAGGTCGAGGTCTTCAAAGTAAACTTCTTCGGACATCATGGATAGATAGAGGTGTTCTAAGAATGTGAAGTGTATTTAATGTATTGTTGTCGTGCTGCCGTCCCGGCTGCAAGGTCATTGGGGTGTGCGCCGATAGAGCACTGCCGCAATGATGGCGAAAATGATGTTGGGCAGCCAGACGGCGAACATGGCGGGCCATCCGGCGTTGATAGCGAAGGTGGACGACACGGTTTGGAACAGGATGTAGGTGAAGCTCAGCGCGATGCCCACGCCGATGCTCGCGCCCATGCCGCCCTTGCGCTTCTCGCACGACAGGCTCACGCCGATGAGCGTCAGGATGAAGGCGGCGAAGGGGGTGGCGAAGCGTTTGTGGTATTCCACTTCAAACGTGCTCACGCCGGCTGCTCCGCGCAGTTTTTGGCGGTCGATGAACTCGTCGAGTTCGGGCACCGTCATGGTTTCCTGCTGTCCGCGCACGTAGAAAAAGTCCTTGGGCTCCATCACGATGATGGTGTCGAGCTTCTGTCCGCTCTCAAGCTTTTCGCGCATCCCTTTCAGCGTGCGGATTTTGTACTGCCGCAGTGTCCACGAGAAGCGGCGGTCGGACAGCGTATCGTACTGAATGCTTTGCGCCGTGAGGTGCGACACGAGCTTCTTGTCCACGAACTTGTCGAGCGAGAAGCCGTAGCCGCTCTTCGTCACATTGTCGAAGTGGGTGATGTAGGCCACCACGCCGGTGTCCACCTGCATCTGCACGTTGTCCACCGAGGTGATGTCCGTCTTCTTCTTGATGTACCTGTTCTCAAAGTTCACCCTTGCCACGTTGCTCTGTGGTATGACATAGGCACCGAGCAAGTAGGTGGTCAGGGCGATGAGTGCCGCTGAGAACATGTAGGGACGGAGCAACCGCCGGAAACTCATGCCCGTGCTCTTCATGGCGATGATTTCAGAATTGTCAGCCAGTTTCGAGGTGAAGAAGATGACGGCGATGAACACGAAGAGCGGACTGAACAGGTTGGCGAAGTAGGGCACGAAGTTGACGTAGTAGTCGAAGATGATTTTCTGCATGGGCGCGTGGCTCTGCGTCAGCTTGTCAATCTTCTCGTTGAAGTCGAAAATCACGGCAATCACCACGATGATGGTGATGAGGAAGATGTACGTGCTCAGGAACTTGTAGACGATGTAGTGGTCCACGCGTCCCAGCCAGGGCTTTCGTCCCCGATCCTTCCGGTGGGTGTCGTTCCTTTGGGGAGAGCTATGTTTGGAGCGGTTCTTGAGGCGGAATAGGCGCATAGGCGGGCGGTTTCTAAGGGAAGTTTCAGAGTTTGCGCATCAGCTTTTCCGCCATGGTGCGCTTCCAAGCGGCAAAGTTGTCGGCCAGGATTTGTCTGCGGGCTTCGCGCACCAGCCAGAGATAGAAAGCCAGGTTGTGGATGGAGGCAATCTGCATGGCCAGCAGTTCTTTGGCCTTGAAAAGGTGGTGGAGATACGCCTTGGAGTAATGCAGGTCGGCGAAGCAGTGGCCCATGGGGTCGACAGGCTCAAAGCACTCGGCCCACTTGGCGTTGCGCATATTGATGACCCCTTCTGCCGTGAAGAGGCAGGCGTTGCGGCCGTTGCGGGTGGGCATCACGCAGTCGAACATATCCACGCCGCGCTCAATGGATTCCAGGATGTTCAGCGGCGTGCCCACGCCCATGAGGTAACGCGGACGGTCGGTGGGGAGGATGTCGTTGACCACTTCGATCATGTCGTACATCACCTCCGCCGGCTCGCCCACGGCCAGTCCGCCGATGGCGTAGCCTTCGGCCCCGAAATCGGCCATGAAGCGCGCGCTTTCCTGCCGCAGGTCCTTGTAGACACAGCCTTGCACGATGGGGAACAGGGCCTGGCTGTAGCCGTACTTGGGCTCCGTTTCGTGGAAACGCTTCCAGCAACGCTTCATCCAGCCGTGCGTCAGGTCCAGGCTTTTGCGGGCATAGGCAAAGTCAGCGGTGCCCGGCGGACACTCGTCGAAAGCCATCATGATGTCGGCACCGATGGTGCGTTCGATGTCCATCACCTTCTCCGGCGTGAAGAAATGCTTGCTGCCGTCGATGTGCGAGCGGAACTCGCAGCCCTCTTCGGTCAGTTTGCGGATGCCGGCCAGCGAGAACACCTGGAAACCGCCGCTGTCGGTCAGCATGGGGCGGTCGAAACCGTTGAACTTGTGCAGTCCGCCGGCCCGTTCCAGCGTGTCCAGCCCCGGGCGCAGGTACAGGTGGTACGTGTTGCCCAGGATGATTTCGGCGTTGATGTCCTCCTTCAGCTCATGCAAGTGTATGCCCTTCACGCTGCCCACCGTGCCGACGGGCATGAAGATGGGCGTGTGTATCGGGCCGTGTGCGGTGGTTATCAGTCCGGCACGGGCGGCACAGGAAGTGTCGGTATGTTGCAGGGAAAAATCCATGGATTTCTTTGGAAATAATGTTTTCGGGGGACGTTCTTATCCCCCGAAACAATCTATTATTTATCTGCCTCCTTGAGCAGCCTCACGGAGACGTCGGTTGCGGCTTCTGCAGGCTTACCGGCATAATCGTCGTCCGGCACGGTGAGTTCGATAGCGTTCTGCACTTTTTCTTCAAGCAGGGCAAAACGCAGCACGTCCTGCACATCTTCCACGAAATGGAAGGTGAGACCCTTCACATAGCGCTCGTTGATGTCCTGTACATCCTTGCGGTTTTCCTCCGAAATGAGAATGTCGGTGATGCCGGCACGCTTGGCCGCCAGGATTTTCTCCTTGATGCCGCCCACGGGCAACACGCGGCCTCGCAGTGTTATCTCACCCGTCATGGCCAGGTGGTCGCGCACCTTGCGCTGGGTGAGCGCCGAGGCGATGGAGGTGGCGATGGTGATGCCGGCGGAAGGGCCGTCCTTGGGCGTGGCGCCTTCGGGCACATGGACGTGAACGCCCCAGTGGTCGAACACGCGGTAGTCCAGTCCCAAAGTGTCGGCGTGGGCCTTGATATATTCCAATGCCAGCACGGCACTCTCCTTCATCACGTCGCCCAAGTTGCCGGTGAGGGTGAGCTTACCTCCCTTGCTGCGGCTCACGCCGGTTTCGATAAACAGAATTTCGCCACCCACGGCGGTCCATGCCAGACCGGTAACCACACCGGCGTACTTGTTGCCCTGGTATTTGTCGCGGCTGAACAGCGGTTTGCCCAGCAGTTTCTCTATGTCGGCGGGCTTGACTGCGCTGTCGGCATACGGCATGATGTCATCGTCGGAGGTAGAGGTGAGGTAAGCCACCTTGCGGAATATCTTGTTGATTTGCTTCTCCAATTGGCGCACGCCACTCTCGCGGGTGTATCGCTCGATGATATATTCTATGGCAGCGGGAGTGAACTTGAGGCGTGCCTTCTCACCGAAGTCGAAATCCTTTTGCTCTTTCGGCACGAGGTGACGGCGGGCTATTTCTTTCTTCTCCTCCGTCAGATAGCCTTCCACTTCGATAATTTCCATGCGGTCGAGCAGGGGGCGCGGAATGGTCTGCAGGCTGTTGGCCGTGGCGATGAAGAACACCTTGGAGAGGTCGAAGTCGAGGTCCAGGTAGTTGTCGTGGAAAGCATTGTTCTGCTCCGGGTCGAGCACTTCGAGCAGCGCGCTGTGCGGGTCGCCGTTGTAATTGTTTTCCGACACCTTGTCAATCTCGTCGAGCACGAAGAGCGGGTTAGCCGTCTCGGCTTTGGCTATGCCCTTGATGATGCGGCCCGGCATGGCGCCGACGTAGGTGCGTCGATGGCCGCGTATCTCAGCCTCGTCGTGAATGCCGCCCAAGGAGATGCGCATATATTTGCGCCCCAGGGCTTCGGCGATGCTTTTGCCGAGCGATGTCTTGCCCACTCCCGGAGGGCCGTAAAGGCAGAGGATGGGAGCCTTGTTCGTTTTGCGGTAGCGCAGGGTGGCCAGATGTTCCAGGATGCGCTCCTTCACCTTTTCCATGCCGTAGTGGTCGCGATTGAGGATGTGCTCGGCATTGCGGATGTTCAGGTTGTCGTCAGTGTAAACACCCCAAGGCAGGCTGACAATGGTTTGCAGGTAGTTGAGCTGCACGTTGTAATCAGGTACCTGCGGATTGATGCGTTTGAGTTTCTCCAACTCGCGGCGGAATGTGGCTTCGACCTTTTCGGGAAATACCAGTTTGGAGGCTTTCTTCTCCAGGTCGGCCACGTCGCCGTTTTCGTCCTCGCCCAGCTCGCTTTGTATGTTTTTAATCTGCTGGTGGAGGAAGAACTCCTTCTGCTGCTGGTCTAATTCTTCGCGCGTTTGCTCTTGGATTTCATGTTTCAATTGGGCAAACTGGCACTCCCGATTGAGCAGTTGGAGGAGTTTGAAAGCTCTGCGCTTCAAGTCGTGTTCCAAGAAAAGTTCGTAGCGTTCTTCTAAAGAGAACGCCATGTTGACGCAAATAAAGTTGATGAGGAAAACGGGGTGCGAAATGTTTTTCACAGCAAAAGCTGACTCATCTGCACGCTGCACATCGCTCAACTTCAAGAAACGCACCACGGCATCGCGACAAGCATCAACCAGCACGGCAAATTCTTTGTCGTGGATGTCGTAGACGGTTTCGTTCAGCGAAGTTACTTCCGCACGATAGCAAGGCTTGCGCCGCTTCAGGCTTTCCAAAAGGATGGGGCCGTAGCTTTGCAAGATAGCAGCCGTATGTCCGTTGGGCAAATCGATGGTGCGCATCACACGGGCCACCACGCCCTGCTGATATAAATCGGATGCGACGGGTTCTTCCACCGAAGCATCTTTCTGGGTGAACACAGCGATGAGTTCCCCACGCTTCATGGATTGGGTAACAACTTTCAGGCTTGACTCTCTTCCCACTGTAACCGAACCTACCACGCCGGGGAACAGTATCAAGTTACGCAAGGGCAACACGGGCAATATTTCCTCGTGAGGCGTGTGCAACAGGGCGTCCATGTCGCCCTCAAAGTCGGCTATCAGTGAAAAGGCATTCTGTGTTATATCGTCTTTACTATTCATTCGTTTTCTTGGGTGCTGAAGTCAAAGTGTCTGCAAAGATAGTGCAAGGCGAGAGAAGAACGAAAAACAAAGCTGAAAGATTTGTTTTTCTTCTTCCGAGCCGCCGCCTATCTTGGCGAAGCAGAGTAGTGCAAGGCGAGAGAAGAACGAAAAACAAAAGCTGTGCAAGGTGAGAGAAAAAATAAAAACGCAAGTTTTTAATGGGTGGTTCTATAAATTCACAAAATCGAGTGTAAGCCATTCCGTTTAACTCAACATCTCGGAATCAGTCGTTCATCAGAGGACCTCTGCTGTTGATAGTGTGCGTTTATCCACTCATTGACATGTTTTTTGGGCGATTTGATACATAGGGGTACAGTTATCCCATGCACGTGATAAACTGTGGATGGTAATTGACAATCTGTAGATATCTGAATATGTTATAGACAAGATAGAGGTCTTGCCCTTTGTCCTTCTCTTCGATAAGGGGTTCTATAACATTAGAGTCGTGTACGCTTGCGTCTGTCGTATGGTATTTCTCTATGAGTTTGGTCTTCTTGTCTGCCTTGACGTGATTCTTGTAACCATAGTGCTTCTCACCACGTTTCTTAGTCCATCGGGCATCAACGTCCTAGTGCGACTTTTTGGACAGTTTGCGTTTCTTCTCCTTTGGAGAGTCTCCGTCCTCGGGATTCCACAGGTCTTTGCCGTTGCCGGCCTTGATTTGCTCGTTCTCTTCCTTGGTGTTTCTTTGCTTAGGGGCTTCAATAAAAGTAGCATCAATGATTTTCCCTTCGTTGAATGACAGACCCTTGCTGTCAAGGTAAGTGCGGAACTCTTCAAACAGGCGGTCGAAGGTTCCATCCGCTGCAAGTTTGTTCTTGCATGCCCACACTGTCTTCTCGTCAGGAACCTCTGCCACTGTATGAATACCAAGGAACTGGCGAAAACTGGTACGGTCTATTATCTGGTACTGTATCTGGTAATCCCCCAAACCATAATAACGCTGAAGGAATATGACCTTGAACATAAGCTTGACTACACCAAAGCATTGCTTGATGTGGTTGGTTCCCATCCGACACTTGCCGAAGTACCTAAGGTCAAGGAGCGTCTTAATATGCTCAAGGAGGTGCTCGTCCGACATAGAGGACCATTATGTGACATCGAAAGACGAGGATGCAAGAATCGGTCACAAAAGCGAGGAAGATGCTTTCTTCGGTTACAAGACGCATATCGCAATGAGCTACGAACGTATCATAACCGCGGCCACAGTCACATCGGGGGAGAAAGGGGACGGGCCGCAACTGAAAGAACTGGTTGAACAAAGCCGCAAGAACGGTATGGTGGTTGAGACAGTTGTCGGCGACACTGCATACTCAGGCAAAGACAACATTATACTTTCAAACGATGAGAACAACGGCTTTGAACTGGTGGCAAGATTGAACCCAATGATAAGCAATGGCGCACGCAAGGATGAGGATCGATTTGATTTCAACAAAGATGCCGGCATGTTCGTATGTCCGGCCGGACACATGGCGATAAGAAAAGCAAGGCAAGGCAAGAAAGGACAAGGTGAAAACCAATGTCAGGTGTTCTATTTTGATATTGACAAATGCAAGACTTGTTCCAGAAGGGAAGGATGTTATAAAGATGGGGCCAAGAGCAAAACTTATTCCGTTCAGATCAAGTCAGAGGAACATCAACAACAGGCAGACTTCGAGAAAACGGAAGAATTCAGGTCCAAAGCAAAGGTCCGATATAAAATCGAAGCCAAGAACTCAGAATTAAAAAATGTATTGGGATACAACCGTGCTGACTCGTATGGCATAGATTGTATGCGAATGCAGGGTGCCATGGTTATTTTTGCCGCGAATATCAAAAGAATCCTACTATTGAGCTGACAAACGCTCTATTTTTACTGCGTATAGCTGTCCATAAGGTCGAATACAGGGCGTGGAAAGCGATTTTACGGACTTAATAGCCCCAAATAATAAAACTCGCCA
>OBLI01002942.1_pt1 | contig 13737 bp, 12 predicted proteins | sample 1519701 | NCBI WGS metagenome assembly OBLI01 (sample SAMEA3663005, study PRJEB22513) | pig gut metagenome | biome: pig gut; feature: pig-associated habitat; material: faeces | place: France | collected 2012 | reverse complement strand
GATTAGAATCACAGAATTATCGTGTGGTTAACTCCGTGGATAATATGATGTCCAGCTATGTTAATCAGGTGGACCATTCCGATGAAGCTGGCGTTGCAATTTATGATAAGCATGGACGCCTGAGGGTTATGTATAATCCTGGCAAGCTACCTAATTTTAAAGAAAGTGCCCGGGATTTGATGGAAAAATATGCCAAGCTCAATAGTATTAGCTGGCAGGAGAATTACGCAATCCCTAATAAAGCCTTTGGCTTTGTCAAGAATGACCAAAATGAAACCATTGGCTACGTTGTTACAGGCTATTCCGATGACATCATCAACAAATCCACTATTGATGCGGTAATGTTTTTGCTATTGACCAATCTCTTTGGCTTAGTAATTGGTATTTTGGGTGCCATTTTTCTAGCTGGAAGAATTAAAAAGGTTCTTTTCGGCTATGAACCTGAGGAAATTGCCCGTTTGCTACAAGAGCGCAATATTATTCTTAATTCCGTGCGCGAAGGTATCATCAATATCAACGATAAGGGCATCATCACCGTGGTCAACTATGAGGCCAAAATTCTTTTGAAACAGGCCAATATTTCTGATACTGAAGACTTGTGCGGCAAGTCGGCCTTGGATGTATTGAAACATGTGCCTTTGCGTGATATTATAAAAGAGGGAAGAAGCTTTGCTGACGTATCCATCAAGTTTGGTGATACCATCTTTGTTATGACTGCAGTTCCACTGTTGGGGCTGGATAGTGGCGACAAAATATTAGGCGCTGTTATCACCTTCCGTAAGAAATCTGTAGTGGAAGAATTGGCTAACCAGCTCACTGGCTTTAAAAACTATGCTACTGCGCTTAGAGCTCAAACGCATGAATTTATGAATAAAATGCATGTTATTATGGGCCTTATTGATATGAAGGCCTATGATGAGCTCAAGAATTATACTAAGGAAATTGCTTATAACAGGCAATCCGAGGTTTCCTACATCGTGACACGCCTCAAGGATATTACTCTTTCAGGGTTTATCTTGGGAAAGATTAGTCGTAGTCGCGAGCTGGATATCGATTTTTCCCTTAGCGAAGAGAGCGAGCTACGTGGGGAATTGGATGTTCCTTCGGTGCATGATATTGTACTAATCGTTGGTAATCTAATTGAAAATGCCTTCGATGCCCTTAAGAATTTTGATGGGGAGAGAATTGTTAATCTTTCCATTTTAGATTTCGATAAGGAAATTGTCATTGTAGTGGAGGATTCCGGTCCTGGCATGAGTGAGGAAACCATTAAAAGAATCTATCACCGCGGCTTTAGTACTAAAGGTGATGGTGGGCATGGTTTTGGTCTCTTTTTGGCCAAACAGAGTGTTGATAGTTTAAATGGTACTATTTCTGTCGAGTCCAGCCTTGGGGAGGGCACGGTCTTCACTGTTAGATTACCAGTGAAAAAGGAGGTAGGTTAACATGATCAATGTCTTGGTTGTTGAAGCTCAATTGCACGAGCATTATTTGAGCCAAATTAAAGGCTTTCAGCTTTGTGATATCGCCAATAATGGGGATGTAGCATTGAAGCTTTTGACCAAAAAAAGCTATGATTTACTAATTCTCGATATCTTTATGCCGACCATGGACGGCTTACAGCTTTTAAGCAAAATTCGTGAGCATGGCTATGATTTGGACGTGATTATTGTTTCTGCTGCCAACGATAAGGATAAGATTAAGCAGGCTTTGCGCTTGGGGGCTGTGGATTATATTATTAAACCTTTTGAATTTGAGCGCTTTAATTTGGCTTTGAATAATTATTTAAAGCGTTATCATATTGTTTCGGAGCAAAGCATTATTGAGCAATCTGATTTGGATGAGACTATTATTCGTCGCGAAGAGCAGGTGGCCGTAAGTTTGCCCAAGGGATTAGATAAAAATACTCTATCCACTGTTTGGTCCTGCATTTGCGAAATTGAGGGTATGTTTACCACCGAGGAGGTAGCCGGTAAGGTGGGGATTTCCAGGGTATCCATTCGTAAATATTTGGAGTTTTTAAAATCACTCCATTTATTGAAGCTGGATTTACATCGAGGCTCAGTTGGGCGTCCTGTTTATAAATACCTATGCTTGGATAAGCAAAGCAATATCTTGAAGGCATATATCCAATAATTTATATTATGAGATTTTTTTAAAGTGAGGCTAGAAGATGATAGAGCCAATAAAAATTTTGGGTGTACCTGTGCACCCAATGACTATGCAAGAGGCTATAGCTGCTTTAGAGGAGCGTATGCAAGCTGATATACAAACCTTTGTAGTCACAGCTAATGCAGAAATTATCATGATGTGTCAGGAGGACGCAGGCTATAACCAGATCATTAGTCACGAGGCGGAGCTGGTGCTTCCTGATGGTGCTGGTGCTGTGTGGGCTGGACGCCATTTGGGCTATAAGGTGCCGGAGCGCGTGGCAGGCTTTGATTTATACAATCAATTATTGGCTTTGTCAGCAAAAAAGGGTTATAAAGCCTATTTCTTTGGTGGCTCGCCAGGTGTAGCAGAGGCTGCTAAGGCGAAGAGTGAGGAGCTGTATCCCGGTGTTAATATCGTAGGCTGCCACAATGGCTATTTCACTGACGCCGATGTCCCTAGAATTATCGAAGAAATCAACAATTCTGATGCCGAAATGCTTTTTGTGGCTTTAGGTGCGCCTAAGCAAGAAAAGTGGATTTTGGCACATAGACAAGAGCTCAAGCCTCGCATTTTAATGGGCATAGGGGGTAGCTTTGATGTGCTGGCAGGCAAAATGGAGCGGGCACCCAAGTGGATGCAGGATGCATCCTTAGAGTGGGCTTTTCGCTTGTACAAGCAGCCCAGCCGCTTTATGAGGATGATGGCCCTGCCTAGGTTTGCGCTGAAGGTTATGTTTAGTTCGAAGTAAAAAGAAGTTCGTATACAATTTTTGTTAAATATTTAACGGTTATCGTGGACAAAAACCATAAGCTGTATTATAATAAAGTGATGGAATGTGCTATTCGCTTAAATCCATCACTTTTTTTCGTACATAACTTACCAGTATAAATAGCTAGTATTTTATCCCACTTATGATTTACCGGAAAGCGAGGATGTTTATGTTTATTGTTAAAGAGGGCTATCCCTTTATTATAGCTTCATTGGTTGTAGCTGCCATAGTGTACTTTCTATTTGGTGCCTATTGGGCTGTAATTCCAGTAGTTTTGGCGGTATATTTTGCTTACTTTTTCCGTGATTTTCACCGCAGCATGCCCTATGACCCTAATATCCTCTATTCTCCTGCTGATGGTACTGTCATGGGTGTGGAGGAGGTTTATGATGAGGAGTTTTTGAATGAGCCAGCCTTAAAGCTGACCATTTTCCTTTCTGTGTTCAATGTGCATACTAATCGCAGTCCTTTGGATGGAGAAATTAAATATCAACGTTATACCTGCGGTCAATTTGTGCCGGCGTATGAAAAGTCTGCTTCCTTTGAAAACGAACGCCATGCGGTGGGCATTGACAATGGCCGCATTCGCTTCTTAGTGATTCAGGTTGCAGGCCTGTTGGCGCGCCGCATTGTGTCCTGGGTGACCGTTGGCCACCAGCTTAAGCAGGGCGAAACCTACGGTATGATCAAATTCGGCTCTAGCACCGAGCTCATTGTGCCGCGCAATGTAGAAATTTGTGTGCAAAAAGGCCAGACTGTCGTAGGCGGTGTTACTGTAGTGGGGAGGATAAAAGCATGAATTATCGTCGTCTTGTTCCCAATAGCATTAGCTCCGGTAGTTTAATTTTTGGCATTTTGTCTATTTTTAAAACTATTCAGGGTGACTTTTTCTATGCACCAATTTTTATCGTAATTGCCGTTATTTTGGATTCCTTGGATGGGCGTGCAGCGCGCGCTTTGGGTGTAGGCGGTGGCGATTTTGGCAAGGAAATGGACTCCCTCTGTGATATGTGTTCCTTTGGCGTGGCTCCGGCCATTATGATTTATCAATTTGGCCTGCAGGAGCTTGGCCCGCTCGGTCAGGTTATTGCTGCTCTTTTTGCAGTGGGTGGCTGCCTGCGTCTGGCTCGCTTCAACTGCAATACTGGCGTGGTGCATGGCTATTTCCAAGGCATGCCCATCCCTGCAGGCGCCTGCTTTTTGGCTGCCTATGTGCTCAGCGGCTATAATTTTGGTACCTATGCCGTGGCTATTATGACCTTGGCCATAGCGGTAATTATGTATAGTGAGGTTAAATTCCCGGACTTTAAGGGTAAGGGCAACCCCATGTATCGCTTGCCGGTAATCATTGCTTTGGTAATTGGTGCAGCTATGCTCTTTAATCGTCCCAGTGCGTGGCCCTTTATTGCCATGTTCACCTATACCATTGCTGGTATTATCAATCATGTTTATCGTGCTTTAACTGGTAAAAATAAATAAAAATATTGTCACCCCCAGTAAGTTCTTAGTCTTAGCTATCAACGTAACCTTTTGGGAGTAAAGGAGATTTTTGATGTATACAGTTTTTGATATAGTCATGATACCTTTGCAGCTCTTAATCATATTCTTCACCCTGTATTATTTCTTCGTATCCTGGTTCGGCTTATTTGGCAAGAAAAAGGAAGTCAAAATCTATGACGAAAGTAAAACCTTCGCTCTTATTGCCTGTGCACATAATGAAGAGAGGGTAATAGCACAATTGGTAGATAATTTACGTCGTTTAAATTACAACGATGCTTTATATGATATTTATGTAGTTGCAGATAATTGTAGCGACCATACAGCAGAGGTAGCACGTAAGGCAGGCGCTATTGTCCATGAACGCTTTTGTGAAGAGGGCAAGGGTAAGGGCTTTGCTTTGGCCTGGATGTTTGAAAGACTCTTTACTCTGGATAAAAAGTATGATGGCGTCTGCGTCTTCGATGCTGATAATCTAGTCCATCCTAATTTCCTGCAGGAGATGAACAGCCGCCTTTGCAATGGTGAACGCATTATTCAGGGGTATATCGATGCCAAAAATCCGACCGATACCTGGGTGAGCGGTGTTTTTGCTATATCCTTTTGGATTGTTAACCATGTGTGGAGTTTGGCTAAGTATAATATGGGCTTATCCTGCTGCCTAGGCGGCACAGGCATGTGCTTTGATACCGAGGTTTTGAAGCGCTACGGCTGGCGTGCAACCTGTCTAACAGAGGATATGGAATTCACGATTCAAGCCATGATGGAGAATATTCCTACTACCTGGGCGCATGACGCTATTATTTATGACGAAAAGCCTTTGACCTTTATGCAGACTTGGCATCAGCGCAAGCGTTGGTCCCAGGGGCATTTTGACGTTGCAGACCGCTATTTGTGGCCAATGATTAAGAAGGCTATCAAAACACGCAATATCGTGATGTTAGATTGCTCCGTGAACCTGATTCAGCCTTATTTTTTGATGGTTTCTACCTTCTTTGTGCTGTGCAGTTATATTTATAATTATGTACCCTTTTACACCAATATTCTCTATACCATCATTCCTTTAGAGGTTTGGACAATTGTAGGTGTGGGACAGTATATATTCCCTGTAGCAGTACTGTGGAAAATTCGCGCCTCTTGGAAATCCTGGATGTACCTGTTTTTGTATCCGCTGTTTATCTATAGCTGGGTACCGATTACCGCTTTAGGCTGGTGGCATCGTAATGAGCATGAATGGAATCACACCCTGCATACTCGTGGCATTAGCTTTGATGATGTCATTATCCCCGAGGACGCAGTAAACGAAGGACCGAAAGAGGTTGTACTCGTACGTGGTAAAAAATAGTATTTTACCAAAATTTTTTAGTAGTGTTATACTACCTGTCAGCTTAATATGAACAAAGCTGTGTTGCTACAAAAGTAACACAGCTTTTCTTCTGTTCATACAGTATATACTGATAAAGATATTGTATACTTTTAATCTGCTCATTCCCTTTAGGCGCAGTTTATGCTATAATATATAAAATAAGAAAGCATTTTTAGTATGAAGGAGAAAGCCTTGATCAAAGGAATTTTGTTTGATTTTGATGGCACCTTGGCCAATACAATAGACTTGATTGTAGCCACCTTTGAGCACACCTGTGATACTGCTCTGGGCTTTAAGCCAGCTAGGCAAAGCATCGTTGATACTATTGGATTACCCTTAGGTGACGCATTGGAGCTGCTTAGTGGCATTCACGAGGAAGAGCGCATTCTTGAGCTACGGCAAATTTATGGAGCCTTTAATGCTGCTAACCATGATATCATGATTAAACCCATTCCTGGCGTAGCAGAGCTTTTACCTAAGCTTAAGGAGCGTGGTATTAAGCTGGCGGTAGTGACCTCCAAGAAGGCATATATGCTGGAGCGAGGTATGCAGTGTTTAGGCATGCTTCAGTATATTGATGTAACTGTCAGCGTTCTTGATACGGAGCGAGGTAAGCCGGCACCTGATCCCATGCTCTTGGCCTGCAAACGCTTGGGTCTGGCTCCCGGTGAATGTCTTTGTGTGGGAGATAGTCCCTTCGATATTCAAAGTGGTAACGCGGCAGGCTGCGTTACGGTAGCCGTAGAATACACTCAGCTTGATTGGCAAAGCCTGCTAGAGCAGGGCAAGCCTAGCTATACTATTGCCCAGCCCCTAGATTTGTTACAGCTCTTAGATAAACTGACAGACTCAGCTTTGTCCCATACTTGTGATAAGGATTAAGTAAATATATTGTTCTGATATTTATATTCAAGGAGGAAAAAGATGCGTAAAATAGCAATTATCGGTGGTACTGGTATTTATAGTCCGGAAGCCTTGCAAGGCTTTGCAGAAAAAATCATTGATACTCCATATGGTCAAGCATTATGTAATATAGGTGAGATTGCTGGCAATCAGGTGGTTTTTATCACTCGCCATGGTGTCGGCCACAAAACTGCACCGCACAAGGTAAATTATCGCGCTAATATTTGGGCGTTAAAGAGCCTAGGTACGGAAGAGATTTTTGCAACTACGGCTGTGGGCAGCCTTAATCCGGAGATGAAGGCTGGTCATTTCGTAGTGTGCTCCAATGTGCTGGACTTTACCAAGAGCCGCATTAATACCTTTTATGACACACCTGAGCGTGGCGTAGTGCATGTGGATTTTTCCTATCCGTATTGCCCCTGCGTGCGTGAGCGAGTTATTAGATGCTTAGAAAAAATGAATATCACCTTCCACAAAGAAGGCGTGTACGTTGCTACCGAGGGTCCTCGCTTTGAAAGTGCTGCGGAAATTAAAGCCTATGCTATGCTGGGCGGCGACCTGGTGGGCATGACCAATATGCCGGAATGTATTTTGGCCCGTGAAGCAGAAATGTGCTATAGCACCTGCTCCATCGTAACCAATATGGCTGCCGGCATTTCGCCCACACCCCTGTCCCATATGGAGGTGGTAGAGGCCATGGGCAAGAGCATTAACAATATGAACAAGCTTATTGCCGCCTTTATTAATGATAACGAGCCTGTAGCAGCAACCTGTGGCTGTCACACTGCTCTGAAGGAATTTGGCGGCTTTAAGCTGTAAGGAGCGAGTATGGTTGAAACAATGATATGGCGGCAGGAGCAGCAGCTTTTGGAGGTTTTGGACCAAACCAAGCTACCCCAGGAGTGCGAGTTTATTGCCTGCAAGGATTATCAAAGAGTGAAGCTGGCTATAAAAAGGCTGGAGGTTCGCGGTGCCCCGGCCATTGGCGCAGCGGCGGCCTTTGCCATGGTGCTGGGTGCGCTTGAGTGCGCAGATAAGCCTGACTTTTTAACTGCACTAGCCAAGGTGCGGGACGATTTAATCAGCGCCCGTCCTACGGCAGTAAACCTCGCTTGGGCTGCTAACAAGCAGTATGCCTTAGCTGTGAAGCTCAACGAGGAAGATAAGCCGCCTTATAAGATTATCAAGGACTTAGAGGCAGCGGCCATCAAGATTTACAACGAGGACATAGCCCGCAATAAAAAAATGGGTGAGTACGGTGCCGAGGTTTTGCCGCAGGACGCGGTGGTGCTGACGCATTGTAACGCCGGTGCACTGGCTACCTGTGGCTGGGGCACGGCTTTAGGTGTTATCCGCAGTGCACATGCACAGGGCAAAATCAAAATGGTCTATGCCGATGAAACGAGGCCGCTCTTGCAGGGAGCTAGACTCACGGCCTACGAGCTTTTTGAGGATAAGATTCCCGTGACGCTCATTACGGACAATATGGCTGCCTGGACCATGAAGCAAAAAGGCATTAACGCAGTAGTAGTGGGTGCGGACCGCATCGCTGCCAACGGTGATACTGCAAACAAAATTGGCACCTACGGCGTGGCTTTGGCTGCCAAGGCACATGGCATTCCCTTTTATATCGCAGCACCGGTGAGCACCTTTGATTTTAGCATCGCTAGTGGCAAAGAAATTCCTATTGAAGAACGTGCCGCGGAGGAGGTCAAGTCCTTCCGCAGCGAGCAGACTGCGCCCAGCGGCGTAGCCACCTTTAACCCGTCCTTTGATGTGACACCATCAGAGCTCATCGCCGGCATCATTACAGAATATGGCGTGGTTACTGTGCCCTATATAGAAAATATTAAAAAATTGCAAGAAAAAAGCAAGGAGGATTTTTGATACATGGAAAGCATGATTAAGGATATTAAGCTGGCCCCCTTAGGCCATCAACGCATTGCCTGGGCCAAGGAATATATGCCTTTGCTGAACATTTTGAATAAAAAATATAGCGAGACCAAGCCTTTTGCTGGCCTGAACATGGTTGTTACCATCCATTTGGAAGCAAAAACTGCTTATTTGGCCATGGTGCTGAAGAATGCAGGCGCTAACGTAGTAGTTACAGGCTCCAACCCCCTGTCCACCCAGGACGAGATTGCTGCAGCTCTGGTAGATAGCGGCATCACCGTTTTTGCAACCCACGCCTGCACCAATGAAGAATATGATATGTATTTGCGTGAGGCACTGAAGAGCGAGCCCGACTTGATTATTGACGACGGCGGCGATTTGGTAAACATGCTCCACGGCGAGCGTCGTGACCTCATTGGCAAGCTTATCGGCGGCAGCGAGGAAACCACCACCGGTGTACACCGTCTGAAGGCTTTGGCTGCAGCAGGTCATTTGGCATTCCCCATGATTGCTGTTAATGATGCTTATTGCAAGTATCTGTTCGATAATCGTTATGGCACCGGCCAATCCTCTTGGGATGGCATCATGCGTACTACCAATATGTCCGTGGCAGGTCGCACTGTTGTTGTTGCCGGCTATGGCTGGTGTGGCAAGGGCGTGGCTATGCGCGCCAAGGGCTTGGGCGCAAACGTTATTGTCACCGAGGTGGACCCCATTAAGGGTATCGAGGCTGTTTTCGATGGCTTCCGCGTAATGCCCATGATCGAGGCTGCCAAGGAAGGCGATATTTTCGTCACCGTTACCGGCTGCAAGGACGTCATCACCAAGGAGCATATGCAGGTGATGAAGAATGGCGCAGTTATGTGCAACGCCGGTCACTTTGATGTGGAGGTTAACAAGCATCACCTAGAGGAGCTGTCTGTAATTCCTCCCTATGAAGTGCGCAAAAACATCATGACCTATACTACTGCTGATGGTCGCAAGCTGAACCTGCTCGGCGAGGGCCGTCTGGTAAACCTGGCCTGCGGCGATGGTCATCCCATTGAAATTATGGACCTGTCCTTTGCTATGCAGTTCTTGGCCATGAAGTATTTGCTGGATAATAAAGGTCAATTGGAGAACAAGCTCTATGTGCTGCCGGAAGAGCTGAATACTGAGGTTGCAGCCTTGAAGCTGCAGGCTATGGGTGCTGGCATCGACACTTTGAGCGAGGAGCAGAAAGCATATTTAGCTGCTGAATAATCATGGAAAAGAAATTATTAACGAAAAAAGCGGCCTGCGCTGCCATCGTGGAGATGGGGCATAAGCTGACGGAAAAACATTTGGTAGCGGGCTCCTGGGGTAATATTAGCACTTTAACCCGCAAGGGTATTGCTATTACTCCCTCCGGCTTGGGCTACGAAAAATTAACCCCTGCAGATATCGTCATTGTGGACGCTGAAGGTCAGGCTTTGGCAGGCAAGCATATCCCTTCCTCTGAAACCAAGGTGCATTTGGCTATTTACAAGGCCTTTCCCGAGGCAGGAGCAGTAATTCATACCCATAGCATTTACGCAAGTGCCTTGGCTGCCATGCACGAGGATGTACCCTCTGTTATCGAGGATATTGTGCAAATTTGCGGTGGCAAGGTGAATTGCGCAGAATATGCTATGACAGGCACGCAGGAGCTGGCTGATGCTGCTGTAAAGGCTCTGGCAGGGCGCAAGGCCTGCCTATTGGCCAATCATGGCGCTGTCTGCTGGGGCAAGGATTTAGCAGAAGCCCTTTTGGTAGCAGAGATTTTGGAAAAGGCAGCCCAAATCGTCGTGCTCTGTAAGAGCTGCGGTGGCAAGCTTCACGAGCTGGACGCAGCAGATTCCGAGACCATGCATACCTTTTATGAAGAGCATTATTCCAAACGCCAGCGCGGCGAGGAATAATTAATTCAAAGCTTTGAGGGGTGATATTTTGAGTAAATTATTGATTAAAAATATTGAACTATTGCATACTCCTAACGGGGAACTGCAAAATATCGCTATTGAGGATAAAAAGATTGCCTATGTGGGCAAGGAAGTACCTGCTGGCTTTGAGTCCGCTGAGGTGGTGGATGGTAAGGGTAAGCTTGCTACCGCAGGTATGGTCAATACCCATGGTCACGTATCCATGACTCTGCTACGCAGCTATGCAGATGATATGGCCCTGATGGACTGGCTGGAAAATAAGATTTGGCCCATCGAAGCAAAAATGAACGCTAATGATATTTATTGGGGCGCAATGCTGGGCATTGTGGAAATGCTGAAGGGCGGCACCACCTGCTTTGCTGATATGTACTGCTTTATGGAGGATGTGGCCAAGGCTTGTGTAGAAACGGGCATGCGCGCTAACCTATGCCGCGGTTTGATTGGTGTGGCTCCTGATGCTGATGTGAAGCTGGCTGAAAACGATGTGCTTGCTGAAAACTGGCAGGGTGCAGGGGATGGCCTGATTCGCGTTACTTATGGTCCGCACGCTCCCTATACTTGTCCCATTCCTTATTTGGAAAAGGTCATCAAGGCAGCAGCTGATCACAAGGCAGAAATTCAAATGCATTTGTGTGAGACTAAATTTGAAGTGGAAAGCTATGCAAAGGAGCATGGTATTACTCCCATTAAGATGATGGATAAGCTGGGCATGTTCGAACTGGGTACCATTGCCGCTCATGCTGTGCACCTAACTGATGAGGATATGGATATTATGGCTGCGAAAAAGGTGCGTGTAGCGCATAATCCGCAAAGCAATTTGAAGCTGGCCAGTGGTATTGCCAATGTAGCCAAGATGCTGGAGAAGAGCATTTGCGTGGGCTTAGGCACTGATGGCGCGTCCAGTAACAATAACCTTGATATGCTGGAGGAATGCCGTGCCGTGGCTATGCTGCACAAGGCAACCACCTTTAACCCGCTGGTAGTACCTGCCGCAAAGGCTTGGGACATGGCCACTGTGGATGGTGCCAAGGTATTGGGCTTTGAAGGCTTGGGTAAGCTGGAGGCTGGTCAATTGGCTGATATCGTGCTGTGGGATACCCATAAGCCCTATTGGTATCCGCGTCACAATAAGCTCTCTCAGCTGGTATATGCAGCAAACAGCAGTGATGCTGACACCATTATTGTTAACGGCAAAAAGGTGCTGGAGGGCGGCAAGCTCCTAACTTTTGACGAAGAAAAGATTTACGCCGAAGCACAGGCTTGTGCTGAACGTTTAGTTAACAAATAAGCTTCATTTATCGAGGAAGTATTTCAGGAGGAGAATTATGGCAAAAATCATTACCAAAGAGTTAATTGCTCCGCAGGTCTACGAAATGGTGGTGGATGCACCGCTCGTAGCACACAAATGTAAGCCTGGTCAGTTTGTAATTGTGCGTACTGACGAATTCAGCGAGCGTGTGCCCCTGACCATTGCAGACTTTAATCGTGAGGCAGGCACTATTACCCTGATTATTCAAGCCATCGGTAACAGCACTCATCATCTGTGCGAGGCCTTGGGCGTAGGTGACGACATTCTAGACGTTGTTGGTCCTTTGGGTCGTCCTTCCGAGATGGAAAAATTCGGTACCGTTGTTGTAGTTGGTGGCGGTATTGGTGTTGCACCTGTTTATCCCATCGCTCGTGCTTATCATGAGCTGGGCAACAAGGTTATTTCCATCATTGGTGCCCGCAGCAAGGATTTAATTATTTGGCAGGATAAGATGGCTGCCATCAGCGATGAGGTAATCCTCACTACTGACGATGGCTCCGTAGGCCATAAGGGCTTTGTAACTGACCCCTTGAAGAAGATGCTGGAAGAGGGCACAAAGATTGACTATGTACTGGCTATCGGCCCCGTTATCATGATGAAGAATGTGGCTGCCACTACCAAGCCCTTTGGTGTAAAGACCATTGCCAGCCTGAATACCATTATGGTTGACGGCACTGGCATGTGCGGTGGTTGCCGCGTTATGGTGGGCGGCGAGAATAAGTTCGCCTGTGTTGACGGTCCTGAATTCGATGCCCATGAGGTTGATTTTGCCAACCTGATGATGCGTCAAAGAATGTATCACGACCAGGAGGTCCTGGAATATAGCTGCGGAGGTCATTGCAAATGCGTGGAGGAATGAGAAACCCGATGCCGGAACAACCGGCCAATGTTCGCAACAAAAATTTTGAAGAGGTAGCTCTGGGCTATACTAAGGAAATGGCAGTGGATGAGGCACAGCGCTGCCTGAACTGCCCAAAACCCCGCTGCGTGGGTAGCTGCCCTGTTAATATCGAAATTCCCAAATTCATCCATGAGGTAGCTCAGGAAAATTTTGCTGAGGCTTACAAGATTTTGAAGCGCAAAAGCGCTTTGCCCGCTGTTTGCGGTCGCGTATGTCCCCAAGAGAATCAATGCGAGGGCAAGTGCATTCTGGGCATTAAGGGCGAGCCTGTGGCAATTGGTCGTTTGGAACGCTTTGTAGCTGATTATGCTCGTGAAAATGGCTTGGACAACGAAGTAGAAGCTCCTGCAGAACGCAAGGGCAAAAAGGTTGCTGTTGTGGGCAGTGGCCCCAGCGGCCTGACCTGTGCAGGTGATTTGGCCAAAATGGGCTATGATGTAACCATGTACGAAGCACTGCATGCTGCTGGCGGCGTGCTGATGTATGGCATTCCCCAATTCCGTCTGCCCAAGGAAATTGTGCAGCACGAGATTGCAGGACTCAAAAAGCTGGGTGTAAACATCGTGGTGAATGCTATTATTGGCCGCACCTTCACTATTAAAGAGTTAATGGAGGAGGAAGGCTTCAGTGCAGTTTATGTTGGTACTGGTGCTGGCTTGCCCCACTTTATGCATATCGAAGGCGAAAACCTGAACGGTGTTTATTCCGCTAATGAGTTCCTGACTCGTGTAAACCTTATGAAGGCATACCAATTCCCGCGTGTAGCGACACCTGTATATGTTGGCAAGAAGGCTGCCATCGTGGGCGCTGGCAACGTTGCCATGGACGCTGCCCGCACTGCGAAGCGTTTGGGCGCAGAAAAAGTGTACATCGTTTATCGTCGTGGCGAGGACGAAATGCCTGCACGTAAAGAGGAAATCGGCCATGCCAAGGAAGAGGGTATTGAGCTGCGCCTCTTGAATAACCCTGTAGCCATCGAAGGCAACGAAAAGGGCTGGGTAAGTG
>OBLI01002938.1_pt1 | contig 13749 bp, 17 predicted proteins | sample 1519701 | NCBI WGS metagenome assembly OBLI01 (sample SAMEA3663005, study PRJEB22513) | pig gut metagenome | biome: pig gut; feature: pig-associated habitat; material: faeces | place: France | collected 2012 | reverse complement strand
GTCTACTCGGCATAGGGTGCTTACCTGTTGAGATTTTCCGCGCGCGCGTGAAAGGGGTGGTAGTGTGGCAGTCAAAGCGGCTGTGAAAAAATATCTGGAAAGTGAAAAATACGATGAGATCAGGCGCGACCTGCTTGACCAGATCGAGCGCAACGGCACGTGCGGAAAATATTACACCGATCTCGTGGAAGATTACATGGCGTTTTGGATAGACAAATGCCTGCTTACGGATGATATCCAGTCCCGCGGTGTGGTTGTGACCTACAACAACGGCGGCGGCCAGAGCGGAAAGAAGCGCAACGACTCCATTGCGGATAAGATCAAGGTAAACGTGCAGATGCTCAACATCTTGAATGCGCTCGGCATCAAGCCCGCCCCGGCGGACGGTGATGACGATGAACCGCTGTAAGATCGACCCCAATATCCTGCGATACATCGAGATGATCGAGACCGGAGAGATTCGGGCGTGCGAGGAACAGCACCTGCTTGCCGCGCACGTGCGGAAGTGCTTTGAAACCGAGGACATCCACACGGACAGCGAACAGCTTGCAAATTATATCGGCCTTGCACGGTATTTCCCGTTTGAGGTTGTCTTCCCGTGGCAGGCTTTTTTCATCGGCCTGCACCTGTGCACCTACCGGGCGGATGGGATGCCGCGCTGGCCGGATGCGCTGGCACTGATCGGGCGCGGCGCGGGCAAGGACGGGACGATCGCTTGGGAATCCATGTGCCTGATGTCCCCATATAACGGAATCAAATCATACGATGTGGATATCTGCGCGAACAATGAGGATCAGGCGATGCGCCCGGTGTTTGACGTAATCGAAGCGTTGGAAACGCCGAGCCAGACAAAGAAGCTAAAAAAGCACTTTTACTGGACGAAGGAGAAGGTCGTCGGGCTGAAAACCTGCTCGACGATGAAGGGACGCACGAACAGCCCGAAGGGAAAGGACGGCCTACGTTCCGGTATCGTGATTTTTAACGAGATCCACCAGTATGAGAATTACGCGAACATCAACGTATTTACAACCGGTCTCGGCAAGAAGAAGCACCCGCGCCGGACGTACTACACGACAAACGGCGATGTGCGGGACGGCCCACTGGACGATTTGCTCGCGTCGGCGGAAGCAATCCTACGCGGCGGGGAACCGGACAACGGCTTTCTTCCGTTTCTATGCAAGTTGGATCGCGCAGAAGATGTGGACGACCCGGACAACTGGGAGATGGCGAACCCGTCTCTGCGGTACCGGCCTGACCTGATGGAAGAAATCCGAAAGGAGTACGCCGAATGGAAGCGAAACCCGAACCAGCTCCCCGCGTTTATGACCAAGCGCATGAACATCCCGCAGAGCGACAAGGAGATCGCCGTCACCGACTGGGAGAACATCGCGGCGACCAACCGGCTGCTGCCAGATCTGACCGGATGGGCGTGCACCTGCGGCATCGACTACGCAAAACTGCGAGATTGGGCGTCGGTCAACCTGCACTTCCGGCGTGGGGAGGAACGATTTGATATCAATCACTCGTGGGTGTGCGCGCAGTCCCCCGACCTCGCGCGGATCAAGGCGCCGTGGCGGGAGTGGGACGGAGTTGAGCTTGTGGACGATGTGGAGATTTCGCCGGAGCGGATCGCGCAGTACATCGAGCAGATGGCGCAGAAATACTACATCGTCAAAGTCGCGCTCGATAACTTTCGCTTCGCTTTGCTGCGCAGTGCGCTGGCGAAGATCGGATTCTCGCCCGATCGGAAAAACCTGTATCTCGTGCGTCCGAGCGATATCATGCGGGTACAGCCGGTAATCGACAGCCTGTTTGTGAACCAAAGGTTCACGTGGGGAGACTGCCCGCCGCTGCGGTGGGCGACGAACAACACGAAACTTGTGCGCTCCGGACGGAGAGAGGGAACCGACACAGGAAATTTTTACTATGCAAAGATCGAGGCAAAAAGCAGGAAGACCGATCCGTTTATGGCGCTCGTGGCATCGGTAGTGATTGAGGACGCGCTGGGAGACGGAGAGACGGATTGCAGCGGAATAGATCTTTGCGGCGTAATTACAGGATGAAAGGGGTGATACATTGGCATTCAGTTTCAAACGATGGGTGCTCGAAAAGCTGGGCGGCGGGCAGGAGCGTGTTTCCGCCGAGGACATTTCGGGAGAGGATATGTTCGGCATATCAGCAGAGCTGTATGTGCGTGAGCTTGCATTCTGGCAATGCGTCGGCCTGATCGCCCGCGCGGTGAGCAAGTGCGAGTTCAAGACCTTCGAGCGCGGCGTCGAGGTAAAGGGCGACGAATACTATCTCTGGAACGTAGAGCCGAACAAGAACCAGAACAGCAGCGTATTTTTGCAGAAGCTCATCTCCAAACTGTACCGGGAAAACGAGGCGCTCGTCGTAGATGTCGGCGGACAATTGCTCGTTGCGGACAGCTACGACCGGAAGGCATACGCGCTGTACGACGATGTGTTTTCCGGCGTGACAGTCGGAGACTTCACATTTCAGGCCACATTCCCGCAGTCTGACGTTCTGTTTTTTCGGTTGAACAGCCGGGATATGCGGGCGCTCGTGAACGGGCTTTACGAGGCGTATCAGAAGCTGATCGATTACGGCATGAAGAGCTACCAGAAGTCGCGCGGCATGAAGGGCGTTCTGAGTCTGGAAGCGCCGATGACAGGCGACCCGGCGACCAAGGAAGCCTATGAAAACCTGAAAAACGACGGCTTCAAAAAGTTCGCAAACGCGGAAAACGGCATGATGACGATTGGGCGCGGAATGCACTATACCGACCTCGGAAGCAAGACCTATGCGAACGAGGGAACGCGGGATATCCGCGCCATGATCGACGATGTTTCGGATTTCACCGCCCGTGCGTTCGGCGTACCGCCCGCGCTGCTCTCCGGCGACGTGCAGGGTGTATCGGACGCGCTCGACCAGTTCTTGACATTCTGCGTCGATCCGCTCTGTGATATGCTCTCGGAGGAGATCAACCGCAAGCGCTACAAAAAAGGCGTGCTCGAAGGCAGCCGGTTGCAGATCGACACCAAGTGCGTCAAGCACGTAGACCTGCTCAGCGTATCCACCGCGATCGACAAGCTGATTTCGTCCGGAGCGTTCTGCGTCAACGACATCCGCACATTGGTCGGCGAACCGCCGATTGAGGAGCCGTGGGCGTATCAGCATTTTATGACCAAAAACTATGCGACCGTTCAGGATTTGCTCGAAGCCCTGAACGGCGCGGTAAACCCGGACACGGGTTGAATGAGGTGAGAATATGAAGAAATATTACGCACTCGAGCAGGAGGGAAACGCCGCCAGCGTGACGATCTACGGCGACATTACCTCGTGGCCGTGGCTGGAAAGCGATGTTTCCGCCTACCTTCTCTCCAAGCAGATCGACGGCATCGAAGCCGACACGATCGACGTATACATCAATTCCTACGGCGGCGAGGTGGCCGAGGGACTTGCGATTTACAACGCGCTCAAGCGTCACCGCGCGAAGGTTGTAACACACTGCGACGGCTTCGCCTGCTCGGCGGCCTCGGTGGTGTTTATGGCCGGAGACGAGCGCATCATGGGCGAGGCATCCCTGCTCATGATCCACAATGCGTGGAGCTACACGAGCGGAAACGCGGACGACCTCCGCAAGGCGGCGGACGACCTCGAGACGATCAGCCGGGCAGCGGCGGAGGCGTACCGCGCATCCGTATCTATCGACGACGAGACGCTCGACCGGATGCTGGCCGAGGAAAGCTGGATCGCGCCGCAGGACGCGGTGAATATGGGCTTTGCCACCGGCATCGAGGACTACGGAAAGAGCACTGTTCCGGCCGCCAGCGCACGCACGGCAATTATGGCCAGAATGTGCGCTATGCCTGACGCGCAGATTCCGGCCGCAGTCGACGAAAAGAAGCTTGCGGACGCGCTGCTTGCGGCGCTGAAGGAAGAAGCGAAAACCGAAACATTTATGCGCGCACTCATGCGCAGAAAGGAAAAGTGAACATGAAGAATCTGGATCTTGTAAAACAGGAAAATGAGAAGTTCCGCCTGAAGCTGGCGGAGACCGTCAAGAGCGGCGACGCGGACGCGGTTGCACAGGCGTTCGGCGAGTTTGCGCAGAATATCGAGCAGTCCATTCTGGCGGACGCGCAGGAGATGATGCACTGCGCCGACGCAAACATTCTGGCCGCGCGAGGCGTGCGCCAGCTCACCAGCGAGGAAACCACGTACTATCAGCAGCTCATCGAGGCCATGCGTTCGGCCAGCCCCAAGCAGGCGCTGACCGATATGAACGCCGTCCTGCCCAAGACTACGATCGATGCGGTGTTTGACGATCTGGTCGACAGTCATCCGCTGCTGGATGTGATCAATTTTCAGAATACGTCCGGCCTGATCGAGATGATCGTGAACACCAGCGGAAAGCAGCCCGCCACGTGGTCGGCGCTGACCGACGACATCGTCAAGGAGCTGTCGAGCGGTTTCAAAAAGATCAACCTGAACCTGAACAAGCTCTCTGCGTTTATCCCGGTCGCAAAGTCCATGCTCGACCTCGGCCCCGCGTGGCTCGACCGCTATGTGCGCACCGTGCTGTCCGAAGCGCTGTACGTCGGCCTCGAAGGCGCGATCATCAAGGGCACAGGCAAGAACCAGCCGATCGGCATGAATCGTCAGGTCGGCGCGGGCGTGTCGGTGACTGAGGGCGTTTACCCCGAGAAGGCGACCGTATCCCTGACCAGCCTTGACCCGGTCTCCTACGGCAAGCTGCTCGCCGGTATGGCGAAGACGCCGAATGGCCACTACCGCAATGTAAACGGCGTCGTGATGATCGTCAATCCGAACGACTATCTGACCAAGATCATGCCGGCCACCACCGTGCGCACTGCGGACGGCACGTACGCCAGCAATGTGTTCCCGTTCCCGACCACTGTGATTCAGTCCGTCGAGGTGCCCGAGAATCGCGCGATCATCGGCCTGCCGAATCGCTATTTCATGGGCGTCGGCACCGCAAAGTCCGGCAAGATCGAGTATTCGGACGAGTATCACTTCCTCGAGGATGAGCGCATGTATCTAGTAAAGCTCTATGGCCACGGCGAGCCGCTTGACAACAACGCGTTTGTCTATGCGGATATTTCCGGCCTCGTGCCCACCGTGCAGGAAGTCGTCGTAAGCGAAGTCAAGGGCACGGTAAAGACCAAGGAGCAGGCGTAAGGGAGGCGGCGGACGATGGAAAGCGATCGTGACATGACCCTGCTTGCCGATGTCCGCAACTATCTCGACATCACGTGGGAAGACCCGCAGGGCGATTGGAAGCTCTGCGGGATGATCGAACGCGGAAAGGCATACATCGACAACTTTGTCGGCTGCAAGCTCGACTACACGGTCGAGGACGACCCACGCGCCTTGCTGTTTGACTATGTGCGCTACGCCCGCGCGGACGCGCTCGACGAGTTTCAAACGAATTACCTGCATGAGCTGCTCGGCTTGCAGATGAGAGAGGAGGGCGCGCGCTATGCCGAATCCGAACAAAAGGCAGACGTTTAACGATGGTGTGGTAGAAATTTACGAGCTGACAGACGTAGCGGCGCCCGGCGATATGCCGCAGGACGGACTGCGGCAGAAGGAGTGCCTGCGATTCCACCGCCGGACAGTAGGCATCAAGCGGTATTACACCGCTATGCAGGCAGGGCAGCAGGTGGACGCCGTGCTGCGATGCCCATATCGCGATACGGTATCCGCGCAGGATATCGCGATCGTAGACGGGAAGCAGTACCGTGTGACGCTCGTGCAGCGCCCGGAGGAAATCGCACCGCCGGTGATGGATCTCACACTGACGAGATTGGAGCAGGATTATGCAGTTGGATCAAATTAAAAATGCCCTGCTGACAATCGGCGTTCCGGTATCCCATTACACGGCAGTCAAAAAGCCGGACAGGTACATCGTGTGGGCGGAAGACGGGCAGGCCGAGCCTGCATGGGCGGATGACCGCCTGATCGGGCAGGTGATTCAGGGGACGGTGGACTACTTCACACGCACCGAGCGCGACCCAAACATACCACGCATCCAGAACGCGATGAACGAGGCGGAAATCTCGTTTTCGCTGAACAGCGTACAGCGGGAGGACGAAACCGGATATATCCACTATGAGTGGGTGTGGGAGGTGTTCTCGGATGGCTAAGATCACACTCAAAGAGAACACAAAACTGCAAGTTGTGCTGGCGAAGCTCGACGGTCAGGCGGACGAAATCTGCAAAAAGGCCGTATACGCCGGTGCGAATGTGATGGCCGATCAAGTAAGGCACAACTTGACCGCGCTCCCGTCTGACACCTTCCGCTACCTGCGGAACGGGGAAAAGTTTAAGGGTGTTCCGGATTGCCAGAAGCAGGATCTGTTGGATCATTTTGGCGTTACGCCGATCAAAATGACTCGTTGGGGAGACTGCGACGCGAAGGTCGGTTTCGATGGATATGGCAGCATGGAGACGGACGCATACCCGAACGGCGTTCCGATTCCTCTGCTGGCACGATCGGTAGAAAGCGGATCATCCGTTCGGCAGAAAACGCCGTTTGTCCGCCCGGCGATCCGGCAGGCGCGTGAGAAGGCAAAAAAGGCAATGGCGGATGCAATTGACCAAGAATATGAAAAAATCATGAAATAACGGAGGTGCAGTATGGCTGGAATTGGCCTGAGAAAACCTTTTTTTGCAAAATACAGCTATGATGAGAAGAGCGGTGCGGTATCGTACACGGGCGGCGGCTTGCTGGCGAAAGCCGTGGAGTTTTCCGCGAGCATTGAGAGTAGCGATGACAATGGTCTGTACGCGGACGATATGGTCGCGGAGACCGACCGCTCGTTTGCGGGTGGCTCGATCAGCATTACGACCGATGACCTGACGGCGGAAGCATCCGCTGCAATTCTCGGCATCACGGCAAAGTCCGTTAAGATCGGGGCCGGCGAGGAAACCGTGCAGGAGCTTGTGTACGATGACAGCATGACCGATACCTTCCTTGGCTTCGGCATCATCATTCCCAAGCGGCGCGGCGGCGTGAACTGCTTCCGGGCTGTTGTATTCCCCAAGATTCAGTTCGGCGTCCCGGAGGACTCCGCGAAGACCAAGGGGAAGAGCATCGAGTGGCAGACGCCGACGATCGAGGGAACGATCCTGAGATCGGACGCAGAAGGCCACCCGTGGAAGCGCGAGGTAACTGTCCCGGATGAGGCCACCGCGATCGCCTATATCAAGCATTGCCTTGGCATCGGAGGTGCGGCGTGAAACGCATCGTAGAGTTTGAGGTCGCTGGAAAGTCGTATCCGCTTAACTTTTCTGTTAAAGTCGCCCGCCAGATCGACGAGGAGTTCGGCGGACTCGAAAATTTCGACAGCATCATGGATTGCGGCGTCGGCAAGGCGTTGACTGCCCTGTGCGCCCTGCTGCACAGCATGATGGCAGATGGCGCGACGTACCTGCGCCTGACCGAAGGAAGGGAAATCGAAGTCCCGACGCTGGACGAGCTGGAAACCCTGCTCGGGTTTTCGGATATCGGCAGCATGAAGGAAGCGGTTACCCGCGCGGCCTGCATCGGTTCGGCGGCAACCGTGGAAGTGGAGACCTCTGAAAAAAACGCCGAGACCGCGCAGAGCGCCTAAGCTTTGCGTGGTTCGACTACTACGGGCGCGTGCTCGGCATCCAGCGCGGCGAGTTGAATTGCATGCCGTTCGGCGAGTTGCTTGATTTGATCGCCTGCTACCAGATCGCGCACGGCGCGAAGGAAAAGCGCACGCCGGATGACGAGGAAATGATACCGGATTTGCTGTGACGTTTCGAAATGAGATTGAAAACGTTGTAAAAGTAGATCAAACACAAATATGAAAGCAATCATCTGAAAAGGTGGTTGCTTTTATTTTGCCTGTTTTAAAGAAAGGAGGGGGATCCTGTGGCTTATGATGTGGGCGTAAAAATCGGCGTAGAGGGCGAAAAGACGTTTCAAAGCGCCGTGAAGGGCATCAACGCGCAGCTCAAAAACCTGAGCGCCGAGATGAAAGCCGCGATGGCGAGTTTTGACAAAGCAGACCAGAGCGAAGCCAAGCTCGCGGCGCAGAACGCCGTGCTTGCGAAATCAATGGACGCGGCGAAGTCCAAGATCGGAATTTTGCGCACGGAGTATGAAAAGCAGAAAAGTGTGCTTGCGGAGCTTGCGACGGCGTTGGAAAATGCGAAAAGTCAGTTCGGCGCTCAGTCCGAGGAAGCGATCAAGGCGCAGAATGCCTATAACAAGCAGGCAACGGCGGTAAACAATCTTGGCACGCAGCTCAACAACGCGACTGCGGACTTGCGCACAATGGAGCGACAATCTGCCGATAACGAGCGGGCAATGCGGGAAATGGCGGACGCTGCCAGCAATGCGGGAGACGGCCTCTCGGACACGGCGGACGCCGCCAATGAGGTAGCGGACAGTCTGGATGACGCCGGGGACAGGGCGGCAACCTTCGGCGATGTATTCCGGGCAAACATCTTATCGGATGTGATCATTGAGGGCGTAAAGACGATTGCGCGGACGATCAAGGATATGGCAGGCGATTTTGTAAGCGCCGCAGCCGAGATCAAGGCCGAAACGAGCCAGTTTGAGCAGACGTTTGGCGATACGGGTGATCAGGCCGAAGAAGCGATCGGGCGTGTCGCGGGTGCAAGCGGAATCCTTGATACGCGGCTCAACACCGTCGGCACGCAGATTTACGCATTCGCCCGTGCGTCCGGCGGCACAGCATCCGAGAGCCTTGCTCTCATGGAAACCGCGCTGCAGGCGACGGCAGACAGCGCGGCCTATTACGATCGCAGTCTGGAGGATACGGCGGACAGTTTACAGAGTTTTTTAAAGGGAAACTTTGAAAACGATGCGGCGCTCGGTCTTTCCGCGACCGAGACCACGCGAAACACTGCCGCGATGGAGCTGTTTGGAAAGAAATTTAACGATCTGTCGGAAATCCAGAAGCAGCAGACCTTACTCAAAATGGTTGTAGACGCGCAGAAGCTATCCGGCGCGATGGGACAGGCGTCCCGCGAGGCGGACGGATGGGAAAACGTGCAGGGCAACCTAAACGAGGCGTGGCGTCAATTTATGGCGGCCGCAGGCGAACCGTTTCTCGAAAACATTACGCCTGTTGTGCAGGATGTGACGCGATCGCTTCAGGAGCTGACGAGCGGAATTGACTGGGAAGCATTTTCCAGAGCTGTTTCAGATGCATTTGGAACGGCGCTCAGCGTTGTGCGGGATGTTGCCGATTGGATTTTGACAAACTGGAGCAGTATAGCGGCTGCCATTGCGGGCATCGCGGCGGCGATCGCAACAATCCGGATCGGAAGTATCGTCACTGGTCTTCCTGCGGCGCTCTCTGCGCTCAGCGGCGTCGTCCCGGCAATCGGCGCGGCGATTTCTGCGATCGGCGGGCCAATCACACTTGTGATAGCGGCAATTGCGGCGGTAACGGCTGGCATTACCGTGCTTTGGAACACAAATGAGGAATTCCGAGACGCAGTGATAAGCGCATGGGAGTCCGTGAAGTCTGCGGCGGCTTCGATCTGGGGCGGAATCAGCTCGTTTTTCACCGACACGCTGCCGAATGCACTGAATTCCGCGCTGCAAAAGGTAAAGGATTGGGGAAACGGCGTGCGAGCGTTTGTAACTCAAACGATCCCGGCTGTGATCAACAGCGTTGCGCAGTGGTTCGCGCAGCTTCCGGGGAAAATCTGGGAGCAGCTTACGCTTGCGGTTGATCGCGTGAAGCAGTGGGGCGCACAGACGCTTGAAAGTGCCAGAACAGCCGCATCCAACACGATCAGTACGATTATTACCACAATCCAGCAGCTTCCCGGGAGAATTTGGACGATCTTGCAGCAGGCCGTGCAGAAGATGGCGGAATTTGGTCGGAGCATGGCAGATACCGGAAGGCAGAAGATGAGCGAGGTTGTTTCCGCCGTCGTGAACACGCTGCAAACAATTCCGGGCAGGGTAGTTTCGATCGGAGAAAACATTGTAAAGGGCGTTTGGAGCGGTATCAGAAATATGGCTGGTTGGATCAGGGACAAGATTTCCGGCTGGTGTAATGATATCGTGAGCGGCTTTAAGCGATCCCTCGGCATCAAATCCCCGTCCCGCCTGATGCGCGATGAGGTAGGCCGCTATGTCGGCGAGGGCGTTGCGGTAGGCATCGAGCAGAGCGCTGGGAGTGTTCTGGATGCCATGCAAGGTCTGCGAGGTATTATGGTCGGCGCGATGGATGGCGTGCAGATCGGCACCGAATTTTCCGGAACGGCAAGCGCGGCGAACCGCGTATCGGTTACTGTGCCGCAGAGCGATTACAGTAGTCTGCTTGCGGTAATGCGGGAAATCCTCGATGCGGTGCGCGCCGGGCAGACCATTACGATCGATGGCCGACGACTGACTGACACGGTGACCAGCGGACAGCGCACGAAAACGATTGCAAGCGGAAGGGCGGTGATCCCGGTATGAGCAAGGCAGTTTTAATCATCAACGGCGTCGACTTCTCGCGCCGTGTCGCGCGGGGCGGAATCACGGTATCCTATGAGCAGCGTGTTTTACGCGAGGTGGTAACGCTCGACGGAACCTCGCATACCGCGTGCGTCGAAAAGGCAAACCTATCGGTTTCGATGCGAGAAATGCCGTTTGAGCTGGTGAACCGGTTGAGCGCGGCGCTGGAATCGCCCTATGTATCGGTGCAATATCAAGATCCAAAACGCGGTACAGTCACGCGAAAATTTTCGGCATCCGATAAAAAATTCGGCGTGCTCGTCGTAGAGGCCGGGCGCACGTACTATGATTCGATCACGTTTAATCTGAGGGAGCGCTGATATGATCCGGACGAGCGAGCTATACAAGCGCCTTGTGCGCGATCCAAACCGGGTTTACGAGCACCGCGCGACGGTCGGCGGCGTGGTGTACGATAATTCCCGCATCGTCAGCGCGAAGATTACGCGGATGCAGTACGAGAGCTTTTCCGTTGGGAACTGCTGCGCGGCGACGCTAAATCTTTCGTTTCTAAAGGCGGAAGATCCGCCGAAGATGGCGGAGATCGTCGTCGAGAGCCGCATCCGCGTTGGCGATGAAGCATCAGAGTATATTCCGCGCGGAACATTTTACATCAACACGCGCGAGGAAGCGGATGGTGTGCTTACGGTTGAGGCGTTCGACGCAGTTCCGAAGCTCGAGGGGTTGTATTTTTCAACCGGCGAGTGGGAGGATCAGTCCATGCTGGCAACGGCGCAGGAAATCGCCGGGCGGATCGGAATCGAAATCGACAGCCGAACGACCGTATCAGATACCTACATGGTGCGGTATCCGGGAGATATGACGATGCGAGAGGTGCTCTGCGCGATCGCGGCGGCGCACGCTGGAAACTGGATCGTGACGGCGGAAAACAAACTGCTTCTGATCCCGCTGTTTTCCGCGCCGGACGAGACCGATTACATCGTTGACGAGCACGGAGACGCCATTCTGATCGGCGGCGTGCGGATCAGATGGAGGTGATTTTGTTTGGACTCTGTATTTTTGGGGCGGAACGCATCCTCATTCCGGAGACGCGGACAGACCGGAACAATCTCTAAGGTAACACTGGTTGTGGACGAGGAGAACTTTTTCACGGCCGGGGACGATACCGGAGATGAGCTGACTGCGGATTGTGCATGGGCAACGCAGGATATGGCGGATGCTGTGCTGGCGCAGGTTGGCGGGAAACAGATTCCGGGTTTCACGGCGGATGAAGCGCTGCTCGATATCTCCACAGAGGTTGGAGATGGCCTGACTGTGTGCGATACATATTCCGTCGCCGCATCAATTGAAAGCACGCTGGATCTGATGGATACCGCGTCGGTTGCGCTCAGCGTATCAGGAGATGTGGAGCAGGAGTACGCAGCGGCCGGAAGCATCGAGCGAAAAATCGCTCGCGTGCGCAAGTCGGTGACTCAACTTACGGTAAAGGCCGGGGAGATCAGCGCGGAGATCACAAATGTCGAAAACGAGCTGTCGAACCGTATCGATCTGACCGCATCCGGCATGGACGCCAAGATCGAGGACGCAAAAAACGGCCTGAAAAACGAGATCACCGCGACGGCAAACAGTTTATCCGCCAACATCTCCGCGACCGACGGGCGGGTGACGGCGTTGTCGGCCAGCCTGGACAGCATGACGCTATCCGTATCCAACGGTTCGGAGTCGTCCACGATCAGTCTGGTAAAGGATGGCGTGACGGTATCCTCAAAAACTGTAAAGTTTACGGGGGATGTCATTTTCGCGTCCGACCTGACGGACGGAACGACAAAAATCAGCGGAAACAACATCCTGACCGGAACAATTTCCGCAGACCGTCTGGACATTTCCGGCGCAATCAACAGTTTTTTAGAGAATGATGGCGTTGCGGCAATCAATTTTGTGGATGGTCTCGGGCGTATGCAGGCGCAGATCGCGTATGATGATGGCTATGACTATCTGACGATCAACTCTAATTACGATTTACAGATGCGCGGAAACAGCATCACCTTCGACTGCTCAGAGCTTGTTATCCCGTTTATTGATTGTGATTCGAGAGACGGTCTTCGCATCAATTTCACAAACGGAAAATACTGCACAATTTCATCCGCCGGGATTGATTTTTATGATAAATATGGTGATTTGATATCATCCTGCGTGCTCGGATAGCACTGAAAGGAGATCGTATGAAGCTGACTATTTTAAACGCTGTCCGCCTGTATGACGCGCTTTCGGCGCTTTCGCACGAGCGGCTTCCGTTTGCATCCGCGCGTGCGGTTGTGCAGATGCGGCAGGCGCTCGTGCCCGAAAAGACCCTGATGGCGCAGGAGGAGCGCAAGCTCGCCGAGCAGTTCGGCGGAACGATCGACGGCGGAACGGTACATTTTGAAAGTGCGGACGCGTCGGACGGCTTCCGCGCGGCGCAGGCGGAACTCCGTGCGCAGGAGATCGACGTCAAATTATACCGCATCTGCCTGCCCGATACCGTGCAGCTCACGCCTGACGAATACGACGCACTTGCGTGCATTTTGGAGGGTGACCTATGACAGTTACATTTGTGAACGGCGATATCGTCGAAGCGACCGCGTTGCGTGCGCATACTGCCCGGTACAACGGCGATACGCGAAACGCGCTGACGGTCATGTTCGACCGCGCCGACCGCTCGCTTGATGCGCTTTTTGATATGTTCGATCCGGCGAACTGCGAACAGCTCACCGTGACCGACGAGGACGGAGACACGACCATCTACGCGGATTACGTGATCCGCGACCTGTTCCGGCTGGACAGCGACGGCGAGGTAACAGTGCGGATGCTCCAGCGAAGCCAGTTAGAAAAGCAGCTCGCGCGGCTGACGGCGGAGGTGAACGCATAAATGGCAGACTTAACCATCGGCCAGCTCACAAAAGCGGACGAAATGACAGATGACGCGCTCCTGCCGCTCGAGCAGGGAGGTGAAGCGCGTGTAATCAACGGCGCACTGATCAAACGGTACGCGCGTGATTGTGTGAAGCCATACGCCGATGCATCTGAAAGCGCGGCCGGACGGGCTGAGGCGGCGGCGGGAAGTGCAGAAGCAAGCGCGGAATCGGCGCAGGCAGACGCATCGGATGCGGGTGTCAGCGCGGCATCGGCAAAGGAAGATGCGGCGAAGGCCGCAGCCAGCGAAGCGGTCGTTCATGCGTCCGCGAACGCGGCATCGGTGTCCGAAACCA
>OBLI01002936.1_pt1 | contig 13753 bp, 21 predicted proteins | sample 1519701 | NCBI WGS metagenome assembly OBLI01 (sample SAMEA3663005, study PRJEB22513) | pig gut metagenome | biome: pig gut; feature: pig-associated habitat; material: faeces | place: France | collected 2012 | reverse complement strand
ATATAAATGTATGATAAAAAATAATGTTAAAATAATACGCGGTAATGATATGATTCCTATTTTAAAATGGTTTAAGGAAAACTATCCAATTAATTATCTTGATTAGTTTTTAATACATAAAACAAGATAGTATAGGAAAAAATCATAATTTATATAGCCATAACATAGACTTTCTCACCGGCGCATTTGTAGAAAGTAGAAAGATTTTACCTGTAAGTCTCCTGAGGTATAATTAAACTGAACGGAGAACGATATGACAATAAAGGAATTTAGGGAAAACCTCAAGGGTTCGAAGATCAAGCCAGATACTGAGATTGTACTCCACGTTGAGGACGGCGATTTTCCGGTATCGACGCTTGAATACGACAGGCACGAGAAGAAACTTCGTGTGTGCACAGACGAGTGGGAGAAGAAGAACCAGTACCGCGTCAGATACATTGTATACAAGGATCATCAAAGCATAGTGGCCTCCGCCGAGTATCGGGCGTTCGCTTCAAGCGACGAGGAACTGCTTATCGACTTTGATGAACTGAAAGATAAGATACTCACGCTGCATGGAATCACAGGCGAGAAGAACGAGAAAAGCGGTTCCACTGAAATGGAGATTCCTGATTGGGATTATGTCGTCAAAGACGGCGTGGTAGTCCGTAAGGAAACGAAGAAGAAACATTATTTCTCGTGCAGTCTTATCGAGATATTGAAAATCATCGACGATGAGAATGACGTATACATGCGTGTCTGGCACGACGGAGAAACCTGTTAAGCAAATGATAAAAATTAGATGAAGAACTGATTTATCGCCGCATTGATAGGATTGATCCTGGTAGGATACGGTCCTGACAAAAATAAACTTTATGTTTATACATGGGTCGACTATATAGATTCTGATCTTATATATAAATTTGAAATATTGAAAACTTGATCTAAACTCCGGTATGAGCTATAGGCACAAGATTTCTGTAAACCCGGTGAACGGTGCGATAGAAAAAGTCATAGCTGAGGGTTTTGTTGGTGATAGGCCATGGGCCGTCCTAGAATGTGTGCCACAAACGTTCGGTATGGAGCATTATGCCGGCAATTCGTTTCTGCAGCACCAGCTTCCGACGAAAGTTCTCCGTATAAGCTGTGCGGATTTTGACTTCAATTCTTATCTTTCACTATTTGTCTCCGACTGGAAGAGTTTTTATTCAGAATTGTGTAAATTGAAATCGCCGGATGGGAATGAATATTGTCCGAGGTTTGGCTTATCCATGTTTGGTATGTGGAAAGACGATCCCGGTAAAAATGGCGAATTATATGTAGAAACAATATTAAACGATGAAAATGCATCAATGGACCAATCACGGTTTAATCAAATAGCACATGAGTTCACAGAAGCGTTGGCACCAATCCTGCTTCATATCGCCATAGCTTGACCAATTCTAGCTGAAAGCGAAAAACATGACAGAAGTAATAGGTTTAAACAATTCTGACTTTATAAATTTTAATACAATATAATATTATGAAAAAAGATGAAGGCGTATGTGAAACATGCGGCTGTATTGCGCTGCTTACGCGGCACCATCTTGTTCCACAGTCGCGGACCAAGAACAGATACAAAGACCTCAAAGACGATCCGTCGAATGTCATCATGATATGCAGGCCATGTCACGACGCGATACATGCAGCGTACGATGAGACCGAGCTTCGGAACCTTTACCAGACGAAGGAGAAACTGATGGCCGCACCGGAGTTCGCCAAGTTCATCGCATGGCGGCGGAAACATCCAGAATTCAAAGGCAGCTCCAAGATGGGCAACAGAAGGCGCTAAATACGCGGGTGATATAAAAGGGGTTGTTTGCCGTTAGAAGAACTGCAGTTGGTAATGGTCTGTATAGGATGAACTTATGGCAGTAGGAAAATACAGACAGAAGCATACCTGGTACGATTCCAAGTTTTGGGGCGTGCATGAAGAACTGCTTGCAGAGGGAATTTCCGCCGGAAGAAGCTGGGCTGTCGTACGGAACTTTCACCCAGAACCACGGTATAAGTCGGATCGCGCCGAAAAGTATATTCTGCGCATAGACATATCGGAATGGTATACTGCATACATGTGCTGCATCTGCGAAATGCATGACGAAATGCGTAAGGCATGCATGGCTGTAAAAGGTAGAAATCCCCCATGCAGCGGCGTCTGGTTCGAAAATAGGTCACCAGGCTGGTGGGAAAACGGATTTAGTCAGCAGCTGTGTCTGACGTCTACGGTTTTCAAATACGAATCTGAGGATGATAGACTCCGTTCTATAGTCAAAACTGGAATGGACTGGGATACACTCGACTATGACGAGATCGTTTCAGACATATGCGGCAGACTAAACCCAGTATTTAGAATATTTGCCGAGGCTAGAAATCCGGGTATTCCTTTTGCCGATGATTTTTGAGTGTTCAATGAGCTCTACTCTTATCCGCAATATATACATCAAACAGAAAAATAATGGATATTTTTAATATTCATCGGAAAGTCGCATTTATATGATATAATTATTTTATGGCTAGAAATAGGCAGACAGACGAAGAAGCTTTAGCTGAATTGACTGAATGGTGCCGGCCATTTGGGTTAGTGCCATGCGTTTTTCCGAACTGGATATGCGTATCATGGCTTGACCCAGACAATCCGGACGACAATCGGGGGTCTGTCGCGATAGAGATGTATAGACCTGTGCTCGGCAAATATAATGTATTCGCTGTAAATGGCATGCAGAAACGTATATCTATTTCGGCTACGTGCCGGAAGATCATAGACGGATATTTTAAAAAACAGAAATGGATAAGCTGGTCACGGTCTGTACGTGAGAAAACTACGGCGTATAACATCGAGCGCTGTGACACGGTGGAAGTTAGGATTCCTGAAGCGGATTCTCCTGTAGAGATGGAGCTAAAACTTGCTGCAAAGGGCTGGACTGGAAATCCGTTCGGACCGAGTCGTGGGATGTCAACAACGGTAGTATAAATGAATAAAGCCATTTACATGTTAGTAAAGCGGGGACTGCCTTCTTATGTCCAGACGCCGTCGTTTCCAGACATAACGATATTCAAGGACGACGAAGGCTACTGGGGCATTGGCGAAGATCCGACATGCTTCGAGAAGTGGTGTGGTGGGTACGGCCAGAAGACATACAAGACGCTGCTGTATAATAATACACTAAAGTTCATGTCACATATCATATATGAGCAGAACGATGAATCCTGGATGTGCGTCAAGAACAGGTTCACCAACGCGAAGTCGGAGCCGCCGTTCACGTCTATCGAAGAGGCAAGACTTGTTTCTGTGATAAACGGATGGCCTGAGCCAGTTCTCATCTATGGGCATCAGTCGGCTTTGTACCATATGGTTTAAACGGAATATAATATAATATTTAAAAAAATGAATATTTCAGGCAAGATATGTGTAGTTTCCGCAGCCAACAGAAAAGCGGAAAAGCAGTATTTGCTGACGAATCCCAACAAGCAGACGTACTGTGACGCACATGGCTACGACTTCAAGTTTACATAGCTAGAAGAATGCAAATACATAGGCGATCCGCATTTCTCGAAGTACTGGCTTGTCGAACATGAAATACGGACGGGCCTGTATGACTGCGTGGTCTGGATGGATGTCGACGCGTGGTTCAACAACGGATTCGTTCTTTTCCGTGACGTACTCGGAAAATACGCGAAGCAAGATACCGTACTTGTCATAGCTAGGGACCAGGGTATGATGGGGTGCGACGAAAGGCTGTTCGATAACTACGTAAACACCGGAGTAATGGCGTTTTCAGCTGATGACGCCGGACTTGAACTGCTGCGGAAGTATAACGTGCTGCATGAGAACCAGACCGCACGCAGAATGGTCGAAGCGATGACGACATGGAGAGATCAGCCTTACATGTGCCTGTTGGCATTAGTCGACGAATTCGCGAGAAGCCGTACGGCGATAGCCAGCCCATACGACTTGAACACCTTCGCGCAATGCGGCTTCTCGGACGAAACGTTCATCTGTCATTGTCCGTCCAAGGCCGCGAAAGACAGGTTGGAGGAATATATGGAACAGTCGAAAATTAAACAAAACCACCTTGACAGGGCTTTTCTAGACAGCCTACTGTCCGGAGAATATTTTAACAGGCGCTTTTAAACGCCTTGAATTGACAGATCCGACCGAGCGCCGTTATGCATGCCAGTATGCTTCGCTCTTATAGACGCCGCGGTGTATGAGTTCATCTTTGTCTTCGTTCGGCTGGTAGTTTTCGAGTGCTTCCTGTGCGACGGCGTATCCAGCTTTTTCGAACCAGAACACGAGTTCAGACGCCTTTACCTTCTGGTTCGCGCCGTAATCGTCGTACAGTCTGTCGAATATCTGATCCCAGAAACTTTCTTCGTCGATCGTGTTTTGCAGGTTGATCCTGTAGATGTCCCAGTCGTCGAGATCGCGCCGCGTGCCTTCGACTTCTTCGTATTCGTTTGGGACGAACTCGTCGTACGCGCTTCCGTTGAACAGCGCGTCGACTTCGTTCCGGAACCTCTGCAAATCGTTTTTGTCATTGTCGTCCGGTGTCATAATCGGCGCGAACTTCTTGTCTATATCTATGCCGCGCAGTGCCTGATGCGTCATTCCATCTGCCGATTCGAAAATCGGGCGGGACATCATTGACTTGAATTCGCGGATAGCCTCGTTTATCTTTTTACTGCGCATGACTTTATTCCTTTAAGTTATTTTATATAATTTACTAAATTGAGGCGATTCATCTGCTCTAGATGGCAGCGCTTATGAGAAAGCCGGAACGAGGAAGTGAGAAAACGTTATGTCTTTAGTCCAGCGTAGAGTTCACTCTTACGGTAAAATCATTATTATGCGTCTAAAGCTTACAGGGTATTTCAAATTTTTGCCGATTAAGGAGTCTCATGTAAAGGTTTCCTCGTCGTCGTTCGGTGAGGCCATGCTTAGACACACCGCGGGATTTCCCGAATACCTGCGCGCTACACGAGACCGTGACGTATTTAACTCGCTATATGGGGCATGCGCGAAGCTCGGGTGGTATAAGAACGGCGGATGGATGCCCAATGGAAGGTTTGCTGTTCGGTGTTTCGAAAAGAACAAAGGCGATATACTCGGAGTATGCGCCTCAGTCGGGGAATACTCCTCTACAAGGATATGGCTGTATTGCGATAAGAAGCTCGAAGAAAATCTTACAAAAGACTTCATTGAACAGGACGAGGTTATACACTATCCGTTTTCGATCCAGAACCGTCTGCTGGAGATGAAGCGTATCCCCAATCAAGAATGGCTCGATGCGTTCTGTGAACGGACACATAATCCGGACGCGTTCGCGTATAGGTGTAATTATTCGAAGGAAAAGGCAGCAGAGTTCGCAAAAAGATGTCCTGAGATGGCAGAATATGTAAAGCTAATGTGGAGAATCTGAAATGGAGAAGAAAAAGTTTTCGAAGGGAAAGGCGAACGCCCGCCCGCTGTCGGAACGTATGAAGACATATGAGGCAGTCACTACCGAAACGCGGTTGATCGAGAAGCTGCCAATTTACGCGCGCGTTGACATGCGCGCCGGACATACATGGTGTCATGGTCTGCAGAAGCCGTTTGACAAGCGCTATGTCGAGGCTATGCAGAAGGCGACAGCATACGTAGTCGAGAAAACCGGCGCGGCGATGGGCATGACCCAGTCCGACGAGGCGAGCTTCGTCTGGCTTGATGATACGAAGATCCCGTTCGGCACGCGGCTATTCAAGCTACAGTCGGTCCTTGCGTCAATGTTTACATCGGCATTCGTCGTCGAGGCTAGCCAGAATGGTCTTGCGCCGAGGATCGCGAAGACACTTCCATCGTTTGACTGCCGTGTGCTGAACCTGCCGAATCTCGAAGAAGCCGCGAATATGGTTATGTGGCGCAGTATGGATTCTGTAAAGAACTCCATAACGCTGCTCGCGCTCGAGTATTTCTCGAACAAACAGATATACGGCAAGAACGGCGAAGATAAAATCAGGATGCTCGCGGAGAAAGGCGTCGACTACTACGCGGTTCCAGAGAACCTGCGGCTCGGCTCGTTCTTCAGACGCGAGACATATGAAAAGACGTTGACACCGACAGAACTGGCAAAAATACCGGAAAAGCAGCGGATACTGGATGAAAACGGCGAAATGAAGGCCGTTCGTTCGCATATCGTCGCGTTTTCGCCGAAAATGCCATTGACTGAAATAGCCAATAAGTCCGGTGTGCTTTTCTTGTCGGAAGAACCTGTAAGGAAAGAGAACTGTAATGGAGAACAGTAAGACGAATGATGTCTGGCTTACAAAATGCATGTTCGGTGAAAAGCTTGAGAAGATCGCCGAATGTGGGTCGTTCGACGAAGCGATGGCGGCTGTAGCTAGTTGGAAAGACATGCATAAGACGGATCCGGAATACAAGGTGGAGAAATACGACAGAGTAATTTACGGCAATGAAAAAGGCACGGCCGTGGATTTTGGCGATTATTCGTATTTTATGCTCATACTTCCGGCTTGTAAACAGGAAGACGCGTCCTGAAGTCAAGGTATAATCAGAATAATGGAAAATAACGAAGACAGCAAAATCGCCGCGCGGTGCATATCCGGCGTATTGAAAGTGCTTTCATCTGAAAATCCGCGGGTTTTTCTCGAGATAGCATCGAGGATAGCGTCGAGCCGGAAGACACCGCCCGTCGTATACAGATATGATGCAGACGGAACAAGCTGGACGGTTCTAGACGCGGATGAGTGGAAGCTTACAGTAAACGACCGCGCTGACTATCGTTGCTTTTTCGACAAGCGTACCGGGTTCAACTGCAGGTTCGGCGCGAAGGCAGAAGACGACCCAGCATATTGTGGTCTTGGGCCTGAAATCGCTGATATTGAAATCGTAACGGGATCCTGTCCGAAGGTTAATTCCGAAAACTGCAGATGGTGTTACAAGAACAATACTTCATTGCCCGGCAAGGTGATGACGCTTGATCAATTCAAGATCATTATTTCAAAGTTTCCTAAAAACCTGTCACAGGTCGCGCTCGGTATAACAGGCGTTAAGTCAAATCCGTATCTCGAAGATATGCTGAAATATCTTCGGTCTGTTGGAATAATTGGAAATCTTACGCTTACCGGTGCTGATCTAGATGACCATATGGCAGAGGTCTTGGCTGAAAACTGCGGAGCGTGTGCTGTCAGCTGTTATGATAAGGCAAAAGATCTGTGCTATAATACTATAGCAAAACTTCATAGAACAGCCCGTGAAAAGTTCAACAGGGATATGCATATTAACATGCATATAGTAATCGCAGATTTTTCTATAGGGCATGTACTCGATGTTCTAGAAGACATCAAGAACGGGAAAGTCCCCGAGCTGAGGTCTATTGTCATGCTGCACGCAAAACCCGTCGGCCGTGCAAAGAAGCTGGATTGCTCTCTATCCAAGGCGAACCTCGAAAAAGTCATAATGTTCTGCCTTGACAATCATATATCATTTGGATTCGACAGCTGTAACGGACATAACGTTCAAGACATACTGACGGAAATGGGCCGGTCAGAACTTTGCAATTCGATAGAACCATGTGAATCTGCATCCGCATCTATATATTGTAACGTAGAGGGGAAAGTTACGCCATGCAGTTTCGTCGAGCATGTTTACGAAAAAGACGCGATAGATCTGTTGAATTCTACTGAATCGATCTCAGATGTCTGGATGAAAAACAAGATGCTTGATGGTTTTAGAAATTGCAGCAGGTGCTCTAGGAGCTGTCCGGTATATGATCTGGACTGTGAATAATTACAGAAACAGTCATGCTGAACAAGATTTTGAACATGTTCCGCAGAACAGCGGACGTCGAGAAAGCCGGATCTGTACCGACCGTTTTTAATAATATTTCTGCCGAGACCGAAGTAAGTCTTATAAAACTGTTTCTCGAACGTAAATTCAAAAAGAAATTCTAGGAACGGATAAGAATAGACGGATATCTCGGTGGCGACTTGGAATACAAACTTGTCATCGATGACTATGCGTCCTCAGTTGGTTCCGACAATTACCATTCAATCTGGGGGAAACCAACCAAGAACGTGCTTGACGTGCGTAAGGCGTTCGTTGAGTCGTACTGGCGCAACGTTGAACGAGGCATGAACGCACTTTCTGATGCCAATTTGGATAAATGGGATTCCGACAGGGCCGCGGAATACAGGGAGGTGGCCGTGGCAAGTTCGCGCGAAGAAATGTTCCTGCGCGCAGCAGCGGAAGGTCTTGTCTGATATGAAGCCGCCGTATATAATCATTACGCAGAACGGCAGTTCCGCTAAATACAGATTAAATCCGGAATACGACGGCCTTGCGAACATCCGGACTAGGCTTTTCGAATATTCTGTAACCAACGATGCAAAAACTCTACCAAATGGTCTGTTTGTCCTGATATCGCTTCCAATAGGCATCAAGACTAAAATAGGACGAACGTATAGATCTGGTAAAGATTTACATATTGATTTGTTTCTTGATGAAAACTGGAAATTTTCAACAGGTATGCACATTACTGACTATCAATGGTATTTCTGTGGACAACAGCTGGTGTTGTGATTTCATGGTAAAATATAATTGATGAAATTTAGAGTTTTAAGTGATTTGCACGTAGACTACAACGACCGTTATCCGCTGGAAATTCCGGAAAACGGCCGTGATGTTTTTACTGTATTGTGCGGAGATACGTCGGGCGGCCCAGAAACTACCATAGATTGGGTGAAGAAAAACGTCTGTCGCGGCGTACTGGTGTCCGGAAATCACCTTCCATACTGTAATCATCGCGAGTTTCCTGTTTTGAAAAAACGTACAATGGATGAACTCCGCGAAGTTTTAGCCGAAGCATTTCCGCCAGATGGAGACATAACTTATCTCGACGCCGAGACTGGAACAGTCAAGAAAGTGGTAGACGGTATACTATTCCTCGGAAGCTGCTGCTATACTGATATGCGCATCAGCCATGAGACGTTAAACCCGAACGGCGATCAGGCGTTGAACCGCAGGTGCTCAGAGTTTAACATGAACGACTACCGCTATGGATATGTCGGGCGCGAATGGCCGTTCGGTTCTGATAACGATCCCAGGCTGACGCGCATGACTGCAGGCGACTACGAGAAGTGGTTCGCGAACGCGTTGTCGGCGTTCGACTGCGCGTTATTGGAAAACGAAAAGTCCGAATCGCCGATGCCAGTCGTGCTTGTTACACATCATCCGCTTCTGCCTATTTTTCTTACGCACAGCTATTACGTCGACGACTGCAGCAATACGTGGTCATGGCGCGAGTTCAATTGGGCATCGTACGCAAGCGATTTGCGCGAATGGATGGAGTCGCATCCGTCCATAAAGTGCTACTGCTGCGGACATATCCACGCAGTGGAGAAGAAATGGCGGAACTTCAAGATGAATCGCGCAAATGGAGGAGATATTCTAGTTGTCAGCAATACACGCGGATACGTGGAACACGGTCACGACTACGATTTTAATATAAACACATTCGTGGATACAGAAACCTGGAACGTTGTCGAAGAACCGCTTCCAGAAAAAGACGTCGTCGAGCGCAAAGCCATGGCCGAAAAACTGATGCGGTGTTCCGCATGGCTGATGTAAAGGAGGGTTTGCATGGCCAAGAAAATGACGAAACAGGAATATAATATATGGCGTTCACAGCACGCTGGTAAAAATCATTTTGAAATTTTCCATAAAGACGGTGACAGAGCAGTCGTTGATTTTACTTTTTGGGCAGCGACACGCGAAGCCGCGCTTGACGAGCTTGAACTGTTCAAGCAGAAGCAGCAGCTTGTTGCACCTTCGGCTGAGACTGAGTATTTCTACCGCGAGATCGACAACCACGTAGTAGTACATGAAGATGGAACATATACTGTCGGATGCGGACTGACGGATATGATGGATTTCGACCATAAAAAGGAGTCCTGGCTAGAGAAAGCCGGGGATTTCTTTGTATCAATATCGTGGAAAATGCGCGATATAAAGTACATGCTTCACGACGTCGTGTTCTGGCTCGGCCACTACGATATGAAGACTAATCATGGAGAGGAGCTCGCAGACTGCCGGAACATCGATGGAATGATTACGCGCAAACTGCTTTTCAATATTCCGCGTATGATAAAGTCGCTGCATGGCTGTCCGTCAAAGTACGTCGCGGAAGCAGTCGTCAAGGCTAGATCAGAAAAGGGCCAGCAGATTACACTCGAGCAGGCATACAAGATTAATGCAAATAATGAAGAAATGACCATGGCTATGTCCGCGTGGAAAGCTGATCTGGAAAAGCTAGTCCTCTATATTAGACTGTATGAGTACTACAATGCCATGGGAATCGTCGGGAAAGAAGACGGACCTGAAATGGAGAAGATAGACAAAGAATACCGCAATACGCTCCCAGTCATGCCAGGTACGGACAATGAACTCGACCACATCAAATGCGAAGAACTGGCGCAGAAGTACTGGGAGCTGTACTGCGACCATTGGAAGGCTATCGGTAGAATGTGCTGGGATTAATCCATAAAAATGTAAATATATTATTAGAAGTTCGTGCGTCGGAGAACATAAGGCCGATTAGATTGAAACCGTAGAAAATGCGAAGAACAAAAATAGATATGTTCATAATGGATTACTGCTAGCGTTTCGGAATAAAACTACTGGTAGATCCAAAGCTCGGAAAAGACGACGGACTGTGTTATCCGACGTTGAATGAAATACATATGTCCAGGAAATATTCTTCGGCTAAGATAAAGCTCGCGATTTTGCTTCACGAAATAGGGCATATTAAAGTAGAACGACGCAGCAGCAAGCCATATAATATATTCGAATGCGAGCTTATGGCATGGAATTACGCGATATACCTTCATAAAAAACATTTTAATAGGTCGTTTTCGAAGACATAGGCTGAATATATGTTGAAATGCCTGAAGGGATATTGCCGGTCATAGTATGAATTCAAGAAAATCCGTATTCAATCTGGGAATTAACCGGTATAATTTTCATATGTTAAAAGACTGGACTGGAAACTCCAAGGCCGTTATAGCTGGAATTGCGCCGTCGAACCATTCTCTCAAAGACAGGGAAAAAGACGATTTTTACGCAACGGATCCGAAAGCAGTGGACATGCTGTGTGATCTAGAAAAATTCAGCTCCATAATACTGGAGCCGGCGTGCGGTCAGGGCCATATAGCTGACGTTCTCAAAAAACGGGGATATTCCGTCGAATGTATGGATCTGGTGGATCGCGGCTACGAAGGCTGCGAAATATGCGATTTTCTGGAGAACAGTCGCGAAAACGCAGATGTCGACATAGTGACGAATCCGCCATACAAGCTGGCGCAGGAATTCGTCGAAAAATCGATGCAGGTCGTCGGGAGCGGGCATAAGGTAGCGATGTTTCTCAAACTGACGTTTCTCGAGACAGCGAAAAGACGCGAGCTTTTCAAGAAGTATCCGCCGAAAACTGTATATGTTGCGTCGCAGCGCATAGCATGTTGGCCTAACGGAAAACCAACGACGCAGTCGATGGTATGTTACGCTTGGTTCGTCTGGGAGAAGGGTTTTTCCGGGGATACGGTTCTTAAATGGTTTAACTAAAAAAAGGATAAAACACATACCGCATGAATACACAGCAGGGGAAGCCGAACGGGTTCGGACAAAGTGATGCCAGAGAAAAATTCGTCAGACACAACTGGAAAATCAAGGCAAGTCAGTGCCGTGTTATAGAAGAAGGTCGGTCTCCGACCATTATGAACACGCGTGACGCGATCGAATACGTGCAAAGTAAAGGTCTAGATCTTGTCGAAGTTGGATATGATCCAAGATCTGGTATTTCCACGGCGAAGGTGTGCGAGTACGGGAAATACATGTACGAAATGAAGCGCCGCGAAAAACAAGCGAAAAAACAGGCAAGAGCAAACGTGACAGAACTTAAGTGTCTGCAGATGCATTTGACGACGGACACCGCAGACTATGAGCGGATGGTTGAACAGGCGAAGTCGTTTCTTAACAAAGGCGACAAGGTAAAGCTTTCTTTGCGTTTCCGCGGAAGGCGTGAGCTTTCAAATATGAACTACGCTAAGGAGCTTATGAAAGGTCTTTTGTCGAGGTTCGACGGGTTGGCGGTCCTTGACAGTCCTCCAGTGCTGAACGGCAAAGAATTAAGCTGCATAATAAGGAAATCCTAAGCTGTGCTTGGTAGGCATGTTTCAGAAAACCCGTGCTGATAGCACGGGTTTTAATGGCATAATTTTAATATGGAGGAGTTTTACGTATGGGAGAAGACATACATTCAAGGATATATCTTAAGCGTAAGCGGGACGGAAAATATGTAAACGCGCACGAAGTGTGCGAGTGGAACCCAGAAGGTTCGTTGTTCGACGAACTCGTTTCGGGCCGGAATTACGATCTGTTTTCACTGTTCGGATCGGGCCGTGGGAACTACAAGCCACTAGATGGCGCCGAATACGGCATGCTGGAATTCCTTGTCGGAACTGACTTCGACGAATACTGTAAGGACTGCGGATTCTACGGTTTCGTCTGGTTCAAGGTGCCTGCACTGGAAAAGTCGTTAAAAGACTTCATCGAAAGGCTTCTCGACCCTCTTAAATACCTTGACGAAGACACGGATGAATACCTAGACTGGAAGGAACTCCGCGAACCTGGAAACAAGACGGCGAAACAGATGCAGAAACTCCATGACATGTATACGGCATGGTATGATAAACATTCTATAATGCTCGATATGGCGAACGAGTTGTATGGGAAGGTAAAGCGTTTTACGTTAAGGTACTGCCCGGACATGCAAGAATGCGATTCGCGTTGCGATCCTGTTCCTAGTCGATATTATGAATATTCGCCGCACAACAAGCTGTTCGACATGCAGGAAACCGTATTTCTGTTCTTTTTCGACAACTGATGAAAATAATATTTCTAGATTTCGATGGAGTGGTCACCGCCAAGAACGGAACACCTGGCAGTTATATAACGCACGGTCCAGAAGAATACGGACCAACGCCTGTTTGCGTAAACCGCCTTATGAAGCTCGTCAAAGACAGTGGCGCCAAGATCGTGATTTCGTCTAATTGGCGGAAATTCGACGTAGATGGCCCAGGATCGATCTGGGAAAATCCCTGGTATGGCGGCATCAAAAATCCCCTTCCAAGGTTTATTCCTATACTTGGTGACGCATATCTTGAGTCGCTTCCAACGATACAATTATGTAAAGCCGCTGTCGCGGACTACTGGCTGTTTGATAAGACAGATGTAGAGTCATTTGTCGCGCTTGACGATATGTGCAGGCTTGAAGGATATGACAGGTTCGAAACGTTCAAGGACCGATATATAAACACCGATCCGGAAACTGGGCTTACATACGAAGACTGCGCAAAGGCGCTCGAAATACTGTCTAGGCCTTTCAGTTATAGAAATACCGTTTGATTTCTAGTGTAAAAACCTAGAAATACACGGTATAATCATAATATGGATTATGTAGGTGACAAAGCCAGGCTTGAAGAATTCTGCGCAAAGCATCCGGAGATAATGGTATCTTACGGAGGTGACGGCGTTATTTTAAGCATCTGGCGTGAAGCTGTCCGGAAGGGAAAAACTATATATCCGGTCCGCAACTATGGACGGTGCGAAAAACACATGGATCCGTTCGCGTCGGTTAATTTAGACGCGGTCCACCAGAACAGAATCGTCGTGTGCGAGCACGTA
>OBLI01002935.1_pt1 | contig 13756 bp, 9 predicted proteins | sample 1519701 | NCBI WGS metagenome assembly OBLI01 (sample SAMEA3663005, study PRJEB22513) | pig gut metagenome | biome: pig gut; feature: pig-associated habitat; material: faeces | place: France | collected 2012 | reverse complement strand
TACAAACTTTTTAGCAGGAAAAATCACGCAAAAGTGGAATTCTTTGACATATTTACACTTAATAATGTTAAATCGGACCTTAAAATCATACTTTTCCTGCCAAACAAAGTGGTTTTCTGGGTAAAAGTGTTACCTTTTTAATGTCTATACCCATACCGGAAGCCCCGATGCAGGCATTTCGTAACAGTGTCAAAGACGTTATCCAAGATTTTAAGACGATTGGTTGCAAGCCAAAGTAATATAATAATAGCCACGCTTTCGACCTGTGCGCAATTGGAACGTGATAATATCTCATTCCATCAGTAAACCACCATCCATCATATTCTTGTGACATGATATAAGAAAATTGTGTTCTTACAGCAATCTCAATTTTCTCTATTTCAGAAAGAACCAACTTACGCAATGCCGAATCAAACTTATATATGGAATAAGCATTATCAAAAGAAGCCCCATCCTTGAATATGTGCCTTTGCTTATCTTTCAGTAAAGGATACCAATAGCCACTCAACCTATAATAACTGACATTTTGCAAAATGCAGTTAGCCCGTACTTCATCCTCGAAATACATACCTCTTTGTTTCAACAGAGCAATTTGCTCATCAAAACTTTTTTGTTCCTTTGGATATGCAATCTTATTCATAAGCATACAAAAAAAAGACTCACCCTGAGCGCGCTGTTCTAAAGGGAAGCGGGGTGAGTATGTTGCTGCAAAGGTATAAATTTTATTCGAAACAACAAAACTTTTTCGCAAAAAGTTTCTCAAAAGTTATGTAAAGGGGCACAATTAGAAGGAAGAAGTTTATGTTTGCAGCCATGATTATGGTTTCAGAAAGCAACTATCATGTAAAGCCGCTACTCTTTATGAAATTTTGAATTTAAACGGCTATGATTATAAAAAGAGATTATTATTTACAGCAACTCATATCAAGTAAGTCTAACAATCTCATAAAGATTGTAACCGGAATTAGAAGAAGCGGCAAATCGTTTCTTCTCTTCAACTTGTTTCACAATCATTTGATAGAAACAGGAATAAGTGAAGACCACATAATAGAAATTGCATTAGATAATCGCCTCAACAAGAATGCGCTTCATTAAAAAGAATCGACGATTCCTTTAAGAAGATAATCATAATGCGCAATGACATAAAACCATATCATGACAACAATGGATTTTATATTGTCGGGTTAATGGATTTCTTGCTAAGTCGGATTTGATGGAACCATTATAGAAATCGGAGATCAAAGATTTCGATGACGCAGTATCGAACGCATATTGCAGACGGGATATTAGAAAAGCGTAGAATCTCACTATATTGATAACCATACAATGTGCATCTCAATCACAAGGTAGCATCTATGGTTTAGCTCAAAGAGCATCAAATTGCTCCATAATCGAAAAAACTCCAAAAGGAGTGAGTATCTCTGATTTTATTTGTATTTTTGCCATGTCATTCAGAGTTTTATTTTATATTTTTTTGCAACACTAAGATAAGTGAAATTTCTGACATAGCAAAATCCTGAGCAACTTATTGTTGCTCAGGCGCTTATAAAAAATATTAAATTATAGTGTTGCGGAAATAAGGAATTACATATTAATTTACTTCCAAAACTCAAAATAAGAGTTTTCATCACACTCGTAAAATTTTTCATCAAGCATCGGATTGTTTACAAAGAATGATTTCTTGTAGATGTTTCGAGCAAATTCGGTTTTAATATCAAGTGCGTTCTTAGTGTATATACCAGTTACAGGACGACTCAGAAGTCCAGCTTCTATATACATCGGCATTATACAATATAATCCATTAGGAAGAGTACGATTACAGGCGTAAATAGATGACATTCTATTTACAATAACCTGAGTAGAAACTCTCTCTTGCACATGAAACAACTTACCAAGAATGCACATAGCATCATATCCAAACATATACGTAGCATTGATCAATGCACTGAATACAAGGGCTCTGTCCCCAGGATATTTTATAGCCTCGAAATAATCTTGCCTCTGTTCTTTTATGTAGTCGAAAAGAGGATTGCGCAAAGTCAATTTCCCGATAATGCTACGAGCCTTCTTTATTCTGTTTTCACCTTGATATTCTCCAGCTGCAAGATCAGCTGCATATTCGGGTGTGAAAATTCCATCGAGTGAAGCCTTCATTGCCATCTCGATGATAGTGATGCTTATTCTTTGGTTTATTCCTACTGTCTTTTCCATTATTTGTCTATAGTAATAAATGGGATGACCACTTCAAGAAAGTGAGCACCACCATGTGTAATTATATCTTGACTGTCAAAGCATTTTGCCGTGCGCCATACAATCCATTTGTCGTGTACTAATAATTCTTTGCTGATTTCAATATTGGAATCAACAAAATTGAACATAGCTTGATTGTCTTGATACATCAAATGCCTTTTACCTCTACTTTCATTTTTATACAAGTAAGTCTTTTCTTCTGGAAGCAAATTACGCCAACCATAAGAGTATACATTTCCATGGTCAGTAGTAATGTAAACTGTAAATCCTTGTTTATGCAATTCTATAATACTTTTTGCGGCATCATGGGCCCAATTTTCAGTTACATCAAACAAATCCTTATTACCTGGAAGATGGTGCATTACGTCATCAAGAGTGACATCCACAAAAGCTTGTCTAAATGGGCGGGTATCAGATATTTGTATACTGCCATGTGTATAAACGATTTCATGTTTGTTCATTCGTTTACTATTATCATAATAGTTCATCCAGAACTCCGTCCATAACTCATTTTCATGCGATGGGCTCTGTACATAATTTGGATTGGGTGTATTACCTCTGAATAAAGCCTGTCGAGAGAGTTTAGTTATGGTTGGCATCCAAGCTAACGTACAGTCTTTTCTTGGCGCAAGCCCGGCATCCTCCAATTCTCTATGAAGAATCAAATATTGCCAATACGTCATACCATCTACAACTATCAGCGCTATTTTATCTGTTCGATCATGCTTATAAGCCAAGTATGGCAACACCTTGTTCACCATCTTTGGTTTTTTCACATGTGAAGTATTTGATAAACTAAAATAACGATCATCAATAAACTTCTGGAAGTCTGCATTCAAATCATTAATAGTATTTTCTATTTCAGAATAGGCATTCTGTCTGATTACTTTAAGCAGAATCTTGCTTATCTCATCGATTGTCTCGACCTTGTCCCATTCAAGTTTTATGGCCTTAAGTTTTTCGGATATGGATGTAGAATCTTCGCCATAAAGCATCATTGCTTCATTTATAACATGCCTTGTCTGTTCTGGCGTTAAATTGTATGTATAATGTTTATCGTAAATATATGATGCCATGCTGAACGTCATCGCCGCCTGTCGCAATTCCGCTTTATTACATGCCGGCATAAAATTAGCAAGTGAAAAGGCAGGAAGTGTTTGAATCTCATTTAACAAGTCTGGCAACATATCGAACGGTTTTTCCATGACATAGCAAACCTTTTCTATGGATTGCTTATCAATCAGTTCGTAACGAACACGCAACTCAATTGAGCTTGATATAGGCAATAGTAATAACTGGCATTCTTTCAACACCCTTTGCTGAACATCTGGGCGTAAAAGAAAACCATCAGGATTGTGCACAATAGTAAGATGTGTGCTTGCTATTGTCAATCTTCGTTCTAATGCTTTAATCAAATCATCCATTGATTCTTATGGTCAATATATGTTTTACGTCAGGCACAACACTTCTACCTTTAGCAAAGGCATTCTGCCAGTCTTCCTTTTCTTTTTGTAATTTACGCATTTTTGCATTGCGAATATTCGCGATTCCTATTCGGTTGATCCTATGCTCTGCAAAGCCCAAAGCACGAAGCTTTCTTTCTACCATACCTTGCAGATTGTTTTGGATTTCCAATTCCATACGATGAAAAGTTGCATGCAGATTATTATTCAGCAGAGTATTGCTCTCTAAATCTATCTTGCACACGGTTTCTCCATTATATGCAAAAGAGTCCTTTTCTTGCACCAACCTATTCCATATGTCATTCCCGTAAGGTCCGAATACTCGTCCGTTATCGGTAATAAACTGTGCGATATATGTTGTTTTGCTCTCATAGGCATTCTTTGCCGATACTTTCCATATAGTAAGGTAGCCAGCAGTTTCATTTCCCTCTTTTGAGAGGAGGACAGGCACCAAAGATTGACTATTGCCATCAATTTCATCCAATATGCGTTTGACAACTGGATGCTGCAAGGTCATCAGTTCAGCACCAGGATTATCTACTACAAGGTTGGAATCGAAAACAGCATCAACAGTCTGACCATGTATTTGATAAGTAGATACTCCATTCAAAGTTTTATCAATCTTTCCCTTCTCACTAATGGTGTATAAACTCATCAACTCTTCAAGCCATACTGGTAGTGGACTATACTTAACTTCACCAGCACTCTCTGCAACAATCATATTCTCGTCAAAGGAAGGTAAAGCTCCTTCGGTTGAATGATATTCACGAAGTTTGTTCTTGATGTCATATAACCAACTATCACTTGTAAAGTCAAATCTGTGCGGATCAAGCAAAGACTGCAAGTAAAGGTGATTCACCTTCTTCATATCTATGGTTGAGTCCAGCACATCACTGGTCTTATCAATACCAAGTTCTGCCAAAATTGCATCCAGTTTCTCGACAATAATCTCATAGACTCTTGTATCTACAGTATTGTCAGTAAGCATGTTGTATGCTACTACTGGGTGCTTCTGACCAATACGGTCCACACGACCTATTCGCTGTTCGATTGACATAGGGTTCCATGGCAAGTCATAGTTGAACACAACATGACAGAACTGCATATTCAACGACTCTCCAGCAGCATCAGTTGCTATCATCACATTGACTTCATTCTTGAATTTCACCAGTGCACGCTGCCGTTCCTGAAGTTCCATGCTTCCGTTAATGCATACTGTTGAGAATCCCGCATTGTTCAAAATGTCCTGCAAATAAGCTTGTGTACGACGAAACTCTGTAAAGACAAGAACTTTGAGGTTTGGTTCATCCGACTTATCTTGCTGTTCATAGATAGCATTGATAAGAGCTGTTGCTTTAGCATCCTGTTCATTGTCAAGACAATATTGAGCTTCATTGATAAGTTCCTGGAGTTTTTCTTCTTCATTGGCAAAACCATTCTGCATGTCTACAGAGAAGTCATTGGTATCAAAATCACTATAGTCATCAATAACCTCTTCATCATAGTCATAGAGATTATCGGCAAATTCGGCATTCTGCAATCGCCAAAGACGTGTTTTCATAGCTCCAAGAATGGCTGCTGTACTACTGCTTGCTAATTTCTGCATCATTACCATCACCAAACCTGTTGCGTTACGGTTTCCACGTTTTGCTCTACCGAAACAATATCTAACATAGTCTGTAACATGATCATAAAGAGCCTTCTGTAATCTATGTTTATTCGAGTCTATTGGTACGTCAAACCGAACTGTTGTGCGAGGCTGGAAAAGCTTCTTGCCATCATAATCTACAGCATAACGTTTCTCTGAACGCATAACATAGGGCTCAATATCCTTTATCGACGGCATTCCCTCACCAACAAAAGCATCAGCGTCTATCAACTGCAATACTCTTCGGAAATGGTCACTCTTTCCCCTATGTGGGGTAGCGGACAGAAGAAGAACATTAGGAACAGCGTTACAGACGGTTTCAGCTAACTGGTAGCGTGACACTTGTGATGTACTACCTCCCATGCGGTGAGCTTCATCAATCACAATCATGTCAAAATCTGCACTAACAACTGCCTCTATGCGATATTTATTGTATTCATCTATCTTCTCTTGGCTCCATCCAACATGCTGAGTAATTGGTTTTAGAGCATCAAGAGAAACAATAATCTGATTGTGCTGTTTCCAGAAATTGAGTTCTTCCTCTGCATCAAAACCAGCGAAGGTCTTAGCCATTCCTGCAATGAAATCGCTTTCATATATATAAAATTGCTCCTTGAAATGCTCTTTGAGTTCCGACTGCCACTGAAGCATGGAAGATTTTGGGACAATTAGCAGAATGCGCTTTATTTCGCCACGCAACTTCTTTTCCTTTAACACCAATCCGGCTTCTATGGTTTTACCCATACCCACCTCGTCTGCCAATAGGAAACGGGTCTGCACGCCCTGCATCACCTTCTCCAGCACAAGAATCTGGTGAGGAAGAGGTATTAAGCTACTTTCGTATGGAGCAAGCAAACGCTTTTGCGCCATTTCCTCTTTTATGCGTGCTGCAATGGAGATATAGCGCACATAAGCCATGCTACTATTTTCTGAGCTGGTAATCTCTTCCTCCAAATCAGAACGCAACACTTGCTCGAAGGTGTTGTCTTCAAGAATGTGAATCCACACGGTTTCCCTTCCGAACAACATCTTCGAACTTATTATTTCTACACGTTTGCCTTTATATTTCATATATTATATACGTGATACTGCAATATCGTAATACTGGAGCAGGATTTCATCTTCCATAAGAAGTGATTCCGGAATATGTTCTCCAACAGTTACAATGTCTTGATAATTCTTTTGTTTGTAGCAATCCTTGAAGCCATAGCGCAGCACCTCAAGACGTGTATCCTTCATACGCTTTGCTTTAGGCTTCTTAGCAGCTTCGAGATAGAGATTGAACTCCTTTATCAAACGCTTGCCTCGAAGTTGCTCTAGGTGTGAAGCATTCTCTGGGTCAGGTTTGCTCCATTTACCATCGTCATCCTTGATAAAGTTCTCTTCAAGTATAACATCAAGTCCGGGAAGCACATCACCTTTCTTTGGAGCTACTAAGTCTTTCATCCAATCAGGTTGGAGTTCCTGATATGTTTTTGGAGTCTCCAGTTTGCGCTTCAACCATTCGATACCATCAGCTTCGCTTCCAATGAACAGGGCCATGGGCACGAATCCATCACTTTTTGCACGTTTTTCTTCATACTCTAATGCTTGTGAAGCTGTAAAGTACATGCCATCACGCTCTATGAAACGATCTTTGAGGCCTTTTTGGAATTCTATTGCATCAATAGGAACTGCATAACCATGTTGAACGTAGTATGATACTATTCTATCGTAAATAATACGAGGGTCCCTTTCTGCAATATAAACAGTTTTATTGTCTTGTCCAGAAAATCGAGTTATGTGTTCTAAATGTTCATTGACAAGATTCCATACAGAATTGTCGGAGTTTAAAGCTATTTTTTTTATAACCGATTCAGATGGTTTATAACAGGAAATCGCCAAATCCTGTTTAACCGCAGTTGGTCCTAACATGGCATGAAGTCCACCTCTTTCTTTATTCAAGTCAGTTATTGCAGCTATAACGAATCCTGCCCCTTTTATCGCATATTGAAGACAATTCCAAAATGAAGCGGACGTATTACTAAACTCTACAGTCATCCACTTCCCATATTTCAAAACACGATAATACTCTTTGAAGCAAGCTTCCATAATTTTCTGGTATTCAGGAAGCCCCTTATGTTGAGTTTTGTTTGAAATAGCCTCTTCTCGGTTATTAGTCATAACTCTTAACCATGATTCAGATATAGTGTTCAATTCAGAATACATTATATTTGCGCCGAAAGGGGGATCTGTAAATATATAATCAATTGACTCGTCGCGCAAAGAAGAATGAGTGGCAGAACATAACTGCACTACACAACCTGTAGAACATTGTTCAAATGCGCGAATCACTTTACCTGCTTGATACTCAAATTGGTCAATAGGGTTGTTCTCTACACCCTGAGGTGGTATATACAAAGTATTGGCCATTGGTCCTACTAGAGCACGACTTCCGTGTTGTGGCATATATCTATTCATCCTTGTCAGTTTTGGAAGCATTGATGTAAATATGAACATTAAAGGTTTTTCGAAACTGATATAGTCCTTATGAATTATATGATAAAGATAAGCCAACACATACTTAGTTCTTTTGTAATATAATTGATTAACTGAATATGCACCTACACGTTTTGGGTCTCCAAACTTATCTCCTTCTCCAAAGGTATAAGTGGGGATAAATCCTATATATTCTGGATATTCAGGCTCAATAATATTTGTTGAGAAATACCTACCTCTTTTAGGAATATTATAATTTAAGAGACAACAACGATACTTAAGCTGTGAAACCGAATCGTTTATATCTTCATCATATATAGTTTCATTAATAGCATTTGCTTCTGTCCTTGCTTGAATTGTGCCACAAGATGGACACATTAACTTATCATGAAGTTTCTTAGTATTGTAATCAAATGACAAATCGTGTACATTTAATTCATGTCCACAATTCTTGCAAGCCACAATTTGAGACCATACGTAATAATTTACATGCGCTTTTATAGTTGTATTGCCATTTTTGATATCAATTTGATAAAAGTGTCCAAATCTTTCGTTAAGTTTGGATAGAATTTCATCTACACACTTCTTTAATGATTTTGTGTCAACTGTATCGTTATAATTAGAAGAAATATGTAAACATAAAGGACTTAAATCTCCACATATAGAATGTCTGGAGCCCCATTTTGGAGTATTATATCCATTTTCCTTAAAATCTGCCTCAATGTCTGACTTTGTAGTCCCAATTACTTTACCACAGAGAGTAGCTGCGACTCCTGTCATTCCAGTTCCTGCGAAACTGTCAAGTACGATGTCTCCAGGTTGAGTGTAATGCAAAATATATCTCATGATTACCTCATGTGGCACCTTGGTATGATAAGAATGGGCATTATAAATAGCACTATTTTTTCCTTGTTTAATACCATAAGCATAAGGTTGTTTTACAAGGTCGCAGTAGTTTCTTTTACCCTGCATTTCTAACTCAACCTTCTCCTTCTCCCACAGTTCAATAAAATCATTGAGCCACGGGTTCGGGCAAGCTGTATAATATGGAGGATCGGAGAGGTTGATGATGTCATCATCCTCTCCGATAGGGAAACCCTCAATCTTGCGCAATTCGGGTAGTTTTTTTCGTAATTCCTCACGAAAATACGCACGTCGAGCCTCGTCACTTTCAAACGTCATACCGAGACAAGTGACGGGTTTAGGAGTTATTTGAACTTCCTCGAAATCAGAATCGAGGAAGATATTTGTCTGTTTTACCATAACTTTTAATGATTTAATCTTACGATAATTCGCACATCCTCTGGACGGTGTCCGCGGCTCTTATCATCGATAAACTGGGCGAGGGCATCAAGAGCCTGTTGCTTGTTCATTGGACGAGAGAATATCTGTGCTATGTCTGAATTGCTTATCTCCACTCTTGTAAAACTATGCTGGAGTTTTTTTATTATCTCCATGAGAGGACGAGCATATTGCACATCCAACTTGATGTCACCATCAACAAACTGCTGAATGGTTGTCTTCTCTACATCAGACAACATTTCCTTGTTTCGCTGAGTTGTTGGATCTTCAAGAGCATCATGGAATTGCGATTCATAGCCATTAAATATTTCATTCAACTCATCCTCCATTTCGCTGATACTTGGCAATATGCCATCCTGCAATGTCGGGTTGAAGCCATCAACCGACGTTGGCATATTGACGATAGCCTGCTTCGTAACAGCAGGGTTTGCCGGTTTCAGCTTAGACAATTTCTGCTTCCATAGCTCATACTGCATCGGGTTTATGAATGAAGCTTCATTTACTATATCGCACACTCGTTTGCTGTCACAATTGGCTACCCTCTGCAACTTGCTTGCCTCAATAGCGCTGATATGAGCCTTCAGATACTCATTCATATACCATTCTGCATAGCGATTGCGCAATGCATCCAGACTATTTTTGTATGCGTCACGCACTCCCTTGCTTTGTGTAACAACGGTTGCTATTTGCTCTATGGCATCGGTTATCTCCTTCTTGAAGTCACCTTCCGGAATGTTTGACTGGGCTGTACGAAGGTATGATACTATCTGCTTGAAATCTTCCAGCTCGCGCAACATTACTGAAAGTTCTTCTACTTTACGGCGAGTTTCTGTCATCGTAGTGCGAACAACATCCACTGGCCATTCAATATTGCGCATCTTTGCCTTTGTGTTGTAACGCTGAATCTGGTTGCACATTCCCTTCAATCTGTCAAACTCACCGTTAAGTGAACGAGCTTTGTCCTCGCTGATAATCTCGATATTGCCAGCAAAGAAATAACCTCCATTTATGTCATGTTCAAGTCTGACAACTTTATTCTCCATCATCTGAGCCTTAGAGCAGAGGTCTGCAAACACGCTACTCTCACGATCGTCAAGCTCTGCAGTACGGTCTGTTCCCAAGATGCCGAGCATAATCTCTCGAATAAGGGCTATATTCAATCCCTTAGGAGGACAAATATTGACAAAGGTGTAGTTGTCCTGGTTTGAGATGCTATTGATGTTGGCAATATTGCTTGCGTTGATTCTGTTGCCTCCATTAAGCACGATTTCCACCTCGCCTTGCTGTGCCATAGTTGCAATAACGAGCATCTCAAGGTCCGCTTCGATGTGGAAGTCTGACGAAATGTATTCGTTTGTTGGCTGATAGAACACTTCTAATACCTCATCACGATTAAGAACCTTTCCACCCTTCGCCTCCAACTTTTGCTTTAAGCTTCGAGCATATTGCGAATGTTCCGTATTAAGACGTCCATCCTCCCACAAGCCAAGTCCCATAAGAATGGCCTCACCATTACGATTCTGGGTAGTCTGCGAGGCAATCTTTTGTCGGGCAGAGCGCAGCAGGTTCTCACGGTTTGACGCAGTCATAGGCTGAGGAAGAGCAGAGAATGATGGATAGTTAGGATTCTCAGCACAGAACTGTTCTTCCATGATGAATGATGTTATGTCGCTAACAGAGTCTATCAGCGTATCAGCTTGTACTCCTGGCATTCCAATCATTGGATGCTGTTCGCCCATATATTCAACAACAGTCTTTGACAAGAACTGATTATTAAAAGCATTACGGGCTTCTTTGAAATATTTATCGCGTAGTTGCTTGTATTTCGGCTTTTCATCGCTTGGAGCATCGCCCTCAAGCGCAACTGCCGACCCATACAAAGATACATGCTCCTTGAAACTTTCATCAAGACCATCCATAAGGAAGTAAACACTATCATTTACCGATTGAACATTAGCGCTATCTCTATCAAAGATAGGCATAAAGTATATGTAGAAGTGCTGCTCTGGATGTGTGGTAGAACGACTATTGGGGTCGCCCATGAAAATATAGCCATCACGGGTGCATTTGTGCGACTGCCATTCTATAGCGTGCGGCCAAATCTTGAACGTCGGACGATAGTCTGGCTCTCCAAGCATGAATATCTCAGTCAAGAACTTGAAGAAATATTCATCTTTCTGACTGTCACTCATCGAAGTGGCATATACCTTAACCTTATTCTCATAGTTCACGCCACCTTCAAGACGAAGATGATACTCATTATTACCTTTTTCAAAGTACTGCCCCTGAGTTGCGTCCTCTATGGATTTGAGAATTCTCGTAAATACAAGATCAACAAGTTCATCATAGGTCTCGCAGGTGATGTCAACATGGCAGAGGTCATTAGCAAGAGCATCTGCTGTTACACCATTCTGTTTTGACAAGTCGCCTTGAAGCATTTTAATTGCGGCTGCAGAAACGATGCGATGAGCCAACTTTTTCTTAGGAGCGAGGCCACGGGTGAAATTATCTTCAATCTTCTGATCAACAATTTCAACTATATCACTGACCTTGCTGACATCAGGGTCAGCCTTCAGGTCCACATTGCCTATCATGTCCTGCCAATAAGAATCATAGCAGATTAGACCAGGAGTTTCGTCGGGAACCTCTTGGTCGATGATTGTCTTGAACTTGCTGGATAGTGTTTTTAATACTTCACGCTGACTCTTACCAATGCGTATCAGAGAGAAATTCTCGAAATATGTAGGATGCACGGGGAAAAGATTGACGTATGAGTCGAGATTATGTCCTATCTGGGGGAACATCGCTTCAAATTTCTGCAAATGCTGACGAATCCATGCTTTCTGGTGCTCGTCCTTCTGTAAAAGGCGTTGCTGTACGATAAACTGCACATCTTCCTTCTGGATTGTTAAGTCCACATATCTCTCATTTACACGACTAAGCATATCTTTTGCAAACTGGAATTCAGGCGATCGGTAAATCAATTCCTGGACGCCAAACACCATACGGAAATGTGTGCGGTCGCTCATCTGACCAAGCGCTTGCAATACAGCAAGGTCTCGATTTAATTTGGCAGGTTCGCTTCGTCCTTTCAGATAGGACAGCATCTCATCAATGACAAGCATAAAGCCTTTATCTGGATATTTTTCCTCAAAGGCAGCCATCATTTTTTGAAGCTTATCCGTATATGAAGCCGGAGAGTCGTCATCGGAAATACAGTAATCAACACCCCATTGCTCAAGAGCCTCGTCTATTCGATATGTTATAATATCCCAAAGTTCTTGTGTATTGCCTAATTCAAAGCGATAAACCAGATACTTACCTGCAATAGTTTTCAGCCAATCCTTTGCCTTAGAGCTTTGCACCATGTCAAGATAGTCGGCGTTCTCGGCAATGATAGAAAACAACGACATAAGGTGAGATTTACCAGTACCATAGTTACCAACAATCTGAATACCTTTAGTTTCAGTTGCTGCGCCTAAATCCAACTTTGAGCATATCTGTGGAATAATACGCTCTTCGAAAGCACTGGAACAAACAAAGTTCTTGACGAGCTTTGCTCTATAATCGTCGCTATCCAACTTGTCGAACTTGATAATCTCGTCAATTGGATCAAATTGAATGAGTTCACTATATTTCATTATTGTATTATTTTATGAGTAATATCATTTAAGTCAACAAAACATTTGGTTGCTTTAGCAGAAAGATAAAATATTCCATTTTGAATTTCACCTTCGAGTTTTACAATCAAAACATAATCACGTGACCATTTCTTCAGAATCGTTTTTACATCAATATGAAGCGCAGGTTCAAACAGAATGCCAATATTCTTAATGGCAAGATATTCACCAATCTGTTCATTTTTGCAAGAACCCAGGCTGAACATCTTATTAAGAGCGTCCTCGGCTATCATGCCCAAACGTTTATTTTGCAGATGATTTTCTATCTTCTCTGCCAATTGCCTTCCGATATCGACATAATTAACACCTTCAACCTCTTTAGTGGTGAAGAGTAAATTGTTTCGTGACTGTCGGTTTACGAATGAAGCAATCTCTTCCATACAGCCTAATTATTTGAATTCAACAGTTCCCTGACATCAACATTAAGGAATTTAGCTATTTTATTCAAAGTATTAAGATCTGGCTGAACAGTATTGCTACACCATTTGCTAACTGTACATGTTGATTTGCCAAGTTGATCAGCCAACCATTTGCCTGTTTTCTTCTGCTCCACAAGCACGACCTTAAGTCTATTTAAATCTGCCATATCAGTATAATATATTAAACTTTGGTGCAAAGTTATAAAATTTTCAGCGAAAGAATTTCTATATAGACTCTTTTTTTATAAATATGTCTATAAAAAGTTCTTTATCATACAAAAATAACCTTCAACACATTAAAACAATCAAAAAAAGCTCCTTTGTACTTGCTTGTTGAATTTGCGTTACCTATATATAATAGGTATTGGTCAATGCGAACATGGGTAACAAGCTCCTTCTTACGAATCAAGGCTATTGCTTAATTTAAAGTGAACCCACTTTTAAAGTGAACTCATACTTCAGTTCTATAAAAACTTATTGGCTTCATTCCTTCCTCCTCACCCAAACCTTATGGCT
>OBLI01002934.1_pt1 | contig 13771 bp, 14 predicted proteins | sample 1519701 | NCBI WGS metagenome assembly OBLI01 (sample SAMEA3663005, study PRJEB22513) | pig gut metagenome | biome: pig gut; feature: pig-associated habitat; material: faeces | place: France | collected 2012 | reverse complement strand
CCGTTTGCAATATTCTTATTCTGGCAGAATACACAGTGCAGTGCACATCCGGAAAAAAAGACCGCACCCGAACCATTCTTCCCGGAGATACACGGTTCTTCCCACATATGAAGGGCTGCCCTTGCCACCTTAAGGCTTGCGGTCTGTCCACACACACCGGTCTGCTCTAAGCGGTTGACACCGCAGTTTCTCGGACATAACCGGCAGTCTTTCATATCCTGTTGTAACTTTTTATTCATCGCATTCCTTTTCCCTTTTCTTCTGCTCACATTCTAGCTGTTTTTTTATTAAAAATCTACCTGTATTTCGAAATCCATCCTTCTTTTCCCAAAATACCTACTTGTCAATGCGGATTTTATCCGATATGATGATACTGGAATAAATTGATTTTATCTGGCATCCGTGCGCTCCGCTGTCAGATATGAGAAAAGTTCTGGGCGCAGAAATGAGGATTTATATGTCAAATTGTATGGTTGCACAATCAGGTGGTCCAACCGTTGCCATCAATGCCAGCCTTGCCGGCGTTATAAAGGGAGTTACTGACTCTGCCAAATATGAGACTGTCTATGGTTCTGTCAATGGAATCTTAGGTATCTTAAACGATCACATCTTAAACCTGAGTGAAGAAATGGCAAAGGATGCTTCCTATCTGGATACCTTAAAGCACACGCCTGCCATGTTCCTTGGCTCCTGCCGCTTTAAGCTGCCGGACTTTTTAGATGATGATTCTTCTTACAGCTTTATTTTCAAGCAGTTTGAACGGTTAGACATCGGTGCATTTTTCTATATTGGCGGAAATGATTCCATGGATACCGTATTAAAGCTTTCTGATTATGCCAAGCGCATCGGCAGTGATGTCCGTATCATCGGTATTCCAAAGACGATCGATAATGATCTTATGGTAACCGATCATACACCGGGCTTTGGGTCTGCTGCGAAGTACATTGCAGCAAGCATGCTTGAGATTGCCCACGATACGTTCATCTATGCGGTAAAAAGTGTAACGATCGTAGAGATCATGGGACGTGATGCCGGATGGCTGACTGCTGCTTCTGCACTTGCACGGAATGGCTACTCCACCGCTCCGCATCTGATCTACCTTCCGGAAACAGATTTTGATGAGAAGGAATTCCTTGCAGATGTACGTGACCTTCTGGAAAAACAGAATAATGTCATCGTTGCGATCTCCGAAGGAATCCATGATGCCGATGGAAACTATATCAGTGCCGGTGAAAGCCAGGCAGATTCCTTTGGTCACAGCCAGTTAAGTGGTGCCGGAAAAGCTTTGGAATATCTGATCAAGGATAATATCAATGTGAAGGTCCGTTCCGTCGAGATCAATGTATTACAGCGTTGCGCTGCACATCTTTCATCACAGACCGACTTAGATGAGGCTTTCGCACTCGGTGAAAAGGCAGTTGCCTATGCTGCCGAAGGTGTAACTGCTTCTATGGTTACCATGAACCGTACCAGCGATGCACCTTATACGATCGACTACCAGTATGCTGAGATTAAAAATATCGCAAATGAAGCAAAATCCGTTCCAAGAAGCTGGATCAACGAACGCGGCAATGATGTGACCGAAGAGATGATCACTTATCTGTCTCCACTGATCCAGGGTGAGCCAGCGATCCGCTATGAGAACGGACTGCCGGTTTATATGGATGTGTCACATCTGACCAGACATTAGACATGTATAAAGAAAAGATAAAAAATCTTTTCGGAAATGAAATAGAAATATGTGTCTAAGAATAAATAGATTGCATACTTAAAATATATTTGCCATACGTATAAAAGCTTATGGATTTGTTCCGTATTACGAATCTAACATTTTCTAAATGTTCTGTCAGATTCTTTTCTTCTCCAGCAACCACAAAAGACGTGGCGTCCATGCCCCGGCTTTTGTTTGCATCAACATCCCTGTTGCTGCATTGCTGGATATTCTACAGAACATTAAGAAAATCTAAGATTCTCCATAGTCACAAATTCATAAGCTTTTATCCTATATGGCATTTATATTTAATCAGAACTTTTATACCATATCATTCAAAATCGGCCTATCTTATTCATCTTTTCTTTTTCAAAAACTTCTAAACCTCTTAATAAAATCACAAAATATATTCTATCTTGCTTATTCACTTTCTTCCGGAACTTCTCCCCGCAGGATCTCTATAAACTTTCCTACCTCTGCCCATGCACGCTTAGACTCCGGCATCAATAGCATTGCCATCTGAAAGACATGGAACATCCCTTCGTACACACTCAGCCGTACCTTTACCCCTGCTTCCTTTGCCTTTTTTGCTACCGTCAGGGAATCACTGAGTAACATCTCATACGATCCAACCTGTATGAGCATTGGCGGAAAGTCATCAAAGCTGCCAAATGCCGGTGAAATATACGGCTCTTTTGGATTACATGTTCCCACATAATCCCGGTTATAGACCAGACTGTCTCTCGTTCCACCAAACAAAGGGTCTTTGTCGAAGTTCGTATCATACGAAGAACCACTTGATGTCAGATCTGTCCATGGCGACATTGCAACCACACCGCATGGAAGTTCATAATCATGGTCACGCAGATACATCGTAAGTGCCAGTGCCAGGCCACCGCCTGCTGAATCTCCCGCCACGATGATCTGGTCTGCACGGTATCCCTTTTTGATCAGCCAGAAATATGCCGTCACTGCATCCTCTAATGCTGCCGGATACGGATGCTCCGGTGCGACACGGTAATCGATCGTCAGCACACTGATGCCCTTTCCGACCTCACTGTAGAGTCCCGCAAAGCTGCGGTACCCATTGTGCAGTGTTCCGACGTATGCACCACCATGAAGCTGCAGAACCACCTTGCTGCGATCCGGATTCTCTTTTAATTCCAGATACTCCATCGTGAACTTTTCTAAATGAATGATATAGCGTGAAAAACACTCCGGACATTTCCATGGCGGCTCTTTTAAGTTCCTGCGGAGTTCTCCGCTTTTTATTTTTTTTCCTATCAGATTATCATTTGCAGCCCTCGCGATCAGATCCCGGATCACACGGCCGCGGACACTTGTTTCATTTTCCGTCATTTGTTACTCCATTATCTTACATGAAATCTTCTCTGTAACTCGATCCTTGCCCTCCGGTCTCCGATGATCAGTGTTCCGAGGAACAAAAAGACAGAGATTGCAAATGTTATGAGACTAAGCATCGGCTTTGTAATAATGCCTACACCCCAGAGAATTAAGGTAACACCTGCGAGCACGATCATACCGATCTGAAACAGCAGATAACTCTGCCAGTTTCTATGATTGATCAGCATTAAAATCACAATACTCAGATCAATAAGCAGGATTCCGCTTGGGATCACATAATTGACCGACCATCCGCGGTAGCCGATGACAAAATCGATCAGTATGACCATCGCGACCCCACAAATTGTAAGCACCATCAGCTTTAGCCGGTATCCGGCGTCATCTAAGACAGCAAAGCGCAGGATCAGATACAGGTAAAACAGCGATGCAACCACGATCGCACTCCACCAGATCCCATGGTACATCTCATAATTCAACGCAATTAAAAACACACTGACTGCAAGTGTTAAAAACAGATAAATCCGTCCTGCCAGCATCAGCCTTCTTGTCTTGATCCGGACATCCGGATAGGTATCTTTTCCGTCCCCTTCCGGCTCGATCACGCAATGACACAACGGACATACATGTGTTTCGTCTTTTATTTCTATCTTACATTGTCTGCATTTACTCATAATATACACCATTACTTTCTATTTCTACATCAATGCCATCCTCTGCCAGTCTGCGGAAGAATCCACGCTGTACGGACGTATCCCGCAGCACGGAGCTGAAGGAAAAGACCAGTGTATCCTGATACGAACAGATCGTTCCCTTTAGGTTCTGTCCCTTTGACATGGCAAGAAAGGCATAAAACATTTTTACATACGGCTGATATTCTTCACGGATCACCTGATTGCCGATATTTGTGACCGTTGAAGTATTTGCCAGTGCCGCTGAGGTATAGACATAGCGGATCGCCAGATTTTTCAAAACAAGCGGCACCGCTCTTGCGATCAGAAGCTTTTCATTCGAAACATTATAGGAAAACAGTTCCTCTAAATGTTCCTTTGTGATCTGGCTACGCAGGCTGTCCTTTACGATCTCCACAACCTCTGCAAAGGTATAATCCTCCTTTGTCGGTCCAAACTCCGCTGATACCATGGTAAAAAAGTTCTTCGTTGTAACCGAGTTAAAGTATGGACGAAGGTTCACCGGCACAGCCACACGGATCGGACGTCTGCCCGGGATCCCATGCATGCATTCTAAAAAGACACTCCAGACGAATGCAGATACCAGATATTCATTGATACTGACACCATAACTGTGACAGACTTTCTTTAACTGTGGAATGTTCATATAGCCATGCATGACACCGAACTCACCCTTGCGCAGCCGCTCGCCGCGCAGCAGATATGCCTTCTGTGTTTTATAGCCCTTCGCATGACTGTGCTTGTAGTTCCGTAAAAAGCTGTCCTCCCGGTTTAAGGAGGTATCACTGCTTAAGTGATCCCCTAACTTCTCCCTGAGTTCCGGGTGTACCAGACGCAGATACTGATAAGTCAGTTCCTTTAAAAAATTCGTGCCGCCCATACCATCCGTTAAGACATGGAACACCTCTAAGTTTATTCTGCACCCATAATACGTCACACGAAACAGATAGCTGTTATTCTTATTCTGTACAATGTACTGACACGGATAGGTGTTTTCTTCCCGCACCCGTGGCGCAGGCTTTCCATTCTCTTCAAAATAATACCAGAAGATTCCCTGCCGCAGTCTTAAGTTAAATCCATCGAACTTCGGAAGCACCATATCGAGTGCCTGCTGGTTCTCTTTGCACCTCTTCGTTTAATGTAACCGAGATCCGGTATACATTACTCATGGATTCTCCGGCGATCACCGGGAACAGATGTGCGGTATTATCTAACTTATCCCAGCGGATATCCATACCCCTGCGCTTTCTCTCTTTTTCCTTCTGAAGCTTACGCTCTTCTTTCTTTTTTTGCTTTCTGGTCTGACTTTCTATCTTTTTTTCTTCCTTCACTCTCTGCTTTTGCAGCTTTTTTTCCTCTTTTTCCATATTAAACCATATCTTTCTATCTATCATTCATGCAAAATAGCATGTAAAACAGTCCCCGCTTTTTCAAAAAGATATTATAGCCGAGATTGATGCAAAATACAATCTTGCTTTTTTCCTTTGTTCCATGTAAAATTTTCTTGGCATCTGGTATATCCAGTGACCAGAGAATGAATCACACCGGAGGGCTTATGGAATTTAAAAAATTAAATGCTCCGACCTTAAAGGAGCTTTTTGTTACAGAACTTGAAAATATGATATTGTCCGGAAAGTTAGAGATCGGAAGCAAGCTTCCATCCGAGCGCGAACTGGCTACCTCGATGCAGGTCAGCCGCGCGGTCGTAAATTCCGGTATTGCAGAAATGGAGGCCAAGGGCTTTTTAGTTGTAAAACCGCGTGTTGGTACCTTTGTTGAGGATTACCGCAGAAACGGTTCGTTAAGCACCCTGATGTCCATTATGAATTACAATGGCGGCATGCTCCGCAAAAATGAGATCCGTTCGATTTTAGAAGTACGCATAGTATTAGACCGCCTTGCCGTAGAACTGGTATGTAAGGATTCTTCCGACGAAGAGATTGCAACGCTTGCCACTTATGTCGATGCACTCCGTGCATGTGAAGATTCCGCACAGGCGGCAGAGCTTGCCTTCACCTTCCATCACGAGCTTGGATTTATTTCCGGCAACACCTTGCTCCCACTCTTTTTTGTATCCTTCCGCAATCCGGTCATCAGTCTGTGGATCCGCTTCTGTAACCATTATGGTATTGAAGCACTTTATGACAATACGGCAACACTTTATGAGCACATAAAAAAGCGGGATTCAAAAAATGCGATTGCATTTATTGAATCCTCGCTTGGAGATACGATTAACGGAAGCAGAGAGATCTATCGGTAATACTCTGCTCTCCCACTTTCGTTCGATTCTATTTTCTATTTTGCAGCAAACCGTGCGAGGAACTGTCTGGTACGTTCCTCCTTCGGATGCTCGATCACATCCTTCGGATTTCCTTCTTCAATGATATATCCGCCATCCATAAAGATCACATAATCTGCCACATCCCTTGCAAATGTCATCTCATGCGTCACGATCACCATTGTCATCTTCTCTTCCGCAAGCTGGCGGATAACCTTTAAGATCTCACCTGTCAGCTCCGGGTCTAGGGCAGAAGTCGGTTCATCAAAAAACAGGATCGATGGATTTAACGCAAGTGCTCTTGCGATCGCAACACGCTGCTGCTGTCCACCGGATAACTGGCATGGATAATAACCTTCCTTATCTTCGAGTCCCATCTTTTTTAACAGCTCTCTTGCCTGTGCATAGACTTCCTTCTTATCCCTTTTCTGAATATGGATCGGTGCATCTGTAATATTCTTCATCACAGAATAATGCGGGAAAAGATTAAAGTTCTGGAATACTAATCCAAAGTAACCCTGAATCTTTTTTAACTGCTTACTGTCTGCATAAACTGCCTTTCCGGCCTCATTATTGGTAACTGCGGATTCCCCGACATAGGTCAGTTCCCCGCTGTCCATCGTCTCAAGCATCGTTGCACAACGAAGCAGCGTCGATTTTCCCGATCCGGATGGGCCAATGATCGCAACAACCTGTCCCTCTTCGACTGAAAGTGAAATATCGTGGAGGACATCGAGATTGTCAAAGCTTTTTTTCAGATTATTGATTTCTAATAATTTCATAATAAAACCCTGCCTTTCTTTGTCCTCTTACTTATAATAATCCAGTCGTTTTTCTATGTATCCCATCACACCGGCTACGATCAGGTTAAAGATATAATAAAACAGTCCGGCGATAAACAGTGGGACAATACTTGTCTGGGAAGCAGCAATCTGTTTTGCAAGGGTAAACATCTCCGCATATGCAAGCACAAATGCAAGGGAAGTATCCTTTACTAATGTGATCACTTCATTCGTTACAGACGGCAGCACACGCTTTACCATCTGTGGGAAAATGATCTTGCCAAAGGTCTGCACCTTCGAATAACCCAACACCTTCGCAGCCTCATACTGGCCAACCGGAATCGACTGGATACCGGAACGGTAGATTTCTGCAAAATATGCTGCATAGTTGATCGCAAATCCAATAATCGTTGCTGTAAACTGATAGCCTGCCGGCAGCTTGATATGGAAAATATAATACGGTCCATAATATACCACCATAAGCTGCAACATCAGCGGTGTACCACGCATAATGGAAATATAGAACTTCATCAGATATTGAAGCGGTTTAAACTTCGCCATTCTTCCAAATGCGACAAGCAGACCAAGTGGCATGGAAAAAACCAGTGTTAAAACAAATATGGATATGGTTGCCAGCATACCTGTTGCCAGCTGCTGTAAGATTGCTGCTAATGACATTACCCTTTCACCTCGTACCTGCTGTTATTTTTCAAGACAGATCATTTCAGACAGATTATAATCCGAATACTTCTCTGCGATTGCATTGAATGTTCCATCTGCTACCATCTCATATAAAGTCTCCTGAACCTTGTCACGAAGACTTGTATTACCAAGCTTAAATCCAACACCGTACTGCTCAGTTGAGATCTGGTCATCTAAGATCTTAAATCCATCTCCTCTTGAACCAAGCTGGTATTTTGCGACACCAATATCAAGAACAACTGCATCCACTGCTCCGGACTCTAAGTTCATAAAAGCGGTATTGTAATCTGCAACCTGCTGTAATTCCTTAAAGGTAGCTGTTAAAGCTAAGTTCTCATCATTGTCCTCTTCGGAAGTCAGTGCAGAAAGTCCCGAAGAATCTGCCTGAACTGCAACGGTCTTACCTGCAAGATCTTCCTTTGTCTTAATATCAGAATCTGCTGCTACAACAATGACGATACTGTTATCAATATATGGATCACTCCAGGTATAATCATTCTCACGTCCGGTCATGGTAAATCCATTCCAGATACAGTCGATGGAACCGGAATTTAATTCCATATCCTTCGAATCCCAGTTGATCGGTTTTTTCACCAGTTCCCAGCCATTTCTGTCACAAACTTCCTGTGCCAGGTCTAAGTCGAATCCGGTATAGTCTCCGTTATCATCCATAAATCCGTATGGTGGGAACTCCGCATCAAATCCTACGGTAAAGGTCGTGCGGTCTGCTTCTGCATCTGAAACTGACGCAGCATCCGTTGATAACTCTGTATCCTTTCCGGCATCCGTCTTTGCTTTGTCATTTGTCTTTGTATTGCTGCCACCACATGCAGTCATAGTCACTGCCATTGCAGCTGTTAAAAATAAAGCAATTACTTTCTTCTTCATAATGATAATTCCTCCTCATAAATCTCGCTTCATACTTTAGTATACTACCATGATAAAATAACGATGTAAACTGTTTTTTCGCGATCTTTTGACACCCGCATCAAAATGTGCTATTTTTTTCACACAGCTACTTGTGCCATAGATGTCACAAACCGGCTGCTAAGACAAAACAAATCCGATAATATGCCTGTAATTTTCAGGCGTAAAATCGTCTGTGGATTGGAGATTCTTATGACAAATACAAACTTACCAAATGACCCTGTGATGCTGCTTAGCTTCGTCAACACACAACTTCGTGACTTTTATTCCTCCTTAGATGACTTCTGCGGTGCCTTTCATATTGAGGCAGCTTCTCTTTGTGAAAAGCTATCAGCCATTGATTATGAATACGATGCTGCCACAAACCAGTTCCGGTAAAAGAGGTTCTTATGTCACTGTATGATGAATTAACGCAGTATCAGATCCTGCCAACTGCATATGAAGACTGGGCAGGGTACCGGCAGGCGGTCACGGATTATATCCTTGCAAATACCAGCCCGGATACTACACTTGCGATTTTCGGTGCCGGACGCTGCAATGACATAGATCTTTACCGGCTGTCTACACATTTTTCTTCGATCACACTGCTCGATGCCAACCACCCTGCCATGAAGGAAGCTGCCATGCGCTATGGCTTATCGAGTGATCCGAAACTGTTCTGTAAAGAGGCAGACTTTTCCGGCATCTCACCCGAAGATTACCGCGCACTTGGTGATGAACTGACAGCTCTTTATAATGTAAGCGGAAATGAAACACGGATCGAGGTACTCGAAGACTTTATGTGCTTTAAATTAGACCGGCTCTATCGGAAAGCAGATGCCTATACCATGGATTTTGACATCAATACCTTCGACTATTCGATGGCATTTGGTGTTCACAGCCAGATCAACAACATGGCCTCGTGGATGTTTTCTGCCTTTGAAGAGAACATCCATGCGCACAGCTCTCTTGTCACCAAACGGATCCGTGCTGCCAATGACCGTATGGTTCCTAAGTTTAACACCGCGATCTTAGCTGCAACAAAAAAAGCAGCATTCTTCGGCTGTGAGCGAATAAATACTGCTTCTAATGAGCCGGTAGAGGGCGCATACCAGTGTATCATGGATCTGAAGAATCGTGGCATCGTCACTTCACAATCCCTGACCCTCTGGCCTTTTTACCCTGCCGGCAACCGTTATTATCAGATGCTGATCCAGTGCTGTGATCCATCCGGTATTCCCGGATAACACACCGGTTCTTACATTCCCTGAGCGATCTCTTTTAACGTCGCAACCAGCTGCATATCGTCAGCCGTCACCCGGATATTGGAACTGATGTTATCTCCTTCCGGTGTCGTAATCGTCATCTCAATAATACTTCCCTCACGGATGCTGTCTGTTCCAACCGCCTGTAAGAACTTTGGGAACTTCGGGTGATTGGTGGTAAAGCGATCCCAGAGGGACTTGATCTGTAATAATTTCATTGGATTGATTGCCATCTTTTTTCTCCTCTTTTCTTTATCTGTGCTTTGTGCATTCGCACTATCAAAAGAGGAACAGACAAAATATACCCTGCAAGCAGGCTGTTTTGTCTGTTTCTCTTTTGGCACTGCTCATTATTTCGCAAACTGACTATTGTACAGGTTATAGTAGAAGCCGCCTTTGGCTAAGAGTTCTTCGTGATTGCCCTGCTCGATGATATGTCCGTCTTTCATTACAAGGATGATATCTGCTTCCTGTATGGTGGACAGACGATGTGCTACGATAAAGCTCGTTCTGCCTTTCATCATCTTCGCAAATGCACTCTGGATACGCTGCTCGGTTCTTGTATCGATCGATGAGGTTGCTTCGTCGAGGATCAGCATCGGTGGAAGTGCAAGCATGACTCTCGCGATACAGAGTAACTGCTTCTGTCCCTGTGAAAGGCTTCCGCCATCTTCTCCGATCACGGTGTCATAACCATGTGGAAGTCTTGTGATAAAGCTATGTGCATGGGATGCCCTTGCTGCCGCGATCATTTCTTCTTCGGTTGCATCCGGCTTGCCCATCGTGATATTTTCACGGATCGTTCCCTGTTTTAACCAGGTCTCCTGAAGCACCATGCCATAGGAACTGCGGAGACTCTCCCTTGTCAGATGACGGATCGGTTCTCCGCTGACTAAGATCTCACCGCTGTCGGTATCATAAAAGCGCATCAGCAGATTGATCAACGTTGTCTTACCACATCCGGTCGGTCCGACGATCGCTACACGCTGTCCCGGCTTTACGTTCAGATTAAAGTCTTCGATCAGCTTACGGTCCGGTGTATAGGAAAAGTATACATGCTTCAGATCTACACTTTCATCCACCTGCTCTAATACAACTGCATCTTCATCCTCTGCAACCTCCGGCTCTTCCTCGATGATCTCAAAGATACGTGCCGCACAGGCAAGTGCATTTTGTAACTCGGTCACAACACCGGAGATCTCGTTGAAAGGCTTTGTATACTGATTCGCATAACTTAAGAAGCAGGATAACTGTCCGACACTGATACCTCCCATGATCGCAGATAACGCACCTGCTACGCCGACACCTGCATATACCAGTGAATTAATAAAACGCGTAGACGGGTTTGTGATACTTGAGAAAAAGATCGCACGCAGGGAATATTTCTCTAATCTTCCATTGATCTCATCGAACTTCTCTAATGCCTCATCTTCATGTCCGAATGCCTGTACGATCTTCTGGTTTCCGATCATCTCATCGATCAGTGCAGTCTGTTCTCCTCTTGTTACAGATTGTAACTGGAACATGGAAAATGTCTTTTTGGCAATAAAGCCGGCCACCACAAAGGAAAGCGGTGTGATCAATACAACTACCAGGGTGATCTTAACGTTGACACTTAACATAAAAAGCAGTGTTCCGATGATCGTGATCACTCCGGTAAAAAACTGCGTAAATCCCATTAAAAGGCCGTCTGCAAACTGATCGACATCTGCGATGACACGGCTTACAATATCTCCATAGGAATTACTGTCTAAGTAAGAAAGCGGCAGGTGTTCGATCTTCTCGAAGGCTTCCATACGGATATCTCTTACCACATGATAGGTCATCCGGTTATTGCAGACATTCATGATCCACTGTGCCACTGCCGTGATCAGAATGATAACCGCCATCTTTCTTAAGATCGCAAAGATCGAGGCAAAATCAACCTGTCCCTTTCCGATGATATAATCAATCGCATCTCCGGTCAGGATCGGAAGATACAGTGTCAGTACGACACTGACTGCGGCAAGTATAATGGAAAGCACCAGATAGAACCAATACTTTTTGATATAGCGTAAAACCTTTGAAAGCGTATCCTTTTGTTTTTCTCTTTTCTTATTCTGTGTCTGTGCCATTTTTACGCCTCCTTTTTCTGAAACTGTGAATAGTAGATTTCCTGATATACTTCACAATCACGAAGCAGTGATTCATGCGTACCGATTCCGGCAACCGCTCCATCGTCTAACACAACGATCTGGTCTGCATGCAGGATCGAAGCTGCACGCTGGGATACAATAAATACCGTAGGATCTGACTTCATACTGCGGATCGACTGACGAAGCTTTGCATCCGTCGCATAATCTAAGGCGGATGCGCTGTCATCTAAGATTAAGATCTCCGGCTGTTTTACGAGTGCTCTTGCGATCGTAAGACGCTGTTTCTGACCACCGGAGAAGTTGCGTCCTCCCTGTTCTACCTCAGCATCTAATCTGCCATCCTTCTGTTCCACGAATTCGGATGCCTGTGCAAGTGTCATTGCCTCCCAAATCTCTTCATCTGTTGCATCCTGTTTTCCCCATTTCATATTATCGCGGATCGTTCCGGCAAACAGGACTGCCTTCTGTGGGACGATACCAATCTTATCACGCAGTCCCTCGAAGGTATACTCTCGGACATCCTGACCGTCGACGAGTACGCGTCCTTCGGACGTATCGTAAAAACGGGGGATCAGATTGATGATCGTTGACTTACCGGAACCGGTACCACCGATAATTCCGACCGTCTCTCCATGTCTGACCTTAAAGTCAATGCCACTGACCGCCGGTGCTCCACCGGACTGATAGCGCATTGCCACATTTTCAAATACAACCGCATAATCCTCGCTTTTTTCCTCTGATGATGTTACTCCAGAGCCTTCGTTCATGGTCGAATGGATCTCCATGATGCTTTCAATACGGTTTCCACAGGCAACCGATTTCGTGATCGTGATGATCAGGTTTGCCAGCTTTACCAACTCGACTAAGATCTGTGACATATAGTTGACTAACGCTACGACTTCACCCTGCGTAATATTGCCGCTCTCTACCCGAAGCGCACCGGTCCAGATCAGGACTACAATCGCAACATTGATGATAATATAGGTAACCGGATTCATCAGAGCAGAGATCCTTCCGACAAACATCTGAAGTGCGGTCAATGTCTGATTCTTCTCACGGAACTTCTCCGTTTCTTCCTTTTCCTTATGGAATGCACGGATCACACGGCTTCCTGTCAGATTTTCTCTGGTTGTCAGTAAGACATCATCGAGACCACCCTGTACCTTTTTATAAAGTGGGATACTGACTAACATAATACCGAATACCACAATAGCAAGCAACGGGATCGTCACAACGAAAATCAGTGCTGCCTTTACATCGATCGTAAATGCCATGATCATCGCACCGAATACGATGAACGGGGAACGTAAAAACAGCCGCAGTACCATGTTGACACCTGTCTGCACCTGATTGATGTCACTCGTCATCCGTGTGATCATCGTGGATGTTCCGATCTCATCCATTTCCGAATAGGACAGGCTCTGTATGTGGGAAAACAGGGCATGTCTTACCTTTGCCGCAAAGCCGACTGCTGCCTTTGCAGAAAAGTACTGTGCGGTAATGGAACAGGTCAGACCGATCACTGCAAGCAGGATCAGCATACCGCACATCTTCATAATATGTGTCCGGTCACCATTGGCAATACCGACATCAATAATGGATGCCATGACTAACGGCACAAATAATTCAAAGGAAGCCTCTAACATTTTAAAAAGTGGTGCTAACAGACTCTCCTTCTTATAGTCCTTCAGATACACGAGCAATTTTCTCATTCTTTTTTCCTCATTTACTTTCTCTTACTTCTGTATAACCCATATGGCGTACTCACCGCGTCCATCATACAACATTTTCCCATTTTTCGCAAATCTCCGCGAAAAGAAACAAGACTACCCGGCTTTACTTCCAGACAGTCCTGTTTGATTTTATTTCCATTATTTTCCATGTAACCGCTCTAACTGTGAGGTTCTAGCGATAATCGATGAAGCATATTCCGTATAA
>OBLI01002932.1_pt1 | contig 13777 bp, 9 predicted proteins | sample 1519701 | NCBI WGS metagenome assembly OBLI01 (sample SAMEA3663005, study PRJEB22513) | pig gut metagenome | biome: pig gut; feature: pig-associated habitat; material: faeces | place: France | collected 2012 | reverse complement strand
CCGTGCAGGGCGGAGCGGGCTTTCAGGCACTGCGCTACGAAGGCCGTGCCGGCAGCGTGAAGTGGCAGGTGCCGCAGGGCTACGTGTGCTGGGGCGTGTCCGTGGAGGGCCGCGAGGGTGTGTCGGTGGACAACTTCTCGCTGCGCGGCAGCAGCGGCATCACGCTGGCCGAAGTGCCTGTGGAGCAGCTCGCGCGCTTTGGTGAGTTGCGCCCCTACGACCTCATTGTGGTGCAGTTTGGTCTCAACGTGGCCAGCAAGAAGCAGCTGCGCTACGATGCCTACGCACGCCAGATGAAACACGTGGTGGAACGCCTCAAGACGGCCTTTCCGCAGGCAGGCATACTCATAGTGGGGGTGGGCGACCGCGAGGACAAACTCGACGACGGACAGCTGCACACCATGCCGGGCGTACTGGCACTCATGAAGTATCAGCAGAATGTGGCCGCCGAGAGCCATGTGGCCTACTGGAACCTGTTTCAGGCCATGGGCGGCGAGGGCAGCATACGCCGTATGGCCGCCATGACGCCGCCTGAGGCCGGCAAGGACTACACCCACATCAATGCGCGAGGCGGAAAACGCATCGCACACCTATTATATAAAACCCTTGTGCATGGACACGAACAATACAAACGCCGACAGGCGACGCCCTGAAACGGGCATGCCCGCCGCTGGCAACCGCAGCGTGACACGCACTGAGCAGCCCCACTGGCAGGGCACTATCACGGAGCTCGACTTCACGCCGCTTCCACTTGCCCGAGGTGAACACTCACAGTGTAGCCTGCGCAAGTTGTATATGCTGCTTGGCGGCTGGGCCTTTGTGCTCACTGTGCTGCTGGCACTCAGTCCGCTGCGCCAAGATGTGCTCCCCGCGCGCCCCGAGCATCAGCGGCAGGCACTGCCCACAGCCTTCGACACCGTGCCGCACCCCGACGAGGAGCCCGTGCGCTTGTCGTTGCCCGCCATGCCGGAGAGTTCGGTGCCCACCTCCTTCCGCCACCGCACCAGCAATGTCATTACGCGGGCACAGTTGCTGCAGCCCCTGGTGCCCATCCTTGTGGCGGGCGACCGTCCGCTGCGTGTGCTGCATGTGGGCGACTCGCATGTGCGGGGCAATGCCTTCCCGCAGGCTGTCAGCCGCGTGCTGCACACCTACTTGGGAAAGGCCGACTCGCAGACGGAAGGCAACGGCGTGTATTTTTCCTACATTGCCCGCAACGGTGCTACCAACCGCCATTTCCTTACGGCCGACTACCTGCAATCCTTTGCTTCGCGCCATCCCGACCTCATCATCCTCTCGCTCGGCACCAACGAGGCGCACGGCATGGGTTACCTGGAAAGGGTGCACGAGGCGCAGCTCAACGAGTTTCTCGACGCCCTGCAGGCTGCCTGCCCCGATGCCGTGGTGCTGCTCACCACGCCGCCGGGCGACTTTCTGCCTACGCGCTATGTGGACTACCATGTGACAGCGCGGCAGCGCAAGCGCACGGGGCGTGTGCGCACGGTGCTGAGGCCCAACCCCATGAGCGCACGTTGTGCGACCCTGATAGAGCAGGTGGGCGAGCAGCGCGGACTGCCCGTATGGAACCTCTTCGAAATATGCGGCGGGGCTGAGGTTGCACAGCGCAACTGGGAGGCCGCCCACTACATGCGTCCTGACCGCGTGCACTTCACCCCAGCCGGCTACGACGTACAGGGACGCATGCTGGCCGAAGCCCTGCTCGTGGCACTGACTGACTGACGGCCGCTACACCTATATATATATATGGAGTGCTGCATGACGTGACAGCCTCAGCATAACCTAACCCACGAGTAGCCCGCCACGCGCTGCTCCGCCCATCATTTAGTCTCTCCTCTGTTTCTTCACACACGAAGCCGCATGCTTACCCAATTGCTATACTTCGACCCTGCGTCGCCGCTGTTGTTCAACACCGCCTTCTTTCTTTTCTTCTTTCTGGCCTTCATGGTGTGCTACACGCTGCTGTCGTCGCGCCGCACCGTGGCCTTGCGCCTGCTCTATGTGACGGCCTGCTCCTATTACTTCTATTACAAGAATGCAGGAGCGTGGGTTATGCTGTTGGCCATCATCACGCTGGTCAACTTTTTCAGTGCTTGGCGCATGGACCTGTGCCAGGGGCAGCGCGCACGCCGTGCCTGGATGTGGTTTGCGGTGGGCTTCATGCTGCTGCAACTGGGCTTTTTCAAATACACCAACCTGCTGCTCTCCACCCTGGCGGGGTGGGGACTGGCTGCGCCCGATGCGCACCTCGACCTGCCCATGCTCGTAGGCATCTCGTTCTTCACGTTCCAGAGCATGAGTTACATCATCGACGTGTACCGCCGCAAAATGCCCGCCACGCACCGCCTGACGGACTTTGCCTTCTTCGTGAGCTTTTTCCCCACCTTGCTGGCTGGTCCCATTCTGCGTGCCCGCACCTTTCTGCCACAGTTGCGCCGCCCGCTGTGCGTGAGCCACACCATGATGGGCACGGGGGCTTGGTATGTGGTCATGGGGCTCTTCAAGAAATGCGTGGTTTCTGACTATATCAGCGTGAACTTCGTGTCGCGCATCTTCGACAATCCTCAACTTTACTCAGGACTTGAAAACCTGCTCGGCGTGTACGGCTACGCACTGCAGCTCTATTGCGACTTCTCGGGCTACTCCGACATGGCCATAGGCATTGCGCTGTGGATGGGCTTTCACCTGCCCGCCAACTTTCGTGCGCCCTACAAGAGCGACTCCATCACCGACTTTTGGCGCCGCTGGCACATTTCGCTCTCCACCTGGCTGCGCGATTACCTCTACATCTCACTGGGCGGCAACCGTTGCGGCCGCTGGCGCATGTATCTGAACCAATTTCTCACCATGCTGCTGGGCGGATTGTGGCACGGCGCATCGTGGAACTTCGTGGTGTGGGGCTGCGTGCACGGCGTGGCGCTGTGCCTGCACAAGGCGTGGCGCACCCTGCTGGGGCACGACAAGCATTACCGCTCTCGGGGTGTGCGCAAGTGCTTCGCCATTGTCCTCACCTTCCATGTGGTGTGCTTCAGTTGGCTCTTCTTCGCCGGCACCTCGTTTGAGGCCAGTGTGGCCATGCTCACGCAAATCTTCACCAACTTCCAGCCGCAACTCATCACGCAGTTCGTGGCGGGCTATCCCGCCGTCACGGCGCTCATGGTGGCAGGCTTTGTGCTGCATTTCCTGCCCACCCGCTGGAGCGAACGCACCACGGTCCGCGTAGCCGTGGCTCCGCTGTGGGTGCATGCGCTGCTGCTGGTGCTGATGATTGTGTGGGTGGTGCAGGTAAAGGGCAGCGACGTGCAGCCGTTCATCTATTTCAAGTTCTGAGGAGAGAAGAGCGAAGCCATCTTTCTGCCTAAGAAAAAATCAAAAAGCATGCTTGGCCTAATGTGCATCTTGCCCTATCTTTGCAAGCATGTTACACACAGGCGACAAATTCCCAGACGTGCTCGGCCTTGATGAGGCGGGCCGCGAAGTGCGGGTGAGCGACTATGCCGGCCGCACCCTTGTAGTTTATTTCTATCCCAAAGACAGTACGTCGGGCTGCACGGCCGAGGCATGCAGCTTCCGCGACCACTACGCCACGCTCCGCGAGCAGGGCGTTGAAGTGGTGGGCGTGAGCGTGGACAGCGCAGCCTCGCACCAGCGCTTCATCGACAAGCAGCAACTGCCCTTCCACCTTGTGGCCGACGTGGACAAGCAACTGGTGCAGGCAGCAGGTGTGTGGGGCGAGAAGAAACTCTACGGACGTACCTACATGGGCACCCTGCGCACCACCTTTGTCATCGGTCCCGACGGCAGCATACGTCGCGTGTTCCTGCCCAAGGAAATCAAGACGAAAACGCATGCCGAGCAGGTGATGGCCGCACTGCAAGCAGCCGAGCAGGATTGACCGCGACCACAATTACATTTCATCATACACCTTATAGACAGAATTTATGGCAAAATCGCAAGACGAAATAATAGAGGCCGTAGCCGCCAGCGAAAAACTGAAAGCGCTGCAGGCCGCTATGGCAAAAATCGAAAAGGACTTTGGTAAAGGCTCCATCATGAAACTCGGCGACGAGAAGGTGGAAAACGTGGAGGTGATATCCACCGGTAGCCTTGCCCTCAACGCTGCACTTGGCGTGGGCGGTTATCCCAAAGGCCGCATCATCGAAATCTACGGCCCCGAGTCGTCAGGCAAAACCACCCTCGCCATCCACGCCATTGCCGAGGCGCAGAAGAACGGAGGCATCGCAGCCTTCATCGACGCCGAGCATGCCTTCGACCGCTTTTATGCGGCCAAACTGGGTGTGAATGTCGACGAACTCCTCATCTCGCAGCCCGACAACGGCGAGGAAGCACTCGAAATTGCCGACCAGCTCATCCGCTCCTCAGCCATCGACATCATCGTCGTTGACTCCGTAGCCGCGCTCACCCCCAAGGCCGAAATCGAGGGCGACATGGGCGACAACAAAGTAGGTTTGCAAGCCCGCCTTATGAGCCAGGCGCTGCGCAAACTCACCTCGACCATCAGCAAGACCAACACCACGTGCATCTTCATCAACCAGCTGCGCGAGAAGATTGGCATCACCTTTGGCAACCCCGAAACCACCACCGGCGGTAACGCCCTCAAGTTCTACTCCTCCGTGCGCCTCGACATACGCCGCGTCACCACCATCAAGGACGGCGACACCCCCGTCGGCAACCAAGTGCGAGTGAAGGTGGTGAAGAACAAGGTGGCCCCTCCCTTCCGCAAGGCCGAGTTCGAAATCGCATTCGGCACCGGCATCTCCCGCGAAGGTGAAATCGTAGACCTGGGCGTAGACTTGGGCATCATCAAGAAGAGCGGCTCGTGGTTCAGCTACGGCGAAACGCGCCTGGGACAAGGCCGCGATGCCGTTAAGCGCCTCATAGCCGACAACCCCGAACTGGCCGACGAATTGAACCAGAAAATTGCCGAAGCGCTGAAAGAGCATGGCGAGGATTGAGCATAGTGCAAAGCGCGAAGAGCCTTGCTCACTGACCTACGCTTTCTGCCTCTGCGTTGCGGAACATGCACGCAGCGACAAAACGTAAATCTACACACAAGAGGCACTGCACCACACACAAGGTGGGCAGTGCCTCTTGTGTGTGATAGGAGAACAAACTATAGGAGTAGGAGGAAAAGGGCGGGGAGGCGGCTGAAATAGGCTGGAACAATCAGACAAAAAAAACTTGTTGCGTGTAATCATTACGCAGGAATATTTGTTCTTCTACATCAAAGCATTACCTTTGCGGTGTAATTATAACGCATTAGATAATATGGATATGGAGAACCAGCATAACGGGGAGTTGAAATACTGCTATAAGTACCCCCATCCGAGTGTGACGACCGACTGTGTCATATTCGGATTTGACGGTACCAAGTTGAAAGTCCTTTTGGTGCAGCGAGGCATCGAGCCCTTCAAGGGGCGGTGGGCTTTCCCCGGAGGCTTCTTAAGGATGGATGAGCGGGCCGAAGAAGGCGCGTTGCGTGAGTTGCAGGAGGAGACGGGGCTGGCAGGTGCCTACATTCGGCAGTTTCATACCTTCACCGCGCCGCAGCGTGACCCTCGTGAGCGAGTCATTACCATAGCCTACTATGCTTTGGTGAGGATGCAGGAGGTGAAGGGTGGCGATGATGCCGCCGACGCGCGGTGGTTCGCTCTCGACGAGGTACCGCAGTTGGCTTTCGACCACGACCAGATACTTCGCAAGGCAGAGCAGGCATTGCGTCAGCAGATACACTTTGAGCCCGTGGGCTTTGAACTGCTGCCTGAGGCGTTCACCATCAAGGAACTGCAGAACCTCTACGAGGCCATACTGGACGTGCGTTTCGACCGTCGCAACTTCTACAACAAAATGAAGCGTCTGGAAATGCTCGAACAGTTAGACGAAACGGTCAATCCGTCACAGAAGAAAGAAGCCTTCCTCTTTCGCTTCAACAAGGCGAAGTATGAAGAACTGAAGCAGAAGGGATTCAGATTGGAGTTTTAGAGAGGGTAGATCCAGCCAAATGCAGCGTCAAACCCGCTGGCTGAGATGAAAAGGTTGATGATGCCTGAAAAACATATTACAGGTGATAGAAATGGGCGCCCACTTTCTTATATTAAATATGAAGCATATCTTAAGTTACCTACTCATAATATTTACTGCCGTTGCAACTTTTGCTGCTCCATCAAAGAATGATGAAATCACATGGCTACGGGAAGCGGCAGACAGCCTACATAGTATCGGACGTACGGATTCCGCAGTGATAGTGGGAGAACGAGCTATTCGTCTCGCCAATGAAAGCAATGACCCTACGCAGATAGTCGGTACACATGCCGCTCTGGGCGTTTTTCTACGTTCTTTGGGGCGAATTGATGATGCATTGAATAGTTATGAGAAAGCGCTTGAAATAGTGACATCGGGGAAATTCAGAGAGAATCCAAGTCAGGAATCAATTGAAGAAATTGCCTCATTATATATTAATCTCGCAGTCCTAAACCTGGATACTCAGCACAAGGAACTGGCAGCCAAACATGCCGAGATGTCAGGCCAATGGGTTTCAAAAAGCAAAGACCCTGAGTTAAGGAGTACGGTTTATGGTGTTATCGGATCAGTTCTAACAGGCTGTGGCGATTTGGAAAAGGCTCTTCATTATCAGAGTCTCGCATATAAGGATGCCATTGCTTCCGGCAATAAAGAAGCGGCCTTCAGATCCGCCGCCTATACCATGCTGATATCCGACCGGCTTGGTGACAAAGCCGGCGCCAGGCAATGGAGAGAAAAGTGTGGAGTTCTGTTACCAGAAGTTGAATCCATGATGGCCAAATTGGTATATTATCAGGCTGAATGTTCAATTTGTCTCAAAAACAACAATCCGGAGGGAGCCATTAAGTGGTTCAATGTAATCCTCGGACAGGAAGGAATTGATAATCTTCCGTTTGTAAAATTCGACTGCTACAACAATCTCCATCTCGCATATGCAGAGACCGGAGACTATAAATCTGCCTACACCTCACTCCTTAAGGGTAACGAACTGCGCGATTCCTTGTGGGCGCAAGAAAAAGCAGAGAGCCTTCGTGACCTGACCGTGAAATATGAAACCAAAGAGACAGAACTGGCTCTGGCGCAAAGTGAAGCAAAACGCTCCAATACTTTGATGTGGTTGTTTGCTGTGGCGGGGTTGCTGCTTATTGCCATAATTATTTTCATATTATACGCCAACCGCCAACGTCGGAACAGAATGCAAAAGGAAATTGAATTTGCCAAATTACGAGCCGACATCGGTCAACAACTCACCCGTCAGTATATTGATGGTCTGGAGAATGAACGTCAGCGCATGTCGCGTGAACTTCATGACGGCGTGTGCAACGATCTGCTGGCCATAGAGATGAATATCAGCAGTGGCAAGTCCATTGGAAGTACATTAAATCTGATAGGCACATGCCGGGAGGCTGTGCGTCGTATATCACATGAGCTGATGCCTCCCGAATTTGCCTATGCGAATATCGACGAGGTTGTGCGCTTTTATGTCAACAAGCAAGCTGAGGCCAATTCCGGTAAAGTTGCAATTAATTATTCATCTTCAATCAACGATGCCGATTGGAATAATGTTCCCGACCGGGTATCGCTCGAAGTGTATCGTATCATCCAGGAAACTATCGGTAACGCCATCAAACACTCTGGGGCAAATATAATCGAAGTACAAATGAATCTTGACGGAACGGACTTGGCCGTTACCGTGACAGACAATGGCACATTCAAAAATGTCAAGGGAAAAGGACTCGGTGTTGAATCAATCAAAAGAAGAGCAAATTCAATAAAAGGGGAACTCTCTTATAGTTTGAATGAAAACAATGGCACAAGCGTGCAACTGAATGTAAAAATCTAAATAGACAGTCGTAAATCAAAACTACGGATTTCCGTAATTGACACACATTATAAATAGGTGTAATTTTGCATATAGAAATCACCTGCAAAATGCATCTAATTATGGCTGCTAAAAACGAAGCCGAAAAATCGGTCTTATCACAAATGAAGATAGCCGTGGTCGATGACCACGAACTCATTCGAGAAGGCATCAACACACTTCTTGCCCATAATGGCGCAACTTGTGTAGACAAATATCGTACGGCTATGGAATTGGTGTCTGTGATGGATGCCGGACTATCTTATGATTTCTATATAATAGACCTTGAATTGCCTGACCTCGATGGTTTTGTGCTGATTGAAATGATACGCGCCAGAAATTCTGTCGCTCATATTATAGTCAGCACTGTCCACGATGAAATATGGACTTTGCGCAAACTTCTTGCGCGTGAAGTCAATGCCATTATTTATAAATCGGGGGATAGCAACGAAATTTTAGTTGCCATTGATGAAATTCTAAGCGGCAACAACTATTATTGCGAAGCAGTTCACAGAACCCTTAAAGATGCTGGCGACAATTCATTGCATCCGTCTATGCGCGAACTCGAAGTGCTTTATCAGATTGCGCAAGGCAAGACCTCACGCGAGATTGCCGCTGCAATGTTTGTTAGCGAAAACACAGTTGAAGCCCACCGTAAATCTTTGTTTGCCAAACTCGGGGCCATTAACGGAGTTGACTTGATTGTAAAGGCAATCGGTAGGGGATATCTGAAAAAATCCGGGGGTAAACGATAAGCATAACTGGGCGCAACATCTGTTAGCCGTAGCGGCTGTTGTGGCATCCATCGTATCTTTTTGTTAACATCTTAAATCCACAACAATATGAAAATTCCTCTTGAAAGTGGCGCAATCGGCCCGTAAAATGCAGTAATGCGCCGTGACGATGCAGGAAATTATATAGCAGCCGATGGCTCAAAGCATTCCAGCGAAAGTGCGCGCAATGCCAGGGACGCCCAAATCCATGATCAGAGCAAGAACTCATAAACATCAAATTAATCATGAAAAAAGTAATTCTCTCCTTAGTTGCTATGGCCATTGGCGTAGTGCAGCTTGTAGCGAACGAAAGGTCGGACCTGTTGAACGAGACGTTCCAGAACGTCAACGGAACGATGGAGGCGACCGAAGTTCTCGACCCACAACAATTAGACAATCCCTCGGGCTGGACTTTCACAAACACCTATGCAGGCCCACAGTGCATCATCATCAAGAAGGGGGGCTCCGTTACCACCCCGCCCCTTCCCGCCCTGGCCGGCAACGCCGCCTTCTCATTCTCATGTGGAATATGGGAAGATCCCTCTGGCGAAACCAAACCCGACTGGGAGAACCTCAAGCCTCACATACTCTCAATCAGCTCCGGCACACTCAACACCTACGAGTACGAAGGAATGTCGGCTATGAGTTCCTACGTGATGTATGATGTCGACTCCGAATCGCGCCTCACCCTTACGGCAAGCTATGACATGATTCTCAGTGGCGTGTCAATCTACTATGGCGGCAACGAGCAAGGCGGCTTAATCACCACCGATTTCACGAAGTTCTCCCACGAAAGCGGCGATTACTACGAACCCATCGACGTGAGGCTGACAATGAGTCGCTCGTCAGTGTGTAACGACGACGGCTCGCACAATTTCTTGGTCTATACACTCGACGGCACCTCGCCAAAGCGCACGTCGCCCCGCTACGACGGCACTCCGATTCATATCGATAAGACCACCACGCTGACCACAGCAACGGTTTTCGGCAACGGATATATGTATCAGGACACCCCTCGCACATATACATTCCCCACAGACGAAATTCCCGAAATTCCGGCCAACACTTTTGAACTCACAATCAGCAAACCCGGTAACCTCAAGGCTCAACTGCTCGACCTTGACACCGACATTATCGAAGGCCTAACTCTCAAAGGCAAAATCAACGGCTCCGACCTTAAATATCTGACCGACGGTGAGGGTCGCACCGGAAACCTGACCTACCTCGATATCTCGGAACTTACTTTCGCTTACGACGGCACAGAATATCACACCGTTGTCGATGCCCCTGAGGGCGGTATGGGAACAACCTATGTCTACCATTACTACCTGAGCGAACAAAACAGTGACGAGCGAACAGGTGGCACGCCCACTTCTGTGACTTACAGCTGTTATCGCAACAATCTCGCAGCGGCTTTTGCCAAACACGCTACTCTACAATATGTGAAATTGCCGAATTTCATAACATCTCTCGGCGAGCGAATGTTTGAGCAATGTCGTGAACTGAAAAGAGTTGAATTCCCGGAAGGGCTTACCTCTGTGGGTAATTTGGCGTTCTATTTCTGCTCTAATATGCAGCTGTATGATTTCCCTGCCAACTTTGAAGAAATCGGCGCCAATGCTTTTGCAGGCACCAAGCTGGGAATCGTGAGGCTCAACAAGAAGGTAAAACTTGGCTATGGAGCATTTCAGCACAGCTCTATTGCAAAACTTGAAATGCCGTTCCCTACAGACAGTATTCCCGACCTTGCATTTGCATATTGCTCAAACTTGGAAGAAATCACCATAGGTGAAGGATTAAAATATCTCGGAGATCGTGCTTTCGGCTATGCAAATGTCAAGATTGCCAATCTCCCGGAATCTCTTCAGGAGGTATCTGAGGACTCTTTTTACGGATGCTCCTTTATAGAAGAAATCGAACCGGAAGAGGGTATTCGCTATATTGGCAAAGTAGCTTACGAACTTGTTGACAGGAATCGTATGGAATACACCGTCAAGGCCGGAACCATATCGTTGGCACCGCAATTGTTCGCATTCACCTCCGCCTCTGTCTTTAATATCCCCGAAACTGTTGAAATCCTCGGCAAAGAATCATTTGCATGCTCTCAGTTAACGGCAATGCCAGAGATGCCTTTCCTCAGAGTAATAGGACAATTTGCATTTCGTGATTGCCAAAGACTTGCGCGTATAACTATCCCCGAAACTGTGGAACATATCTGCAGTCAAGCGTTTAGCGGCTGCAACGCCCTGTGGAGCGTGACGTTCAACGCCATCAACGCCCAATGCGACGGCCGCGTAAGCCCGCGCGACCTCGAGCGCATCGTCCTCGGCGACAAGGTGCGCCGTGTACCTGCCGGCCTCTATACCGGCAACACGAACGTAACCGAGGTAATACTGCCTCAGAGCGTCGAGATCCTCGACCCCGATGTCTTTGCCGACTGCGTAAACCTTGAATACGTGCGTCTCTCCGACAACATCACCACCATCTCAGACAGGTCGTTCTACGGTTGTTCCTCGCTGCGCGACCTCCATTGGCCGGCACGACTAAAAACCGTTGGAGCCAGCGCGTTCCGTGATTGTGTGTCGCTCAAAACCGTCTCCTTGCCGGAGGGAGTGGAGAGCGTCGGCTATGATGCCTTCGGCTATTGTCACGGCGTGGAGAACCTCTACATTGCCTCCACTATCAACGCGTTCAGCCAAGGCTGCTTTACTTTCGACAACGCCGGCACACCCGTAACAATCACAGCCACCGCCGCCACTCCGCAGGAGTATGAATGGAACTGGCACTACATTGGCCTGGCCACAATCAAGGTACCCGCCGCAAGCCTCGCCCACTACCAGGCCAACCACAATTGGAATGGCTCAAACAATGGCAAAACCAATCAGATTATAGCCATCGAGGGCATATCCGCACCTGATGAAAATACGGAAACATCTTTCCATGCAGGCATTGACAGCGAGACTGACCTTGGAGATACGGTCATCGGAGATGTATATGTTACAATAGGGGAGGAAGATGGCTATGATGAGACCGATGGTTCCATTGTGCTGAATTCTGCCATGGATAAAGAATATGTAGAAGCTGTGGGTGGAATGGCTCCCGGCGAATCCGACATTGCCAACCGATTCAACGGACTTGTGATTAAGGTTGCTGCCGGCACCGGCAATATTACCATAAACTGTCTTACTGTCGGCTCAAAACGAGTATCGGTAAAAATTGGAAATGATGCCCCTGTCTATTATACAAAAGACTCCAAGGGTGACATTTCAGTTGACTACAACGTATCCGAAGATACCTATGTGTATATATACGCAAGCGAAACTGAGGCAGAGCAGAAGTTCCGACGTCTGTCGAGAGCTTCGGCTCAGGCCAACGACAACTGCGTTAAAATATACCTGGTTGGGGTTAACCCGATAAGTTCAGGCATTGATGGAATGGCAGGCAATAAAGAGTTATCGCCCATTGCGGAATACTACCGTACAGACGGTAGCAGAGTTGACCATCCCTCAACTCCGGGTATTTACATAGCTCGCCGCACAGATGGTACTTCCGTCAAAATTCTGATTAAATAAAAAAGTGTCCAGTACACTTGTTTGAGCGCCCCGCCAAAAATGCGGGCATTGAAAAGGGATGCCGTGGGAGAAAAATCCCCCGCCGTGGTAACTTTCGTCCACGCCGTGGTAAGTTTTTCCCACGGCGGCCTGTTTTTACAGCGCGCCGCCCTGCCGAAAATAGATGCTACGTAAAAAAATTTACGTACGACGTGATGTTTTTTACGTACGACGTGATATTTTTTACGTAGCATCCTCTTCACACGACCAATGGATTGGTTATCGAATTATGTTTTGGCCTATGCCTTGCCGTCCTCCACACTTTATTCTATCCCTTACTCCTTAGTTATAGAGGGAGCTCCTGCGTCGACAGCAGTGTTGATGCTGTAGCTCTGACGTTGTCTGTTCAACTTTGATAGGCAATGTTAGAGCCTCGACTCGTGGAACGGACAACAGACGTTTCCACGCTTGAACCTAAGGCTTAATTGTAACTATGTGATATACAGATGTTAGTGGTGGTGTTTGTAGTTTTTTTGATACCATATATTTCCCACGGCCAACACTTATACTACATCCATAGAGGTTGATTCTCCCAATCATTGGGGAAACCCATATAATGGATGTTTATCTTTGGATATTCGTTTAACAGATTTTTGATCTGTGTCTTGAAGTCATTTTGGGGATATATACTATCTAACAGGTATGCCAGACAGCATATCTGTGCGTATAGTTTGTTGGGTCGGACATGGGTGCAATCAACCCAGTTTCCTCTGGCTCTTATTGATAATTGTGGCATTTGTGGGAAACGACGGTTCCATACACGTGCATGGTGAGCAAGACAGTTCCGAAGGATTACAATACACTTTATCCAACTTTCGAGAACTTGATGTTGTGGCAGATTATACAGCCGGGCAATTTGCTTTTTGACGCGATTGTCATTTAGGTTGCAGAACAATTTGGACAATGTGCCAAAAGAAGCAACCTCCAGTGTCTTCCATACTGGAGGAACATCAGGAGAACTATATTTCCTGAAATGTTCTTGGATGAAATCCTCTTTTGAACGCTGTACCTCTCTCTTTATGGTAGTCAAATTGTCCGCATACATCACTTTGTTAATGCAGAGATTGGAATCTGCAAACCAGAAAGGACCATGAGAAAGGGCAACATGATGTATCACCTTTGAACGTAGCGATACCTCAATGCTTTGGATTGCCGTGAAAAGAAGACTACGCAGTTTTTTGTCGAAGTTGTAGATATAAACCGCATCCTCAAAATATGTATCAGGTTTATACAAGTGCCTGTCGTTATCTATTTCAAAATAGCGGAGATAGTTTGCTATGCGGAAATAACTGATATTTGCCAACACTTCAACAGCACGCTCTTTATCTTTGAATAGTAACCCTCTCGCCTTCAACTGAGTCAAGATCTGCGTGTAATCAAGAGCATCCTTTGTGTAATCCATAGCTCTATAAAAACGAAGTTCCGCCCTGGTTCGCTGTTCAAATGGGAAGCGTGGCGGAATCTGTTGCTGC
>OBLI01002930.1_pt1 | contig 13782 bp, 12 predicted proteins | sample 1519701 | NCBI WGS metagenome assembly OBLI01 (sample SAMEA3663005, study PRJEB22513) | pig gut metagenome | biome: pig gut; feature: pig-associated habitat; material: faeces | place: France | collected 2012 | reverse complement strand
TTGTTTTCTGCCAGATCCTCTTTCAGGTAGCGGCCAAAGGCGTCTGCACCCACCTTGCCGATAAAGGCGGTCTGTGCCCCCAGCCGGGCGGCAGCCACCGCCAGATTGGCCGGAGCACCGCCGGGATTTGCGGCAAACTGAGGGATGCCGCGCTCATCCTTGCCGGTCTGGGTCAGGTCGATCAAAACTTCACCAATCGTTAAAATGTCCATGATACTTCTCCTTATTCTTGATGTGAAACCCAACGATCACCGCTGGAACAGATAATGAATGTAAGCAGCTGCACGCTCCGGATGCGGTGCATTCTGCACTACCCCAAGATAGACCTTGCCAGAAAAACCTGCCTGCCTGACAAACGGCGTGTCCGAAATATCCAGCACGGTCCCACCGGCGTTCAGACCCGACAGGGCATGGAAAGACGCATCCAGTGTCCGCAGATCGAGAAAATAATCATCTGCCAACAGTCGATCCCGTGCATATTCGTCCATCAGAACAACATCTAACCGCTGGGCACTGACTGCACCCAGCAGCTTCATCTCCGAAGCATATACATACTGCTCCTCTGCGTGTTCGCTTTCGCTGAGCAGCAAGCCGGACAGCAGATCGACCCGTTGCTTTTTGGTCAGACCCTGCGCCTCGGCAAAGCCAGTGGTAAGCTGTTCCGTCAGATCAGACCCGGCAGTGATATTTACCAGACCAAGGTAAAGCACATCCTCTTTTTTCGTCACATGGCGGTAGGCTGCATAGCCAAGGATATAGACGACGATGAGCACGATCGCAATGGGCAGCTTATAATATGCCCAGATGTGCTCCCACTTTTTGCGCCCATGGAGGGAGCGGAGCGTATCCCGGTCAGTTTTTGTCATGGTCGTATTCCTCGTGTACTGCATCAGGGTCTCCACCGATCAGATAGAGGATCCGAAGCATCAGAAAGGAGCAGAGCATGGCGCAGAAGCCCATGCCCAGCAGGAATGCAGGCGTGAACATAAACACTATGACGTACCCCATGATGCCATAGATCGCCGCCATCAGCAGGGTGCAAAACAGATACCGGACACCCACGAGAAACGCTGTTTTCAGGATGCCGAAGGTGGTGTTTTCAAACCGTGCCAGCAGAGGAAAGGCATACAGCAGAACGATGCCGTACAGAACTGCCGCACCAATAAGCGTTGCAGTGAGCAGCGTCCAGAAAATGTTTTCGCTCCACATTCGGCGCAGCACAAAGCCATCCACAGCCAGGAAACTGCCGACTGCCAGCAGGATAAGCCAGAGTTTTGTGGCAGGCTTAAAATTTTCCCGGAACGCCTTAAAAAACATCCGGGTCAGACCATCGTCCCGATCTTCCGCCATTTTGAGCGTGACGTAGAACAATGCGGTCGTAGAAGCCCCTATGGTAACGATGGGCAGGCTGCACACGAGCCATAAGATGTTCAGGTAAGCACTATAAGTCAATTTCGTCAGCACAGCAAACAGCGGCTTGTCCGTATTGAACAGGTCACGCATGGGGGTTCTCCTTTCGCTCAATCTCCTGTGGATTCGCGCAGGATCAGGTTGGTTTCCGTATAGACGGTGCGATAGTTCAGCGATGGCTCTTCGATGCGGGTCATAAGCAGATTGGCAGCGGTGCAGCCCATGATCTGTTCATGGATATGGATCGAAGTCAGACGGGGGGCAAAGTAGGAAGCCTCCTGACTGTCATCGAAGCCGCAGACCCAGATATCATCGGGAACCGAATACCCCAGCTCATTCAATGCCTTGACCAGATCCATGGCAACAAAGTCATTGGCGCAGACAAAGGCATCCGGCATCGTTTTGAACCGACGTATGGTTTCGTACAGGGATGCCGGATAGTTCTGCTGTCCAGATGGCATCGCACAGGTGCTCAGGCCTTCTGTCAGACCAAAGTACTCCATTGCATCCTTATAAGCCATATAACGCTCAAAGAAGGACTGACAGTGGTTTTTATCCCCCGCAAAGCTGATGCGTTTTTTGCCGCGCTGGACCATGTGGGCCACCGCATTCTGGATCTCAATGCGGTTTTCCATATAAAGGCGGTCAGCTTTAAGAGGAGGACGCATCTCCATCACAGGGGTGTCTACAAACAGCAGCGGAACATCCAGATCGCACAGCATCTGTGCGTAGTCATAGTCGAACACTTCAAAGCAGATGATGCCGGCTGTGCGCTGGATGTTGAGAGAAGATGGAAGTTTTTTCTCTTTCAGCTCTATGGGAGGAATGCGATGAATGGTCATGCCGCTGTGCAGATGGTCGATTTCCGACTGGAAACGATCCAGCATCATGGAGGAAAAGTGAGAGCTGCTCAGAAACTGGGTCGTCAGCATGGCGATCTCCCGTTTGTCACTCGGCAGAACGAAAGGCGCTGCTGCTTTTGCAGCGTCTTCCTGAAACAGCGGCAGATAGGCAAACTGCTTATAGCCCATTTCGGCGGCTTTGCGCAGGATCTTCTCCCGTGTGGCATCTGCCAGCACACCGGTGTTGTTGATGGCCTTTGAAACTGTGTTGCGGGAAAGCTGCAGTTCGCTTGCAATATCCTGAATGGTGACCTTGGTTGCCATAAGTCATCCTCTTTCTTTATAATATAGAGGCGGATGTTCTTTCTTTTATAGATAAAGTCTGGTGACGGATCTTATTCTTTATGACTCCAGTATAGTGCAAATGCACAAATTAGTCAAATGTAAAAATGCAAATCATCATTTTGCATATTTGCGCACGTTCGGATTTGTGCATCTGTACGAATCCACAGTAATTGTTGATGTATACCATAAATTATCGTTGACATTCGCTTGCTTGAGTGGTATAAATGAATCAAGGAAGTTTACATTTGCACAATTAAAGTGAAAAACGTAAAATTCAAAGGTGCAAATGTAAAACACAAATCAAAAGGAGGAGAATGATTCATGAAAGCAAAGACGGCCTCGCCGGAAACGGCTGTGCTGACAGCAGAACGCAAGCTGCACAACACATGGGTCTACATCAAACGGCATTGGCAGCTTTACCTGTTGTTCCTGCTGCCTGCCGTGGCGCTGACGCTGGTGTTCAAGTACGCTCCCATGGGCGGTGTGCTGATCGCATTCCAGAAGTACAATCCCTTCAGGGGCATCTGGGGCAGCGAGTGGGTAGGCTTCAAAAACTTTACCCGCTTCATGTCCTCGCCGGACTTCCAGCGTTATCTGATCAACACCCTGAAGCTGAGCGTCTACGGTCTGCTGTGGGGCTTCCCGATCCCTATCCTGCTGGCATTTCTGCTCAACCGTATCGAGAGTAAGAAGATCAAGCAGAAGGTGCAGCTGGTGCTGTATATGCCCAACTTCATCTCGGTCATCGTGCTGTGCGGCATCGTCCGAGTGCTGCTGAGTGTCACCGGTCCGGTGAACGGCCTGCTTCACACCAGCATCAACTTCATGACGCTGCCGGAAGCGTTCCGCCCCATCTACATCATCAGCGGCATCTGGCAGGGTGCCGGCTGGGCCTCCATCATGTACACCGCATCCCTTTCTAACGCCAGCAAAGATCTGAAGGAAGCTGCGATGATCGACGGCGCAAACCTGATCCAGCAGATCATGACGGTGGAGTGGCCCGCCATTAAGGATATGGTCGTTATTCAGTTCATCCTGCAGGCAGGCAACATCATGAGCATCGGTTTTGAAAAAGCCTATGCCCTGCAAACTGACCTGAACCTGAACACTGCCGAGATCATTGCAACGTACGTTTATAAAAAGGGCCTGTTGGACGGCGATTACAGCTTTTCCACGGCAGTCGGTCTGTTCAACACCATTGTCAACGTCATCCTGCTGATCGCAGTGAACAAGATCGTTGCCAAAATGAACGATGGCAAGGGCTTGTAAGGAGGGGTTTACCATGGCAAAACAGAAAAAATCAAAAATGGCCCTCTACACCAGACAAGATAAGATCATCCTGTACTGCGGCTACGCACTTCTGGGCTTGTTCCTGCTGGCGATCATCGTTCCGATGATCTACATCGTCATCGCGTCCTTTATGGACCCGGTCACTCTGCAAAACAAGGGCATCTCCTTTGATTTCAGCAAGTGGAGTCTGGATGCTTACCAGCGTGTCGTTTCGGACAAGCAGATCTGGGTCGGCTTCAGGAACGCAATCCTTTACTCGATCATCTTCACCATCATCTCGGTAGCTGTGACGATGCTTGCCGCTTATCCCATGTCGCTGCCGGACTTCAAAGGCAAAAAGATCTTCAACACCTTGTTTGTGATCACGATGTTTTTCAGCGGCGGTCTGATCCCCACCTACCTGCTCATCAACAATCTGGGTCTGCTGGATTCCATGTGGGCGGTCATTCTGCCGGGAGCATTCAGCGTGTGGAACATGATCATTGCCCGTACCTATTATCAGGGCATCCCGCGTGAGCTGCGTGAAGCTGCGGATGTGGATGGAGCCAGCGAGATGCTTTACTTCTTCAAGATCCTGCTGCCCGTCTGTATGCCGGTGGTGGCAGTTCTGGCTCTGTGGCAGTTCGTGGCAATGTGGAACAGCTACTTTGACGCCATGATCTACCTGAACAGCGCATCGAAGCAGCCGCTGCAGCTGGTGCTGCGTTCCATCCTGATCCAGAGCCAGCCGGAATCCGGCATGATCGCAGATATCCAAAGTACTGCCGAACGTGCGAAGATGGCAGAGCTGCTCAAATATGCAACCATTATTATTTCCAGTCTGCCGCTGCTGGTGATGTATCCCTTCTTCCAGAAGTATTTTGATGCCGGCATCATGGCTGGTTCCATTAAAGGCTGAGGATATTCCAGAACTTTATGAGCTGGTAGGCTCATCTGTCACACGAAAAAAGAAACATGAAAAAGGAGAAAATACCATGAAAAAGCTGATCTCTCGCCGTAACTTCCTCAAGGTCTGCGCTCTGGCGGGCTCTGCCGCTGCTCTGTCTGCCTGTGGCGGCGGCAAATCCACCGGCAGCAGCAATTCTGCTGCCGCAGCTGTGGATACGACCGGTGCCGTTGAATTTCCGCTGTCCGAAAAGGTCACCTTTACCGGTATGACCAGCTTCCCTGTGGGCAGCGAATCCGAGCCGAACAACCGCACCATCTTCAAGCGTCTGGAAGAGCAGACCAATGTGCACATCGACTGGACCGCCATCCAGTCCGACCAGTGGAGCGATAAGATCACTCTGAATATGTCCAACCCCAATACCCTGACGGATTTTGTTTTTACTGCTGATTTTACCGACAGCAATCTGCTGCGCTACGCAGATCAGGGTGTCATCCTCAATCTGGAAGACTACATTGACAACAATATGCCGAATCTCCAGAAGGTCTTTGAGCAGTACCCGGAGTACCGCACCATGTGCACCGACAGCGAGGGCCACATCTGGGCACTGCCCTGGATCGAGCAGCTCGGCGCAGAAAAGACCGCCATCCAGACCATTGGCAACATGAGTTTTATCAATACCAAGTGGCTGAACTTCCTCGGTCTGTCGATGCCCACCACAGTGGACGAGTTTGAACAGGTGCTGATGGCATTCCGTGATAACGCCGCTTCTATCAAGGCAGAGTATGGCATTGACGGCGACATCATCCCCATGTCCTGCATCGTCAACAACGGCGATCAGGACCCCAGCATCCTCATCAATGGCTTTGGCGAAGGCTACGGCGATGCTGACAAGGACCGCCATATCGCCGTTACCAACGACCGGAAAGTCATCTGTGCCGCCACCCAGCAGGGCTACCGTGATGGTCTGGACTGGCTGCACAAGCTGTATGCCGAGAAGCTCATCGACCCGGAGTGCTTCACGCAGGAGTGGTCCACCTATGTTTCCAAGGGCAAGGCTGGCCGCTATGGTGTCTGCTTCAGCTGGGATATTGCCAACATTGACAACCTGACCGACTGGGAGCCGCTGCCCGCCCTGACCGCCGATACCCGCAATATCACCCCGCAGAACGGTTCTTTCACCAGCGGCTTTGGCCGCGGCAAGTGCGTTGTCACCGCAAAGGCGGCTAATCCTGCACTGGTTTGTGCATGGCTGGATCAGATGTACGCGCCCCTCCAGTCTCCGCAGAACAACTGGGGTACTTACGGCGATGAGGAAGGCTTTAACATTTTTGAAATGTCCACTAACGATAAGGGCGAGCCCATGCTGAAGCACGCTCCTCTGGGCGATGCTTCTCCCGTGGAAGTCCGTGAAGCGCAGTGTGTCAGTGGACCTCTGGCGGTTCTGGATGATTACTATGGTGTATACGTTACCTGCCCGGACGATGCACAGTACCGTCTGGACTGGATCAAGGATATCTACACCCCGGATATGAACAACGATTATGTCTATCCCAATGTCTTTATGAGCAATGAGGACACCGAGCAGGTCTCGAACCTGCAGGCCGATCTGCAGACCTACATGAATACGCAGAAGGCGAACTGGATCATGAACGGCACTACGGATGCAGAGTGGAACGAATATCTGAGCAAGCTGGAAGACTACGGCCTGTCCGACTATCTGGGCATTATGCAGAAATATCTGGATGCTTACTACGCATAAGAATTCTTTCTTTTGGAGGATTCCGTGAACGATTTAACTTTACAAAAAGCCCGTGCCTACGAGGCCGAGCACGGCGCAGCAATCTCCCCGGCGGAACGCCCTGCTTACCACATGACCCCCTATGTGGGCTGGCTGAACGACCCCAACGGTTTCTCTTATTATAAAGGGAAGTATCACCAGTTCTATCAGTATAACCCCTACGATGTGCGGTGGGCGCCCATGCACTGGGGGCACGCGGTCAGCACCGACCTGCTGCACTGGGAGTATCTGCCCTGTGCACTTGCCCCGGATTCCCCGGCGGACAATGGCCCCGGCTGCTTCTCCGGTTCTGCCACCGAGATGGATGACGGCAAGCAACTGCTGATGTACACCAGCGTGATCGCAGAAAAGCAGCCCAATGGGGAGATGCGGGACATCCAGACCCAGAGCATTGCCATCGGTGACGGTCTCGACTACGAAAAGCCCGCCTGCAACCCGGTGCTGACTCAGAAGGATCTGCCGGAGGGCTTCAGCAAGTTCGATTTCCGGGATCCCAAGATCTGGCGTGAGGCCGACGGCACCTACTCCGCCGTCACCGTCTGCCTTGCCGAGGACGGCAGCGGCGCAGCGGCACTGTTCCAGAGCAAGGATGGCTTCGACTGGCACTTTGTCACGGTGCTGGAACGCTGCAACAATCAGTACGGCAAAATGTGGGAGTGCCCGGACTTCTTCCCGCTGGATGGCAAGCAGGTCTTGATGCTCGGCCCCATGGAGATGCTGCCCAAGGGCGAGTTCCACAATGGTCACAACGTCATTGCCTTCATCGGCAGTTATGACGAAGCCACCCACACCTTCACCAAGGAAAACGTGCAGCTGATGGACGGCGGCATCGACTTCTACGCCACCCAGACCACCCTTGCCCCGGATGGCCGCCGCATCATGACCGCATGGCTGCAGACCTGGTCGGACACCGAGGATAAGCCCAAGGGCTGCAAGTGGTTCGGGCAGACCATCTGCCCGCGCGAACTGCACATCAAGGACGGGCGCATTCTTCAGACCCCGGTGCGTGAACTGGATGCCGTCCACGGCAAGCGCATCTTCCACGAAAATGTGACGGTGCAAGGCGAAACTTCTCTGGAAGGCATCAAGGGCCGTGTGGCCGACCTGACCGTCACGGTGCAGCCCGGCGAATACCGTTCCTTCACCCTGAAGCTGGCCGCCGATGCAGACCATCACACCAGCCTGACCTACGACCCCTACACCTCGCAGCTGACGTTGGACCGCAGCTATGCCGGTTCTCGTGCCGACATCGTACACAGCCGCAGCTGCAAGGTCCGCAGCCAGAACGGTGCGCTCAAGCTCCGCATCCTGCTGGACAAAAACAGCGTGGAGGTCTTTGTCAACGACGGTGAACAGACCATGACCGCATGGATCTACACCCCCCAGTCTGCCGATGGCATCACCTTTGCTGCCGATGGCAAAGCAACTGTTACGGTGGAACAGTTTGAGCTGGATCTGTGACCTGATATTCCCTTCATTTCTCCTTCATTAAAATACGGCCCCGCTTTGGATCCTTCTTCACCAAAGCGGGGCTGTGTTTGTTATGTCATCGATCTTCCAGTCTGCCATGGTCGCAATCAAGCGAGAGATAATGTTCGCTCTCCCCACCCAGCACAAGCTGGGCATACTCCAGCGGCCTATTGTAAGATCATCTTCCCGGAGGGGGAGGCCCAGAAGGCAAGCAGAGCGTTCACACGAACGCGCACAGGAAACAAAAAAGCGACAGGAGCCGCAGAAAACGGCTCCTGTCGCTTTTTTGTTTGCAGTCAGTTTTTACGGTTCGATCACATTGAAAGTCTTCTCGAACTTGGAGGCGTACGCCAGCAGGCGCTTCAGAACGGTGGCATCGCCGCTGATCTGTACCTGCCCGGCCTGCTGACCTGTCATCAAGGCAAAGAGCTGCAGACGCTTGCAGGTGACGGAAGCCTGCGCATCCGGGTGGTTCTCGCCGGGGTAAGACAGCAGGATGCCATTCTTACGGGTTACATAGAACTGTTCATTTACATCTGTCACCGTCAGATTCAGAGTCAGATCATCGTTCTGGGCGGCATTGGCGTCGGTCATGATCGCGATGTAATCCAGCAGCATGGCGATGGTCATCTCGCCCATTGTCGCGGTCAGTCCATTGGCTGAGCGCGCCAGTTTGGACAGGTTGCCCTTGCGCAGCTCGGCAGCGCCCATCAGGTAGGCGTTGCGCCATGCGCCGGACTCTGCCTGATAGCCAAGCTGTTCCAGTGCATCTGCACACAGATTGCGTGCTTTCTGATTGGACGGGTCGGCGTAGACCAGTTCTTTGGTGATCTGCGCTACCCATTGATACTCGCCCTTTTCGTAGTCTTTTTTCGCTTTGCAGAGCACCAGCTCCGTGCTGCCCAGATATTCCACAAGCTTCCTGGCAGTATCGCTTGGCGGGAGCGGGTTCAGGTTGACCGGGTTGGCATCGTACCAGCCCAGATACTTCTGGTAAACGGCCTTGGAATTGTGTGCCAGTGTGCCGTAATACGGCCGGGTGTACCAGACCTTTTCCAGTTTTTTGGGCAGGGTCAGCATCGCCGAGATCTCATTCGAGGTATACCCCTGGTTCATGTAATGCAGGGTCTGGTCGTGGATGAACTTATAGATGGCGGCTGTGTTCAGCAGATATTCATGGATCTCCTCGCCCCAATGCGGCCAGTTGTGGCTCTGGAACACCACATCGGTCTTATCGCAGAAGCGCTGGTCGGCCTCGATGATATACTTTGCCCACTCGTTGGCATCGCGCACCTCTGCGCCGCGCAGGGTATACAGATTATGCAGCGTACCGGTGCAGTTTTCCGCCATCCAGAGGGCGCGGTACTTCGGGAAATAGGCGTTCATCTCGGCGGGGGCTTCGGTGCCGGGGGTCAGCTGGAACTCGATCTCCAGTCCGTCGATGGTCAGTTTCGGGAGATCTTCCCCGATCTCGTAGGTAGGAGCGATGAGGGACACCGTACCGGTGGACTGTCCCATGCCGATGCCCACGCTCAGCGCACCCTTTTCGCCCTTGTCAAGCACCGTGCCGTATTGGAACTGTGCGCGCCGCGCCATGGCGATGCCCGCGTAGACATTCTCGCTGATGGCGTGCTTCAAAAAGCCCGCCGGCGCAAGCACAGGGACCTTGCCGGAAGCCAGCTGGTCTTGGAGCGAAAGGCTCGCATCTGCTGCCTGTGCGCGGTCGATGATACCCTCCACGCCGCCGAAGTGATCCACATGGGAGTGGCTGTACAGTACGGCCTTGATCTCCAGCGGGCCGAAGCGGTTTTCCATCAGTTCCTTGGCGGCTTTCATGTTTTCCCTGCACATCAGCACGTCAAACACGATCCAGCCATGGTCGGTGCGGATAAAGGTCGTATTGGCCATATCGAAGCCGCGCACCTGATAGATGCCGTCGCATACTTCAAACAGACCGGCCTTGGCGTTCAGCTGCGTGTTCCGCCACAGGCTCGGATTGACGGTGTCCGGCGCATCCCGGTTCAAATCGCCGTAGCTCTGCAGATCCCATGCAGATCTGTTATCATCACCATCGATGATCCTGCCTTCCGCGTTGTCCAGCCAGCCGCGCTCTGCATTGGCAAACTCCCGCCGGTCGGAAAAATCCAGCGTTTCATACCATTCGGCGTTCTTTTCTGCCGTGATAGCCGTTGCCTCTTCGATCTCGCCCGGTTGGGTGGAGTCCTTGAAAATGTCTGTGATAAAGTTCAGACTGTTTTCGTCGGTGCTGCCTGCTGCATGCGCAGTCAGGGATGCGCCGCAGGCCAAAGCTGCAGCTGCCGAAGCGGAAATAAAGTTTCTGCGGGTCATCTTCATAGTAGTTTGCCTCCTTTATATCTGGGTTGATTTTACACAGACCGTGGGCGGCTGCCAGCTGCGCAGGGCATTCCAGTCGGGCTTATAGATGCGCAGGAAGAGATGAAATTCAGTCTCTCCGATGGGAAGCCAGTTCTCCGTGTTTTCCGGCATCGCATGGGAAAGTGTGACATCCACAGAACCGTCTGCATTTCGATTCAGGACAGACCGGTCATTGATGCAGTAGCGATCGATGGGATTGTCGATGAGAAAATCGTCCTTGCCATAGGCGGTCACGGACCAAAACCGTTCTCTAAACTCATCATACGAAAAGAATGCTAAAAAGTCAATGATTTCTATGCGAGACACGCCAAAAACGTGAGTTTCAACAAAAAACACCTCAGATTATTGTTGAAAGCTCAATTAAATTGTGCTTTTCACGAATCCTCCTTGTCGGCCGCACGGCAGTATGTTATACTAAAGTCATCAACTGACAAAGGAGCACTGCAATGAGCGACCTGAATAGATGGATGCAAAAACACAATCTCTGCCCGGAAAACATTTTATATCTTTACCGCAACGACCGGAAAACGGTCCTTCACCGCATGGACGGTGGGGAAGCCGCACTGTATGCGCCGATGCACGGCGTCCTGTCTGTTCTGCCGGAAGATCAGTTCCTGAACATCAGCAAGGGAATCGCAGTGAACCGCAGCCAGATCGTAAACATCGGCAACGATGGCGTTTATACCATGTCGGACGGCCGCACGTTTCAGGGACGCAAGCGCGGCCTGAGCAGCCACCGCCGCCTGCGCATGGAGATCGGGCTGTCCGACACAAAGCCTCGCCCCATGAGCATGAGCCTGCTGGAAAAATGCAGCCTGCTGGACGATATGCCGCTGGCGTTCTGTGTCATCGAGCTGGTCTTCAATGAAGATGGACACGGCGTGGATTTCATCTTCCGCTATTGCAATGCGGAAATGGCCAATATCGAGGGTGTGCCGGTGGAGGAAATGCTGGACCGCTCGTTTTATAAGGTGTTCCCCAATGGGGACAAAAAGTGGCTGGTGTCCTATGCAGATGTGGCGCTGAACGGTACGAAGCATACCCTCCACGATTACAGCCCGGAGGTGGACAAATACCTGACCATCCACTGCTATCAGCCCGAACCGGGGTATTGTGCCTGTGTGCTGCAGGCAAACGAGCCTTGACGCGGGCCGGGCGGAACACTGCAGTGTTTCCATAAAGCAGGAAGTTTGATAAAAATGATGCCGAAACATTGCCAATCGGACTTCAGATTTTTTATAATAGAACAAGCAAAAGGCGGCATGGCCCATACAACGGGTCATGCCGCCTTTTGCTTTTGTTTTGGGTAGCTTGAGCGAGCGACAACCACCAGCTCCGCTGGTGGAGTAGAAAATGCTTTAGCTATAAGATTCGAGCGAAGCGAGATGACAAGGAAATTGTCATCTTAAAAGATGCACTTTGCAGCATAGCTCAGCCGGGTCGGCCTGCTGCGTTATCACTGCCACAGCGGGTATCTTTCCGCTGTCGTGCAGGAGAACGAGATGGCCAATGTGCTCACCCCGGCGGGTGGCATCTTCCGCCGTCTGGTGGAGCCGGGGCAGGAGGTAGAGTATGGCCAGAAGCTGGGTGTGATCCTGGACCCTTTCACGGCAGAGGTCGAAGCGGAGATCACCTGCCCGACCAGCGGCGGGATCGCAGAACGCGGTCCCGCCGCTGGTTTGTATGGAAAAAGGCTGTTGCCCGCCGAATCGATGACCGGACTGCAAAAAGGATGATGCGTGTAGCCGGATGGAGAGAGGATTTGATGTATGCTCTCCGTGAGGAGGGCGACATCACGGCGGCACCACTGTTGCTACCGTTAGCGAATTTCTATCCACGCCCTCCGCGAGGAGGGCGACAACGTGGCGGCATATCGACAGCAGTTTGAAATCATTTCTATCCACGCCCTCCGCGAGGAGGGCGACGCCCCAGCCTTTCGGTTTGGCTATGAGGTCGATAATTTCTATCCACGCCCTCCGCGAGGAGGGCGACGCCAGCCACGTTGCGTTATGTAGTTGCGCCCCCTATTTCTATCCACGCCCTCCGCGAGGAGGGCGACCTGTCAACAGCCGAAAAACCTAGGCCGGGCCTAGAAATTTCTATCCACGCCCTCCGCGAGGAGGGCGACCTGACGCCCCGAAAAGCTAGGCCACGCCTAGAAATTTCTATCCACGCCCTCCGCGAGGAGGGCGACCCCACCGCACCCGGCAGGCCGTCTGGAAGGATATATTTCTATCCACGCCCTCCGCGAGGAGGGCGACTGAAGCTGTATGCCATCGGTGCGGTGGAAAAGTATATTTCTATCCACGCCCTCCGCGAGGAGGGCGACAGGATGATTTCGCTGGCATCGAGGCTCCCCCGGCATTTCTATCCACGCCCTCCGCGAGGAGGGCGACCCGCGTTAGCTTTGTCACTGGCCTGCCCAGTTTGGATATTTCTATCCACGCCCTCCGCGAGGAGGGCGACGGATGTGCGCCGTGAGATTCAGTCCAGAGGCGGTATTTCTATCCACGCCCTCCGCGAGGAGGGCGACGCGCAGTTTGATGAGGTCAACGCATTTTTTATTGCATTTCTATCCACGCCCTCCGCGAGGAGGGCGACGCCGTGCCTAAAAAAATCACCCCTCAAGGGGGGGATTTCTATCCACGCCCTCCGCGAGGAGGGCGACCGCGGTCGGCTCCGTTATTTCGGCCATCAAGCAATTTCTATCCACGCCCTCCGCGAGGAGGGCGACTGCCCGCCAGAGAGCGGGAGGTATCCTGCTGATAATTTCTATCCACGCCCTCCGCGAGGAGGGCGACTTGTTGTCCTCCACATCCACGCAGATCGGCAGCTCATTTCTATCCACGCCCTCCGCGAGGAGGGCGACCTATGGCGATTGCATGGCTCGATAACGAGCGGGGTATTTCTATCCACGCCCTCCGCGAGGAGGGCGACCGGTCGTGGTTTTAGTTTTTTACTACATATGCAACATTTCTATCCACGCCCTCCGCGAGGAGGGCGACCTTGATCTCGGACCTCAGGCCGTTTGTCTTTTCCTATTTCTATCCACGCCCTCCGCGAGGAGGGCGACGCCAGCATTCGTGGCCGGTCGTGGCCGGTCGGTCGGATTTCTATCCACGCCCTCCGCGAGGAGGGCGACGGCCTGCGGTGCTGGAGCCACGCTGCTTGCCTTTTTATTTCTATCCACGCCCTCCGCGAGGAGGGCGACGTCACTGGCCGTCATACGCTGGGAGGTTACTGATATTTCTATCCACGCCCTCCGCGAGGAGGGCGACTCATCCAAGTGGATGTGGATGTCGGTGTTCACGGATCTCTATCCACGCCCTCCGCGAGGAGGG
>OBLI01002929.1_pt1 | contig 13784 bp, 11 predicted proteins | sample 1519701 | NCBI WGS metagenome assembly OBLI01 (sample SAMEA3663005, study PRJEB22513) | pig gut metagenome | biome: pig gut; feature: pig-associated habitat; material: faeces | place: France | collected 2012 | reverse complement strand
CCCGAGGATCTCATCAAATCGCCGTCATTGCGAGCGCAGCGAAGCAATCTCATCAAAAAGAATTCTTAGAATTTTAGAATTTCACAAAGAATTCTAGAATTCTAGAATTAAGAATTCTAGAATTCCCTAGCTTTTTAAGCTAAATATTTTAGCTTATGATTTTTGTTAATAAATTGTTGTGCTTGAGCCGATAGCTATAGCACCATCACCTTTACCTGTTACATCAACACCCTCTGCAGTTGACTCAACAAAAGCTCTTACAGCATCTGCTTCTAGAATTTCTTTGCAAAGACCAGTCAATCTATTATTTCTATCTTTAGAAAAGAGAATGTGAGCTGGTACAGTGCCAGTGGCAGTGGTAGTTCTATCTACTAACTTAATAAGGATACAGTTTTTACCATCTGCTGCTAGGTGAGCATTTGTAGTAACTGGAGTGTTAGATTCGATAGGATTATTCTTACTAAGTTGTAAAGTCACATTTGTTAAATCTCTCCATTTTGCGTTACCAAATTCACCTTTTACTGCATAGTAACTAGCAACGTCGTTTAGTAGTGTGCGTAGGTTAGCGACAGTAGCTGAGATTTCAGCGTCAGTTCTTGTAGCAGCTAGGCGAGGGATGGCTACGCTAGCTAGAATTCCTAAGATAACGATCACGAAGATCAACTCAATCATTGTAAAGCCCTTTTTCATGGCTAACTCCTTTGAATATTAAATGAATCGGTATTTTACTATGTTAATTACTAAATTTGGCTTAAAATAAGCTATTTTTTTGCTTTTGTTAATGATTTATTAAGCGTTTTTTTTTGTTAAAGTAATTTTGCTATGGAATTCTAGATTTTATTCTAGGGAATTTTGAACGAGATTGCTTCGTCGTTCGTTTTACTCACTCCTCGCAATGACGGAATTTTGGACTGAATTTTAGAATTCTTTGTGATGAGATCCCCCGATCAAGTCGGGGGATGACAGAAAACGCAGGTCTGGGGATGACACAAGGCTTAGGGAATTCTAAAATTCCTAGGCAAAATACCCCTAACCCCCAACCAGCGGATGCGAAGCAAAAAAATAAGGAATTCTAGAATTCCCTAGCAAATTTTATTTCAAGCTTAGAGCTTCGCTTCTAGCCATTTGGTCGCAAAGCTCGTTTTCTGCGTGTCCTGCATGCCCTTTTACCCACTGCGCTTTTACCTTGTGAAAAGCAAGCAGCTTTGCTAACTCTTGCCATAGTTCTTGGTTTTTTATAGGCTGTTTGCTAGCAGTCTTAAAGCCATTTTTTTGCCATTTTGCTAGCCACTCATTTATGCCCTTTGCCGTGTAGCTACTATCTGTGAAAAGCTCCACTTCACAAGACTCTTTAAGTGCCTTTAAAGCGTTAATTGCAGCACTTAGCTCCATTTGGTTATTTGTGGTATTAGCCTTTGCGCCACTTGCTTTTTTCTCGTGTTCTTTGTAGCGCAGGATATACGCCCAGCCGCCATTTCCAGGGTTTCCAAGACAGCTGCCATCGCAAAAAATCTGCACTTTTTTCACATATCCCCCTTTTGCTGTGAAAAACTCTCATCTTGTCTCAAAGTAGCATCTAGCTTAACGCTAGCAATTTTTAGGCATTTTGGACAGCGAGCAAAAAACAGCGGAAGCTCGTTTTTACAAGCTAAGCAGGTGTATTTAAACTCCAATTTTGCCCCTAAGTTATTTTCTTTGGCAAGTTTAGCTAACTTTATGCTAAACTTAAGATTTTCACATCCATTTTGCTCATCTGTGAAAAACTCGCTCCAAAACTCGCTTAAAGTATCTAGATCAAAGAGATCAGCGCACATTTGTAGTGGCGGCAGCTCATCAGCACTTGGCTTTTCGTAGTTTTTGCTTTTTAGCTCGCAAATATATCTTTTAACAAGCGCTGTTTGGGGTAGGGTTTTTAGAGCTGTGATTTTATCCCCTGTGCTAAGAGGCGCAGATAAAATCTCGCTAGCACCGATATAAGCACGCAAATCATCATCACAGCACCCCAAAGCAAAAAGCGCATCAAGGCAGGATTTAATCCCAGCTTTATCCTTTAATTTTTCGTAGACAAAAAGCAGATGAAATAGCGCCTTCTCATCTCGTGGCTTTGCGCCAAGCAGCTCTTCAAGGCAGTCTTTGGCGTTTTTTAATAGGCCTGTTTTTATGTAGGCAAGCCCAAGGTCGCCTAGCAATAGCATTTTTTCATCATGCCCTGCTTTTTTTATAGCTTTTTCGTAGAAATTGGCTGCTTTTTGCCAATCGCCAAGCTTGGCAAAACCCTTGGCAATCACTGCTAGCTCAGGGCTTTCTAGGCTGCTTAGGGATTCTATGATTTTGCTATCATCTTGGCTGAATTTGGCTAAAAACTTATCAATGCTAGCATCTTTGCTTTTGCGAGAAAACACGCCCCAAAAGTAGCTAAAAATCACCACCACAACGACACTTAGCACCAGTATAATCAGCCCAAAAATCGGATCTCTTGCATCAATAAATAAAAAGTCCATTTTCTGCCTTTATTTAGGGAATTCTAAAATTCCGTCCAAAATTTCGTCATTGCGAGGCTTTGAAAAAAGAGGGAGCAATCTCGCTCAAGGCTTAATAAATGAGATTGCTTCGGTCGCTTTGCTCCCTCGCAATGACGGACATTCCGCAATGACGGAATTTTAGGGAATTCTAGAATTCCCTAGCCCACTAGATATTTTTTTGCCTCATCTTTGCTAGCAAATGCGCTAGTATTTATTAGCTCATCACCAATTTTTACTTCGTAGCATTTGCCGCTTTCGCTTCTGCCATAAGTAAGCGCAAAGCGCGCCGAGAGCTCACGCTCGCTCTTAATAGCACTTTTTGATACTAGCACAAAAGCACCTGTAAAGTTATCAATCTGCGTTTTCATATACTGCTTATTAAGCCCAGAGTTAAATAGCTCTAAAAGTGCGTTATTCTCGCTCTCATCTCGCCCGATAATCAGCTTTGCGCCACTACCAAGCCTTAGATGCCTGCCATAGCGCAAAGATTGCAAGTCTACCTCGTCCATGTCTTGTCCCTTACCCTCGTGTGCCATCCAGTCTTGAATTCTAGCGCTAAATCCTTGATCTGTGTAAGGACAGCCACCGCCAGGACTAGCCCACTCGCTAAAGCCAAAGAGCGTGGCTAGCTCGGTTTGGCGAGCTCTTGAGCGACCATTTATTGCTTCAAGCTTTTCTCTGTCCACAAAGCCTCTTAGCTCAGGCAGGCTTGGTGGCAGCAGCTTAGCACACAGTGGGCGCAAAATAATTTCGCCGTTGCCTGAGAGCTTTTTTACTTGATTCATCGCTTCATTTCTTTGGCTCATCGGCCGCTGTCCTAAAACCTCACCAGAGATAACAAAGCTAGCTTTATGCTCTTCAAGCAGACAAATAGCTGTCTTAAACATATATCCGTGGCAGTCAATACAAGGATTAAACGCCTTTCCGTAGCCGTATTTTGGGCTAAAAAGCACATCACGCAAATATTTATTTGTGATATTTACCCGCTCAAAACTAGCCCCAGCCTCAGCTGCCCTACGCTCTAAGGTCTTTAGCATATTCTCATCCCTGCTAAATCCTATATCAAAGTGCAGGGCATGAACCTTGATGCCTTGATTTGTAATGAGCTTAATTGCTAGCATGCTATCAAGCCCACCGCTAAAAAGCGCAAGTGCTTTCATCTACATTTCCTTTTTAAGTTTATCTATTGCTATGGTTAGTTCTCTTATTTTAGCAGCTTTATTATCCTCGCTACTATTTGCGATGCGATTTTTCTCACTTTCTAAAAAAGAACAAACCAGCCTATTAAGAGCTGATTTAAACTGCTTTGCGTCATAAAGCTCCAAGCTCTCATCTAGCTCCAAACTACGCAAAATACTCTCATCGCCGTTTACAAAAGCGTTATAATACCTAACATCCTTAAACATCTGCGCATTTAGAAGCGGCAAAGCGATTTTTTTATACTCATTATTTAGCAAGATATTTTTTAGCACGCTAAGGGCTAGGATATCACGCTTATTTGTGTTTTGGATATAGGCTTGGGGGTTTGGAATTTCATCTTGTGGGGCTTTAAATCTAGAATTCCTTAATGGCTTAAAGCTTTTAAAATTATTATTTATGCCCCAGTTTTGATTATTTTGCGGAATTTTAACATTTCTTTTAAGTGAAAAGTCATGCGGATTTATACCCAAAATCTGCGCCACCAAAGGCTCGTAAAAGCCTATAATCTCAGGTCTTAAAGCCCCTAAATACTCACGCAAAACATCAAGGGCTTTTATTTTATCCATGGGCGTTTGCAGGCTCATCGCAGCTGCTTTTTTTCTTAGCACGAACTCTACTAGCTCCACTCCACCTTTATAAAGGCTTGCTAGCTCGCTTTGTCTATTTGCTGCTACTAGCTCGGCTGGGTCTTTGCCACCTTCAATTAGCACCACTTTGCCATCTATGCTAGAGCGACTTAGCAGCTCAGCTGAGCGAAGTGCGGCATTTTGACCTGCTGTATCGCTATCAAAGCTTAAAATTACTTTTATATTTTCTTTTTTTAATAGCGGCAAATGCTTTGGCGTAAGAGCGGTGCCAAGCACAGCCACAGCGTTAAAAAAGCCAGCTTGATGCAGCATAATACAATCCATATAGCCCTCACAAATGATCACCTCACCGCTTTTAAAAATAGCCGCTCTTGCCTTATCATAGCCATAAAGCACACGGCTTTTATCAAAAATCTCGCTTTGAGGGCTGTTTATATACTTTGCTGGATGGTCGCTGATGGTGCGTCCACCAAAGCCCACAATAGAGCCTATATGATTATAGATTGGAAAGGTTATGCGGTTTGAAAAGCTTGCGTATACGCCACGCTCGCTATTTTTTATCGCGCCAGCATTAAAGGCTTTACTAGCTTCGATTTCGTTTTTTTGGAGTAAATTTATAGTGTTTTGGCTTGGCGGTGCCCAGCCAAGTTCAAACTTTTCTATCATCGCAGGGCTTAAAGCACGCTCTTTTAGATAATTAAGCGCAGCAGCATTTGCTGGGTTAAAAAGCTCGGTTTTATAATAATTATTTAAAAGCTCTAAAATCTCTTTTAGGCTATTATCTTTTTTTTGCGTTTTTTCATTGCTGTATTCAAGCTCTATGCCAAACATACTAGCAAGCTTTTCTATGGCTTGTGGGTAGCTTAGCTTTTCGTATTCCATGACAAACTTTATCGCATCGCCTCCAGCCCCACAAGCAAAGCAGTGATAAAGCCCTCTATTTGAGCTTACATGCATGCTAGGGCTTTTATCATCATGAAAAGGACAAAGCCCCACAAGAGACGAGCCTGAGCGTTTTAGGCTTACATAAGCACCCACTACATCAGCTATATCAATGGAATTTCTTAAATGCTCTATACTTTTTTGTTCTATCATTTTTTTACTCTTTTGTGAGTAAAAATAACATAATTTTGCTATAATTTTGCTTATGAAATTAACACATATCAATGAAAATGGCAATCCAAAAATGGTAAATGTCGGCGCAAAGAATATCACGGAGCGTCTAGCAATCGCCTCTGGGCGTATAAAAATGAGCAAAGCCACCTTTGAGCTAGCCCTGAGTGGTCAGGGCAAAAAGGGCCCAGTAGAACAAATCGCTATAATCTCAGCGATAATGGGGGCAAAGAAAACCAGCGAGCTTATTGCTATGGCTCATCCTATTTTGATTTCAGGCACGGACGCAGAGCTTATAGCTTTGCCTCATTTGCCTGGCTTTGAGCTAAGGGTTAGTGTTAGCACTAGCGGACAAACAGGCGTGGAGATGGAGGCACTTAGTGCTGTTAGCATAGGGCTTTTAAATCTCTATGATATGCTAAAAGCGGCTGAAAAAGGCATGGAGATTTTGGATATTTGCTTAGAGTATAAAAGTGGTGGCAAAAGTGGGGAGTGGCGCCGTGAGTAAAACAGCTAAAAATCCTGCTGCTAAAACGGCTAAAACAGCCCAAAACTCAGCCGATACCGCTAAAACAGCCCAAAATTTAGCCAAAAATTTAGTAAGGAATTCTAGAATTCCCATTAGCGCTTGTTCGGCTTTTGGAGATATTAAGCCAAGGATTGATTATCCTCTTATTTGGGAGTATACGATTTTTGTGCCACTTGATAGGGATGAAAAAGAGCTGATTGCTAGCACGCTTGGTATCTGCGAGCATAAACTTACAGCAAGCAATAAAAACGCTAAATACAAGAGCTTTAAGCTAAACTTGTTAGTGCGAAGCGAAAATGAAAGACTAGAGATTTTTGCCAAGCTAAAAGCGGCTTGTACTTTTGTGCTATAAAATCTAGAATTCCCCTAGGAATTCTAGATGGAATTCTAGAATTTTTCAAACCATGTTTTAAAAAAGCCTTAGGAATTCTAGAATTCCTAAATCTAGAATTCCTAAATCTAGAATTCTTAAGTTAAATTCTAGAATTCCCTAGGAATTCTAGATGGAATTCTGGAATTCCTACACCAAAGCTTTAAAAGCTTATCCCAGCCCTTAGCATGATTTCATATTGATTATAAGCTCTTGCTTTTTCATCACTTATGCTAATGCGAAAAAACTTATTGCCCTTGCTAGCACCAAAGGCAATACCACCATAAAAGCCTTGCTTCTCGCTTTTGCTTGTATTTGCTAAAAACTTTTGATTACTAGCTTCAACAAAGCTTAGATTTTGATTTATATCTTTGTTATTAAACTTTCTCCAATAAAAGGCAAAAAGGCTAGTGTTAAAGCGCCAGTTATTATTTAGCTCAGTGTTATAAACTAGATTTGCGCCCAGCCAGCCCCTGCCAAAGTGCGTGGTCTTTGCCTCGTAGTTTTTTGCCAGAGCTCCGCTTTGAGAAAAGCTATCTTGCCTTATCACGCTATAATCTAATAGCGCAATAGGCGTAAGATTAAGGTTTTCGCTTAATTTAAAGCTTTTATAAACGCCGCCTTGAAAGTTAGCAAAGTAGTTTTTGTAGTTTGCATCACTTTTTGCGTTGCTTAGATATTTTATGCTTTGCCCGTAGCGGTTAAAGCTCATACCAGCACTAGCCCCCAAAAGCACGCCAAAGCTATCAAAATTGTGATTTAGGCTAAGTCCTAGGCTAAACATATTTGATCTGGTGTCGCTTAGTTCATCCTCAGTCTTTGAGTTAGATAGACCGATGAAGCCACCTAGCAAGGTGCTATCACTAAGAGCTTTTTTGGCTTGTAAATCTAGCAAATAAGAGTTCTGCTTGTAATTATCGTGGTCGGTGTGGCGGTAGGCTATACCTGCGCTAAGTTCTGTTTTTATAAACACATCATCAACCTTGCCTAGATACTCATCGCCAAAGGCTGCTGTTGGCGCAAATACAGAACTAGAAGTATTTAGCGAACCAAGCGAGCTAGCTGGATCCATTAAAAATAGAGCGTTTTTGATAGTTAAATCTTTTTGCATTGTATCAATAGAGTCTATGTTTGTGTTTGTTGGTGTGTTTTTCATAGCATTTAGAGCGTCGCTAAACTGCTCGCTAGGCAAGTTATCAAGCTGGGCTAGGGCAGCGGTGCTCTGTGGGCTTAGAGTAGCAGCACTCTCGAGCAAGCTTTGAAGTGCTTTTATAGGAGCATCAGGGCTGCTTGGAGCGACAGCAGCCAAAGCAGCTACTGCTTGTTGCCCTGCTATTTGCTGGGCAGCTATTTGCTCTGCTTGGTTGTTTTGGTTTTGGTTTTGGTTTTGGTTGTTTTGGTTTTGGTTGTTTTGGTTTTGGTTTTGGTTTTGGTTACCTGCGCCGGTGTTATTATTTTGGTTGTTATTGCCGGTGTTGCTACTTGGGTTTTGTGGCTGGTTAGGCTGCTCTTCTGATTGGGTTGGTTGGCTAGGCTGAGTTGGTGTGTTTGGATTGCTTGGTTGTGAGCCTTGGTTGCCTGAGTCACTGCCACCTTGCGTGTTGCCACCAGTATTATCACCTGAACCACTAGAGCTACCGCCTGAGCTACTTTGACCGCCACCTGAGCCTGTGCTACCACCTTGAGTGCCTCCACCACCTGAAGGTGGAGTTACAGGATCAGTTGTGCCACCAGTATTTCCACTATCTGGAGTTGTAGGAGCATTGCTCATAGTTACTTTTATTGTTTTTTTATCACTTTGAAGCTCAAAATTAATTAAATTTCTATTTTGTACACTAATATCTAAGTTGTTACTACTTAATATTTTGTCATCAATGTTAATACCAATAGTTTCACCAACTTGTAATAAATTTTCTGTTGAGTGTAAGGGAACATATACCAACTTTCCATTTGTTATTTCATAAGAATTTGCGATAAGTTGAGTATTTACAGACTGGGCAGAATTTTTAGTAAATGCAAATTGTATTTCTGCGTTTTTGGTATCTTGTATAAAAGTTCCATTTACCCTAAAAATATCGTTATTTGCTATGCTATCTTGGGTATTTTCATCATAAAATCCAGCTTTTAATATGCCTCTATTTATGAAATCTTTTTCTACTGTTCCAACACCTCTAACAATTCCCTCATTTAAAATTTTTCTACCTACAAAAACATTTTCTTTTCTTAATCCAGGATCGCTTTTTAGCATTGTGTTATTAATGGTAAGAGTAGCACCATTTTCTATGTAAACATTACCATCATTACTGCTTATTTTTGATATTGAACCATTTAGAACTAATTCGCCATTTTCTACCAATGTTGGACCAGCATAACTATTTTTACCACTAAGGGTTAGAATTCCATCTCCGGTTTTTTTTAAACCAACATCCAAGTTGTTTAGTTTAGTTGGCTTATTAATAACTTTTTGTTCAAAATAAGAAGATTGTGGATTTTGTTGATGAGTGGTTTCATTCCATTTTCTTTGACTGATATCGTTTGTAAATTCTGCTTTTGAACTATCTTGTGTATCAACTTTTATTGTGTAAAATACAGAATTTTTATTTTCTAGGGCTTGTCTTCCTAGAGTTTTATTTATTCGCATAACATCATTATCGGTAAGTCTATTTGCATCAAGTACAGCCAAACCACCCATAGCTTTTTCAATATCTAAAATTCCTTGACCAAAAACATCTGCCTTAGTTACTTTTTGAACCCAAGGGTAATAGTCATCGTCATGATATAAAGGTGTGCTTTTTTGATTTATTACACTATTTGCTTCTTGTGTATATCCAGCTGCTATTAAATCTTGCTTAATTGCTTCTTTATCGATATTTCCATTTTTTTTAGGTATTTCGTTGTCTATATAAAAAACAGTATAAATATTTTTTTGTTTTGTATCCTTACTTACTCTCAAAATAACTTTTGGTGCATCAAAATCCTTGTTAGCAGTGCTTAGCAAAACATCTGCTATTTGTTTTGGATCTAAAAATGGAAATTTCTGAGATACCAATGCTGCGGCTGCAGTCACTTGTGGGGCAGCTTGTGAAGTTCCGCTAATTTGTCGAAAGTTTCCACTTGAATCTAATTTGTATGCTGCATTTGCACCATTTATATCAGTGCCAGGAGCAACTAGTGAGTAGTTTGTTGCTCCTTTTAGTCCGTTTCCAAATGGAGATACAGCTTTTGCCTCTAATTTTAACCTTCCGTTACTATCTTTTGTTATTTTGCTTGAATCTACAGCACCAACTGTAATCCAAGATTTTAAGCTTTCATCATAGCTAGGCAAAACACCATAGAGACCAGGAGAGCTTATGCCCTCATTTCCTGCTGCAAACACAATTACAGATAAATTTTCTTTTGACAAATTAGATAAGTCTTTTGCAATTGTGGAATCTTTAAAAGCAAGCTCATTTAATACATATTCATAACCCATGCTTTCTAATGCTGGAGAATAACCGCCATAAGTCTGTGTAAATCCAATTACTCCAACTAATGGGAATTGTTGAGAGTTCCAACTATTATTTATAGCAATTACTCCATTGTTTTTAAAATATGTATAAATATCAGGATATTTTGGTTTTTTTATTGCTCTAGATCCTGTTATTTGAACATTGTAGCTCTTTGCATCATATGCTACGCCGTAAGGCAAATTTTGATCTAATTGTTCTCCGACTATTATGCTTGTCACATGGCTTCCATGTATATCTACAGAAAAATCTGGTTTAAACTCGATTGCTTGATTTGGATATTCTGAATAAATATGATCTGCTATTTGATTACTTAAGCTAGGGTGGTCCATATTTGCAGGACCGTCTATAACACCAATCTTTACGCCTGAGCCTGTTATGCCCTGATCATAAGCTGCGCTTGCGTTTATCAAGTCTAAATCTTTTTGATTATTTGCCCCTAGGGCTATACTAGCACTAATTGCTATTAAAAATACTTCTTTTTTCATGATTTTACCTAAAATTGTGTATTGATAAATTTTACTATCTATAACTTTAATAAAGAATAAAATTTATAGGGTAAAATCTAGAATTCCCCCAGGAATTCTAGATTGAATTCTAGATGGAATTCTAGAATTCCTAAGCAAAATTCTAGAATTCCTTAGCCAAAAGTGGCTAAACTATTTTTTCATAGCCTTTTCTATTTCGCTCATTTTTGGATAGACAAAGCGAGTATGACGCTCTACGCTTACTCTCTCGGGCTCATCACTAGCCACTGCTGTGATAGTAATATCCATAGGCGTATCATGCATACTCTCTTCTATAAGTCGTTCTTTTGTCTCCAAAATAACGACTATTTTGCGTTTTGCGCCTGCTTCTAGCTTGATCTCATTTTTTGGTCTTACAAACTCTATTCTTGGCTCATTAAGGCTAAATGTATAAGAATGCGCTTTATTATCTGTATTTTGGATAAGGAAGGTATAGGCGTTTTGCACTCTTATTTTTTCACCATCAGCTACGATGTGATATAGCTCGGTGTTGCGGTTTATGTTTAGTAGCATGTTTTCTTTTTTAGTACTCATAAGGCCTAGAGCTATAGCAAATGCTAAAATAATCACCATATAAGCAATAGTTCTAAATCTAAAATACTGAACTTTCTTGCCAGTATCTAGCGAGTGCGCAGAAGTCCATGAAATCAGGCTTGGCTCGCCCTTTTTGCCCATTACAGCAGCACAGGCATCAGAGCACTCAAGGCAGTTTATACACTCAAGCTGCATACCACGGCGAATATCAATGTGCGTAGGACACACAGCCACGCAAGCCTCACAGCCTATACACTCGCCAGCTACCGGCTTTTTGCCAAGCTTTGCAGCACCATCAAACACGCGTCCGCCACGCCTCTCATCGTAAATTACTTGTATGGTATCGTGATCAAACATCGTGCTTTGAATGCGAGCATAAGGACAAACATAAATGCAGAAATTCTCAGCCAAAAAGCACACATCAAAGATAAGAAATAGCGCAAAGCCAGTTACTATACCAAAAAGCAGTTTATGCTCGGCTGGGTTTTGAAGATAAGCAAAGAAATCCTCAGGCGGCACGAAATACCAAAGCAGGTTGCTAGCAGCCACAAAGGCAATCAGGGCAAAAATCGCTATACTTAGAGCCTTGCGAACTGGATAGTTTTTGCTTGGGCGTTGTTTGTCTTTTATATTGCCACGGATTTTAAAAATCTTAGTTTGCAATAAATCTCTAAAAATCACCCTAAATATCGTCTGCGGACAGCTCCAGCCACACCACACACGACCACCAAGCGTAGTCATAAAGAAAATACTAAGAAAGAAAATCACCAGCAAAAACGGCATCAAATACAGCTCTTGCATATCAAAGCTAGTAAAGAGAATGTTTAGCTTTTTGTGATCAAAGCTTAGCAAGAAAAAGTGGTTGCCATCAATGCGGATAAAGGGCAGAGCTAGCGTTATAATCGTGATTAAAGCGTAGGTAAAATAGCGTTTTTTTGCGTAAGTCATAGCAATTCCTTTTAAAAAAATCTTGACATTGTAGCAAAAAAAGACTAATTTTGTTGTAATAAAGTTACTTTTTAATGTAAAATAAAAAATGGGGTAGAAAAATCTACCCCTGCTACTAAGCACAAAAGCCTATTAGAAGCGGCTTTCATAACGGCGTAGCATATAGAGCCTTTTAAGAATTTTCTTACGAGCTGCGATTTTTTGTTTTTTGCGAATCTCAGTCATAGGCTCAAAGAAGCGGCGTGCGCGCACTTCTGTAACCACAAGATTGCGGTCAGTTTGCTTTTTAAAGCGACGATAAGCCTCGTCAAAGCTCTCGTTTTGATGAACCTTTACACCTGGCAAAGAACTCACCACCTTTCTTTGAAAAAATAAGTGCGGATTTTAGCCTTTTTTAGCTTGATTTTGCCTTAGGAATTCTAGATTTATCCTTGGGAATTCTAGAATTCCTTTGTTTTTTTTGGGGGTTAGGGGGTTTCTTTTTAGGAATTTTAGATTAGGAATTCTAGAATTTGCCTTAGGAATTCTAGAATTCCCAAAGTTTATAGCGCAGCAGCAATTAGCTCAATAGGGTTTTTGCATCTTAGCTCGCTGCTAGCTAGATTTAGCGAGTTGTTTAGCTGCATTTTACACGCTGAGCACTCGGCACTTACGACATTTGCGCCAGCTTTGCTTAGTGTATTTGCCCTGCTTAGCCCAGCAGCCCTTGCTAGGTGGTAATTCCCACTTTGCGTAGTTACTCCACCAAAGCCACAGCAGCTAGTCTCATCGCCAGAGTTTTTTAGCGTGAAAATGCGTGAAAGTAGCGCTCTTGGCTCGCGCCACACGCCTTGCATTTTTCTTGCGTGGCAAGGGTCGTGATAGACTAGGGAGAGTTTTTCTTTGCCCTCTGTCTTTTGCTCCAAAATCTGCTCTAGATTAGTAAATTTCACAAAATACTCAGTCGCCAAATAGAGCTTGCTCATCACCTTTTTAGCCCGCTCTTTCCAGTGCTCATCATGCTCAAAAAACCGCTCGTAGTCTACCTTTAGCATAGCAGAGCAAGTAGCCTCTGGACAGATTATCGCCTCGCAGCTTTCTAGCACTTTTTCAAAATACGCAATATTTTTTTTCGCATTTGCCTCCACAGTGGCAAAATCGCCGGTAAAATACGCAGGTGCAGCGCAGCAAACTTGCTTTTTCATAAGATGCGCTGAGATGCCAAGCTCTTTTAGGATTTTTAGCAGACCCTCTCCGGTATCAGTGTAGGCGTAGTTTGCCATGCAGCCTATGAAAATGCCAACTTGGCGTTCGCCGTTTTTTATTATCTCAGGGTGAGAGTTTAGAAAAGATTTTTTGCTAGGATTTGGCAAAAGGCGCTCTTTTTTTAGCATAGGCAGAGAAAACTTTGGCTGCATTGTATCATTATCATGCTCTTTAAAACCACAGCTTTTAAACACATAGCCAAGGCGAGCAGCAAAGTCCATGATCCAGCGGTGGCGCAGCAGGTAAAAAAACAGCCTTTTATACCACGAAATACCGTATTTTTGCGCTAGATCAAAGCGGACATTTTCTATCATTTCATCCACTGGTAGCGAAGCAGGGCAGGCCTCCACGCAGTTTGTACACAAAAAACAGCTCTCAAATATGCTCTTTGCGTTCTTATCAAGCTTCATCTCGCCACGATTATACGCACCGATGAGGTCTAAAAATCCCCTTGGACTTCGCACCTCATCGCCACTGATTTTAAAAATCGTACAATTTGGCTTACACTTACCGCATTTGACGCACATATCGCTAATAGCATTAAAATCAAACTTTTGCATAACTTTTCTTTGAAAAAAATTTTAGCAATTTTAGCAAGAATTGTTCAAACCAGCCTTAAAATAATAGATTTTTTTAAAAGTAAATTCTAGGGAATTCTAGATTTTTTTAGGGGTTAGGGGGTATTTTTTAGGAATTCTAGAAT